>Ga0105047_10006514_pt1 | contig 19802 bp, 16 predicted proteins | sample MAT04_FD_78384 | JGI IMG/M metagenome (GOLD analysis project Ga0105047, IMG submission 78384) | Freshwater microbial communities from Lake Fryxell liftoff mats and glacier meltwater in Antarctica - MAT-04 (megahit assembly) | ecosystem: Environmental > Aquatic > Freshwater > Ice > Liftoff...
GCCGGATGCGATCCTCAAAAGTCGACTGTAAGTCGGCGTTTGCGAGCCGTGAGCAGCTGTGCTGCGATCCTGGCGAGGGGGGAAGAATGCCAGGATGGTATTCTTCCCCAGGCTGCCAGCTCACACAATCGGCTGCTAAGGGATCTCGACCCACTGGCCACTCTTGGCACTGGCCAGCACCGCGTCGCAAACCTTTTGCGTGCGCAGCCCGGTGCGGAAGTCTGGTTGAACGGGCTTGCCCGTCTCCAGACCGATCAAGAAATCGGCCAGGGCGTTGATGAACGTGTGCTCGTAACCAATTGTGCAGCCTGGGACCCAGTACTTGTCCATATAAGGATGCTCGAAGTTGGTGACGTTCACGCGCTGCCAGCCGGTGAGATGGCTTTCGATCTTTTCGCCAGTCTTGGGGTCGGCGTGCTTGAAGTATTGCAGGATGTGCGGGTCTTCCAGATCGAAGAAGACGCTGCCGCGCTCGCCGTTGAGCTCAAAGGTGTTGTAGTTCTTGCGGCCGCGCGCGTAGCGCGTGCTTTCGAACGTTCCCATCGACCCGTTGGCAAAGATGGCCAGGAACATGCAGGCGTCATCGATGCCTACGGCTTGCTTCTTGCCGGTCTCGGCGTGGACTCGCTCTTTGACAAACGTCTCTGTCGCGGCCGTGACGCGCTGGATGGGTCCGTTGAGCCACTCGGCCGTGTCGATCGAGTGGGCCAGCAGATCGCCAGTGACTCCGGAACCCGCCACGGCGGCGTCCAACCGCCAGAGCGCCGCGCCGCCCTGGGGGACGTCCTCGGCAATGGTCCAATCTTGCAGGTACGTGGCCCGATAATGAAAGGGCCGGCCGATGCGTCCTTCTTCCACGATCTGGTGCGCCAGCGAGATGGCCGGCACGCGGCGATAGTTGAACCAGACCATATTGGCGACGCCGGCCTTTTCGACCGCGGCGCACATCTCTTCGCCCTCAGCGACGTTCATCGACAGCGGCTTTTCGCACAGGATCATCTTGCCGGCGGCCGCGGCGGCCAGCACGATCTCGCGATGCGTGTTGTTGGGGCTGCCGATATCAATGACGTCGATATCCTTGCGCGCAATCAACTTCCGCCAGTCGGTCTCGTAAGACTCATAACCCCAGTTCTCGGCAAACGCCTTGATCTTGTCTTCCTTGCGGGCACAGCAGGCCTTGAGGACGGGACGATGCTTGAGGTTGAAAAACTGATTGACCTGGCGATAAGCGTTCGAGTGGGCGCGGCCCATGAAGCCGTAACCGATCATGCCGATATTGAGTGGCTTTGTCATTGTCTGCCTTGCGTGCGATTGGGGGATGCAATGATCCGCAGGTTTTTTCGAGTTGGATTGTTTGCGGCGCTTTTGGACGCCTTGCTTACTCGGCCCAGCCGTGCGCGGCGCGGACGTCGATCATGGCCTTGAGAATGCTGCGCCAGGTTTCTGGCTTGTGCATGACGTCGTTGGGGAACATGCAGCCATCCCAGCAGACATGGCGAATCCGCTTGGTGAGCTGACCGCGCTCGTCACGCAGCCAGTAGCCGGCGTCGCGCGTGATGTTGAGCCGGCCGTTGGGATCGGTCGGCAGGCAGTGGCGCCCCGTCTTGTCGTGCGAACCGGAGCCCTTGACGGTGCCATCGTTCTGCGCGACGTGAAAGTCAATCGTCCAGGGACGCAGCGCCGCCGTCAGTTTCCGCAGACCGGTGGCGAGCGCGTCGCTGTCGTTCCAATCGAAGTTCTCCGGCAGGATCCGGTCTTCCGGCGCGTTGTAGCCCAACAGGTAGAGGAGCGTATGGGCCATGTCGGCCTGAAAGCCGAGCGTCTTGGGCCGATCGACCAGTTCGAGCAGATTGACCATGGCGCGCCAGCTGTGCATGGCGCCCCAGCAGATCTCTCCCTCGGCCGCGAGTTGCTCACCGTGGTCTTCCGCGATCACACAGGCTTCGCGAAATGTTTCCGCGATCGCCCGCGAGTTGGCCGCGGTATCGCCAGCCGCCCACGTGCCGGGATCGGTGGCGGAATCAATCCGCACCACGCCATAGGGGCGAACGCCAATCTCGCGCAGTCGCTTGGCGATTCCGCAACCTTTGCGGACTTGGGTGAGGAAGTTGGCGCGATCGGCCGGCGTCCCCATCGCCGATCCACCACCGGTCGGTGGCCAAACCGGCGCGACGACCGAGCCGACGACGAGATTGCGCTTTTGCACGCGCTCCGCAAGTTTTTTGAGATCATCGTCCGAAGAGTCGATATCGACGTGCGGCGCAAACAGAAACAGGTCGACGCCGTCAAAGCGGACGCCGTCTACCTCGGCCGCGGCGGTCAGGTCGAGCATGGTGTCCAGTTCGATCGCCGGCTCAGAGCCTTCGCCCTTACCGACGACACCGGGCCAGGCCGCATTATGCAGCTTGGGGAAATTATTGACTTGGGGAGGACTCATGGAGCGCGTACTCGCTATGGGGCGTTGTGCGGAACGAACTATTTCTTGTAGGCGCCCATCTTGGGCAGGTTGGCGTGGACGTCTGGGCCGAAGTAGCGGAGCCCGACCAGCGGTTCGCTGCCAAGGTTCTCGATTTCCACGCCTGCCTTGGCCGCCTCGTGCGTGATGAAGACTTCGTCTTCCGTATGTTGGCCAAAGTGGATCATCGCTGGCGTCTGGAGCGCCAGCTTGCCCATGCGGCCGCGGCCTTGCACGGTGATCCAGCCGCTGGCGCCCGGATCCTGCAGCGTGCACTTGGCGCCCGGCTCAATGGTCAGCTCCTTGGAGCTGAAGAGTTGCGCGCCGTCGACCGTGCCGTAGACGATCCAGCGATCGGTGTAGCCCTGTCCGCTGCGCGCGGTGTCGACGATGGGCTCAAGGTAGTTGTTCTCTTTAAAGTGCGTGTCGACATTCTTATCCCAGTCCAGCTGGTCGATAATGAAGTCCAGGTCCTGATGCTTGTCCTTGGGGACGTCTTTAACGAGCAGCGACCATGGGACTTCGCGTCCTTCGACCAGCGACTGGAACATGCCGAACACGTCGGAACCCCATTGTGGTTCGTAAGTGCAGAGCGATCCTGGCGCGTGGAGCACGCCTGGCGGAATCAACCAGCCCGTGCCGCGCTTCAGTCGGAAGGCGCGGGACAGATCCAAAATGCCGTTGTCGCCTTGCGACCAGTTCTCCAGGCACTTGCGAAGTTGCTGCCGCGTGGTGCCGGGCTCTAGCCCCATGAAGGTGTAGGCAAAGTTGTTGTCGACGTTGTTCAGTTGCGGTGGGAAGTAATAGCTTTCTGGCTTTCCTTCCTGTCCGGTCAGCGCGGCGTGCTCAAAGCTCTGGTGCATGTGATGGGGGATCGGCCCCATGTTGTCGAAGAACTTGGAGTAGACCGGCCAGCGCTTGTACTTATCGAACATGGGGCTGCCGATCAGCCGGGCGCCAGCCTCGGCGACGGCGTCGCTGAGGGTAAAACGCTTCCCTTCGTAGGCGACGTAGCTGAGCCCTTCGTCCGGGGTGCGGTTTTCGTTAGCGGCCTCGGTCGTGCTAGCAAACCAGCGCTCGTCAATGCCGCCGCGATCTGCGCCGTAGGCGTACCAATCCGTGGGGGCGAGCTTAATCCGCTTGCCAGGGTGCAAGAAGCTGCGCGGGACCCAGGTTGGCGTCAGACGCAGCAGGCCTCCGCCCGCGTCCAGGGCTCGGCCGAGGATCGATCCGACATTGTCCTTCGCCACGACGTCTTTAGCCGCACTGATAGCCGTTGCCATCGTTCTCCGCCAGGTTCGAGAAAAGCGAGTCCGGCCAGAGACGGCCGGACCGCAAAAGAATGCAAAAACAAGGCCTCTTTGTATTCGCTAGCTGGCGCGGTGGCAAGCTGGCCGCTAGCACCGCGGAGGAGGGGATTTGCGGCCGAAGCGTGGCCCTGCGCCCTGGCGCGCCGCTGTCGTGGCGCCCCGGTTGTTCTACTGCTATAGGCACGACGGGGCGGATGCGGTACCTTCTCCGCGCCCCGGTGGTGCGCGCGTGGCCGTTATGCCTCTCGCCGCCAGTAGTTAGGCCGCGTTGTGCGTACAAGGCGAAAGATCAGGCGTCCGCGCGAGCGAAGAATCGCCCGCGCGGAGCAAGTGACTGCCGCCCCAAGACGCTACGACGTGAGGAGTCGACAAGGGATTGTCCAACACTCCGGATCCTGAATGGATTCTGTACTTTCAAACCGCCTGTTGACGACGGACAACGCCGGAGATCGCTCCGGTCGTTCGAAGGTTGCGCCACAGGCGGAGCCGCATCCCTTGGCGGCGCGCAAGCCGACCCCCTCGCGCGAGCGTGTCTCGGCGACGATCTTGGTATTGTTGCTACTTGCGGCGTTCATTCCGCGCCTGTTGATGGCGCGCAAGCTCGATACGATTTGCTCGGACGGCGTCCTTTATCTCCGCGTGGCCGAGGCGATTGAGCGGGGCTCGCTCGATGTGCCGCTGGTTGATCGCGTGCAGATTGGCCTCTACCCACTGGCGTTGTCCTACCTTCATCGGTTGGGCTTTGACTGGGAGACGGGGGTCAAGTGCTGGGGCGTGCTGTTATCGACGCTGGTGGTGCTGCCGCTGTTCGGTTGGTTGCGCCGGCAATTTGACGACCGTGTGGCGTTTGTCGCCTGCCTGTTGTACGCCGTGCATCCCAAACTGATTGAATGGAGTCCCGAAGCCGTTCGGGATCCGACGTTCTGGTTCTTCTTTGCGCTCTCGCTCTATCTGTTGTGGCGTGGCGCGGAAGAGGTGGATTGGAAACATTTTCTGGCCGCCGGTTTGGCGCTGCCGCTGTGCGCGTTGACCCGGTTCGAAGGCTGGTTCCTGCTATTCCCTTTGCTTGGCTGGACGCTGGTTCGCCTGCGTTGGCTGGAAGCCGGGCGTGGCCGGTTGGTGCTGTCCGCGGCGCTATGCATCGCGACGCTCCCTGTTGTGACATTGAGTTTTGGCAAGTTGCTGCCGCCGGAAGCTGGTTGGAGCTACTTGCGAGTCGAGCCGCTGGAACGAGCCGCCAATTGGCTAGGCGTGAAATTGCCACTGCCTGCCAACACGCCGATTGCGGCCGTCGAAGCCAAGCCAGCCGCGCTACCGCCAGCGCCGGCAACTGTCGCTGCACCCGTGGCGCCTGTCGTCGCGCCGGCTGTGATCGCGCCACAGGCGGCCGTTACCTTGCCGGTGGAAGCAGATGCCTCGGTCGAAGGCCGACGCGACTGGACCCGCGGCAAGCAGATCTGGCAGTTGTTGCACACGTTTGAGCGCGGCCTGACGCCGCTGTTTGCGATTTGCATGTTTGGCGGCTACTTCGCCAATTTCCGCCGATTGAATCGCGCGGACACCTTTCCGATCTTGATGATCGTGCTGGCGATCACCGCTGGCATTTGGGTTCACCTGTCCAGTTCGCACCAGGCGAGCAGCCGGTACGTGCTTTCAGTGGCGTTGCTCTCGATGAGTTCCGCGGCGATGGGCGTGATCGGCGGCGCGCAGTTGATTGCGGTTCGGTTCGCCGGCAAGTGGCCCGCCCGCACGACGTTTACTCGCGCCGCGGCCACTTTGTTGGTTGTGATGAGCATCGTTGGGTGCGCGGACGCGCTCTCGAGCGATGTTCGCAGCCGATCGGCGCTCGCGCAGCTCGGCCGCTGGTTGCATACCGAGTTTGGCGCCGCGCGTTCGCTGACTGGCTCCGAGAGCCAATTGGCGCTGGTCGGGTATTACGCGCACACGAACGCGGCTGCTTTCCCCGCCGGGCTGCCAGCCACTTCGCTGGCGGATTGGATGGCCTACACGGCGCCGGAGATTGTGGTCCTCTCGCAGCGGCGTCAGACCTCGCAAGAAATTCAAACCATTGTCGACCAACGTGCCCGACTGGGATTCACGCTGATCGATAACAGCCAGATACCGGACGTCCCCAAACATTTGGTCGTGCTCGTCCGCTCGTCCACGCTCGAAACCAGAATCCGCCAGGCCAAACTACCCGCCGTTCCCGGAAGCGCAACGCCCTGACGTCTGAAACGATGTGGGCCGTAGCGTTTTCCTGCCGGTTGTCCCAGCATCGGTCCGAACCTGTTGATGTCGTCCATCGCCGTCGTATATTCCGTTCGGTTTGCGCTACTGGCCGCGATTGTGGTTTCGCTAGCGCTGACCCCCGTGGCGCGATTTATAGCGCGCAAGCTGCGGGTAGTCGACATGCCGGATGGGATCCGCAAACAGCACGCCCGCGATGTCCCGTTGTGGGGCGGCGTGGTGGTCTATCTGGCGGTGCTGACCGGATTGATTGTCGTGCGGTTGACGACTCCGATCAGCGAATCGTTCGATCAACTGGCGATCACGCTGGTGCTGAGTTGCGGTCTGGTTTGTATCGTCGGTTGCATCGACGATAGTTACGACCTGAATCCGCGCTTCAAACTGCTGCTGCAGATCGGCGCCGTGCTGCCGGTGGTGATGAGCGGCTACTACTTTGATCGTATCGTGGTCTGCGGCTGGCCGCTGAACTTTGGCTGGCTGGGGATTCCACTGACTGTGCTGTGGCTGGTGGGCTGCATCAACGCCCTGAATCTGATCGACGGCCTCGACGGGCTGGCAAGCGTCGTTGGGTTATCGACCGCGGTGGTGATGACCATTATTGCTTCGCAAACCGGTCATCCTCACGTGGCCGCCATGGCATTGGTTTTGGCCGGCGCACTGGTGGGGTTTCTGGCGTACAACCTGCCGCCAGCCAGTATTTTTCTGGGTGACTCCGGCAGCATGGTCATCGGACTGATGGTTGGCTTGATTAGCATTCAAGGCGCCCTGAAGACGAGCGCTACCCTTTCGATAACAATACCTGCGGTGGTGATGAGCGTGCCGATGCTCGACACCGTGTTTGCAATTGTCCGCCGCAAGTTGGCCGGCGTCCCATTTGACGTTGGCGACCGCGGCCATATTCATCACAAACTGCTGGAGCGAGGTCTGACGGACTGGCAGGCGCTGTGCATTATTGGCGCGCTCTGCCTGACGACCGGCGCCGCCGCCACGGCCGCGACGATTTACAGCTTCGAATCGCTCGGCTGGTTGACCGCCGTCACGCTGGTTGTGGCGTTGGTCTGGACCAAGGCCTTTGGTCACCACGAAGTCACGCTGGCTTATGAGCGGATCTTTGCCTGGGCGGGCCGCGGCAAGCCACGGCTGGTTGGCATTGAGCCTGCCGCGGTTGCGATGTCCCCAGTCTGCGTCGCTTGGGAAGAGGTCTGGCAGATTCTGCTGGACGAAGTCAAAGCGCGCAACGGCGACGGCTTTGAACTGCTGTTGGCGAATGAGATTGGTCAATCTCGCTATTCGGTCCGCGCCGCTCGTCCAGCGCGCGGCGACAATTTGCCGCGGAGCCAAACGTTGGATCTGCGCGCGATCATCGTCCGCCGCACGGCCGGCTTTGCTCAATTGCAGATCCTTGGTGGCTCGGCAATCACCAACGACAAGTTGGCCGAAACGAGAATCACGGCGCTGGTCGACGTGTTGTTGCATCACTGGCAAGCGCGGGGGCCGGTTGCGGCGCCCGCCGAGATGCCCGTCGAGTGGCACCATTCGCCCGTTCCCAGTCGCTTGCGGGCCGCTTGAGCGCGCGGCGTCGTTCCGGGTTTGGAAGCCCGCGCGTTCACCCAGGCAAACCGGCGCCATGACCACCGCAACGGAGACTGTGCAAGTTCTGTCCGCGGGCGCTGGCCCGAGAGTTGCGCTGCGCCGCATTGCTCCGGAGCGCGGCTGGCCGAAGCTTGGCCTGGGCGAGCTGTGGGAATACCGCGAGCTGCTGGGCTTCTTTATCTGGCGCGATATCAAGGTTCGCTACAAGCAAACCGTGTTCGGCGTCGCCTGGGCGATTCTACAACCGCTGGCCACGATGATTGTGTTCAGTGTGGTGTTCGGCCGGTTGGCGCGGATGGATTCAGACGGCGTCCCTTATCCGGCGTTCAGTCTGGCCGGTTTGCTCCCCTGGATGTTGTTTGCGAGCGGATTGACGCAAGCTGCCATGTCGCTGGTCGGCAATGTGAATCTGCTGACCAAGGCCTACTTCCCGCGAATGCTCCTGCCGATCTCCAACGTGCTGGCCGGACTACTCGACCTGTGCGTCTCTCTCCCATTGCTACTGGTGGTGATGTTGTGCTGCGGCATTGCGCCCTCCTGGCGACTACTGTTGCTGCCGGCGCCGGTGGCGCTGGTGATCGTTACGGCCAGCGGCGGAGGATTGTGGTTGGCCGCGGCGAACGCGCAGTACCGAGATGTCCGTTTCGTGCTGCCATTTCTAGTTCAACTATGGATGTACGCCACGCCCATCGTCTATTCGCTGAGCCTGGCGCCGGAGCGGTGGCGCGCGGTGGTTGCCATCAATCCATTGGTTTCGGCGGTGGCGCTGTTTCGATTTGCGGCGCTGGGCGTTGGCGCGCCATCCATCGGCGCGGTGGCTGTTTCTGCCTGCTCGGCGACTGTGCTGTTGGTAACGGGGGGCTGGTACTTTCGAGCGACCGAACGGACATTTGCCGACACGATCTAAAATCCGCAATTGAATCGAAGCCGAATGTCAAGTTCGTCCATTCGTTATTGCGTCCATTTCCTTCTGAATTTCAAAACGGCCCATGAGTGAACTGGCGCTGCGAATCGAAGGGCTCGGAAAGCGCTACCGCGGTCTGCCGGACGCGCGGAATACGGTCTCGCTGCGCGAACGACTCAACGCCTGTTGTGCGCGCCCCTGGCAGCGTCTGTTCGGCAGGGCGTCCTCGCCAATCGCAGCGGCCACGGCTGGCGAATTCTGGGCATTGCAAGAGATATCGTTCGACGTGCGGCCAGGGGAAGTCTTGGGCGTGCTGGGGCACAATGGCTCCGGAAAGAGCACGCTGCTGAAGATTCTGGCGCGTGTCACCAGCCCTACGACCGGTTGCGTCGATGTGCGCGGACGCGTGCGCGCATTGCTCGAAGTCGGCACAGGTTTCCATCACGAGTTGAGCGGGCGCGAGAATGTCTACCTTAGTGGCGCCATTCTCGGGATGCGCCGCGCGGAAATCCGCGCAAACTTTGACGCTATTGTGGCGCTCTCCGGCGTGGAGAGGTTTTTGGATATTCCTGTGAAACGCTATTCGAGCGGTATGGCTTTGCGATTGGCTTTTTCCGTTGCGGCCCACCTGACAAGCGAGATTTTGCTGTTAGACGAAATCCTCGCCGTCGGCGACGCCGCATTCCAGCGCAATTGTCTGGAAAGAGTCCAGCATCTCGCCCGTCAGGGACGAACCATTCTGTACGTGTCGCACGATCTCGCCACAGTCCGGGCGCTGTGCCCGAAAGCCGTGCTGCTGGAAGCTGGGAGGCTGGTTGACGCCGGCCCGACGGAGCAGGTGATCGAGCGGTACTTAAAGCCTGCCCTGGCGGCCTGACGGTTTTGCAACTTGAGCGGACAACACCCAAGCTAGCAATGCTAACTGTCGTGCCGAACCGCGAGCGTTTCAAGTCGACGTTGACCATTTGCTGTCGAAAAGATAATCTGCGTCCCCTTCCCCAGGCACAGAAGCTAGGAAGGTCGGGGCGACTCCCCCCTGTATGTTTTTCGCACGCTCCAGTGCTGGCCCGAAGTTTGCATTTTCATTGAGCAGGACATTGAACATGGACCACGCTCGATCGCCAGGTTTCGCCAGCACGCGCGATCTTCTGCCGATCCGCCTGGACCTCTCAAGTTCTCGGCACTCAAGGATTCGAAACCAGGCATGGCGCCACGGCGACCAGCGAATGAGGGCGTTATGCACGTAGCATTGGCCAGACCTGACGAGCCGCGCGAGTTGGATCTTGACATTGGTGTGATCTACACCAACGACGACCATTATCTGACGCCGCTGGTCAACTCGCTGGCCCGCAGCAGCGCGGACCTGGATATGCGTTTGATCCTGGTCGATAACGCCTCGACCTCGGGAGTATCGCCCTGGACCACGCAGATCGAGAACACCAAGGTCATCCAGAACAAGACGCGGTTGGGCTACGCTCCCAACCTCAATCGTATTTTAGAGGTCAGCGACGCGCGCTACACGTTGCTGATGAACACGGACATGTACTTCACGCCGGACTCGCAGTGCCTGGCGAACATGACGCGGTTCATGGACGACAATCCGACGTGCGGGCTGAGCGTCTGCCGGATCTTTCATCCGGACGGCAGCGATGGCTACTCCGCGCGAAGATTCCCCACCTGGCGCGCGATTGTCAGCCGGCGGTTGTCACGCGCGCGGATGTTTCCGCACGCGCTGCATGATCATCTGTATCAGGATCAGGATCTGGCAGGGAGCTTTTCTTGCGACTGGGTCAGCGGCTGCTTCATGATGATGCGCAAGGAGGCGATTCGCAGCGTTGGCGGATTTGACCTGGGCTTTGTGAAATACTTTGAGGATGTCGACATTGGCTTGCGGATGGCGCTGGCCGGCTGGCAAGTTATGTACAACGGCCAGACGCACTGCTTCCATCACGAGCAACGCGCTAGCACGCGCGTCATTTCGAAGGACGCCTGGCGCCATTGCCGCTCGTACGCCCGCTGGCTGCGAAAGTGGGTTGTGCGTCGCAACGAGGTCATGCGTGTACAGGCGGCCAAGGCTGCTTTGGAAGACGCAATTCGCGCCGAGACGCTGGCGATTTCGAGCCGCAATCAACGCGTAACCGGCGAACGGATGAGCGTCTTGCCACTGGTGCATAAGCAAGTCGTGTAGCACGTGTAATCCTCCGCCAGGCCGGGCGTTTTCGCCCCATCTTCCTGGCCAATCCGTCAATTCTCCGCAGTATGCTTGTGCAGTGTTGCATTGCGCGCGAACCCTGTCGGCTAAGAATGACTCCGGCTGTTGCGGCGCTCAAAAGCGGACATAGGCGGCTTAAAGTTTCCATTTGACGCTTGACCGCAATTGTTGGCTGGGAGCAGCGGCGCCAGACGTTTAGCCCTCCCTTGATTGTGCTTCGCTTCGTACCATAGAACGCATGCCGGAAATCGAACAAATCCTGTTTCTCAAGACTCTTGCCCTAGTGCTTTGCACGGCGGCGGTGACGACAGTCATCTTCCAACGTCTACACCAGCCGGTAGTGCTTGGATACATGTTGGCCGGCATGATTGTGGGCCCCTATCTGCCGGTTCCGCTGTTGGCGGACACGCAAATAGTTCACACGCTCTCGGAGTTGGGCGTGATCTTGCTGATGTTCTCGCTGGGAACGGAGTTCAGCATGCGCAAGTTGATGCGCGTGGGCCCGAAGGCATCGCTGATTGCCGTCTTGCAGTGCAGTTTCATGCTCTGGATTGGCTATGTGGTGGGGCTGTCGTTTGGTTGGTCCTGGCTACAGAGTCTGTATGCCGGGGCCATGATCTCGATCTCCAGCACCACGATCATCGTCAAGGCGTTTGGAGAACAGCGCGTTAAAGGGGAGTTTACGGACCTGGTGATGGGCGTCCTGATCGTCGAGGACTTGATCGCAATCCTGTTGATTACGTTGCTCACCACGCTCAGCAGCGGCGCCGACTTGAGCGTGATTGAGTTGACCGTCGCGGCTGGCAGACTACTTGGATTTCTGGCGGTCCTGGTGATCGTTGGCTTGCTGACTGTGCCGCGCATCATGCGGTATGTCGTCGCCATGAATAAGCCAGAGACAACGGTCGTGGCGAGTGTGGGGCTGGCGTTCGGCGTGGCGCTCTTGGCGATGGCCTTGGGGTACTCGGTGGCGCTCGGAGCGTTTATCGCCGGCAGCCTGGTGGCCGAGTCGGGCGTGGCGCGCCGCGTGGAGCACCTGGTGCAGCCAGTGCGGGATATCTTCGTCGCAATTTTTTTCGTTTCGGTAGGCATGCTGATCAATCCGGGGCTGATTGCCCAGTATCCCGGGGCGAGCATAACGTACCTGTTGGTTGTCATTGGCGGCATGGTCTTATCCGTCACGCTGGGCGCCATCCTCACTGGGCACAGCATCCAGACTTCGGTCAAGACCGGGATGAGCATGGCTCAGATCGGCGAGTTCTCGTTCATCATCGCCGGCCTGGGGATTGCCACGGGCACGGTTCACGAGTCGCTGTTTGCGATTGCCGTGGCCGTTTCGGCCGTGACCACGCTGCTTACGCCGTGGTTCATCCGCGCGGCGGAACCCGTCGCTAAGTTTGTCGACCGTAAACTGCCGCGGCCGCTGCAAACCTTCGTGGCGCTCTATGGCTCGTGGTTTGAGCACATGAAGACCGACACACAGGACGTGGCGGAAATCTCGCGGACGCGCCGCCTGGTGCGCTGGCTAGCGATTGACGCCGTGGTGGTTGGCGCGATCGTGATTGGCGCGTCGATGGAACTCGATGAGATCAGCAATTACGTCGAGTCGCACTATCAGCTCAACGGCTATTCTGTGACGCTGGTAGTGGTCGGCGGCGCGCTGTTGATCTCTTCGCCGTTCTGGATCGGCATGTTGCGCACCGCGCGCTTTCTGGGACAAGAACTGGCGAGCCGCGCTTTTCCGGTCGTCGACCCCGGTCGGCTCGACACAGCGGACGCTCCGCGCCGCTTGCTGATTGTCGCATTGCAATTACTGATCGTGATGGCGGTCGGCGCGCCACTGGTGGCTATTACGCAACCGTTTGTCCCGGCGCTGCAAGGCGCGCTGATTCTGTTCTTGCTGACGGCGCTCCTGGCCGTTTCGTTCTGGCGGAACGCAACCAACATGCAAGGGCACGCCCGGGCCGCGGCGCACGTGGTCGCAGAGCTACTGGCGCAACAATCGCGCGAGGGGAGGGCCGTCTATGCGCAACAGAAGTCGACGGAATTGGAGAGCGTGCTGGTGGGCCTCGGCTCGCCAGAGCCCGTCACGCTCTCGGACGATAGTCCGGCAGTGGGCAAGACCTTGGCGGAAATCAATCTCCGTGGACTAACCGGCGCCACGGTGCTGGCGGTGAAGCGCGGCGAGGACGCGGTGCTGGTCCCCGTTGGTAAAGAAGTCCTGCTGGCCGGCGATGTCTTGGCGCTGGCCGGTTCGAAAGAATCGATCGAAGCCGCCGCGAAACTGCTGAACGGAACCAACGGCGATCCGGCAGCGACGCTGGACTTTATCAATTGAGCGCTGGCTGAATCGGCAGCGGACACTCGGCGCCAGACGCTGCGACGTTCGGGGCGCTACGACGCCTCGGGCGTAAAGCCGAGGATGATATCGAACTTGGCCGCCAGTTCGCCCACCCTCGAGCTTTCGATCGGCGCGAAGTCAATGATCACGGAATCGCGGGCCTTGGGATCGCGGATCGAACGGAGGACGCCGTCTCGATCGTTGTTCGGATGCCCTTTCACGTAGCATTGCGTGACGAACTTCTCCTGGCCTTTAACTTTCACCATCACGTGAATGTGCGGCGTGCGGCCTGGGTACGGAACCGGCTTAATGGTGCGGAAACCGTAATCTCCCTTCGATCCCGTCAGAAAGCGACCGAAGCCTTGGAAGTTGGCGTCGCGCTTGTCGCGATTGCCGGTTCCGGAATGCAAATAGGCGCCGTTGTTGTCGCACTGCCAGATTTCGACCAGCGCGTTGCGGATGGGGTTGCCGCGGACGTCGCTTACTTTACCCGTCAGATACGTGATCTCGCCGACGGCCGACGTTAGATCATCATTGATGATCAGCAGGTCGTTGTCCGTATCGAGCGGCAGTTTGTCCGGGTAGAAGGGGCCTTCTGTCTGCGCCGGGGTCTTCATCAATTCTTCAGCCAGCGCGCCGCGCGCCGTAAGTGCCGTGGCGCTCGCCGCGACGATGCCCATGAAGTGACGACGAGTCCAAATGGAGTTGAGCTGAGTCATGTCAACAATCTCCGCAAGGTTGAAAAGAGCGGCGACGCGCCCTGAGATTTGTCTATCTAGTATACCTGGACGGTTGTCTTCTGAGCCAAACGCATTTCGCGAGAGGTAATGATCAAACACGATCGAACGGGTCGCCGCCGCCCGACAGAACTACTTTTTCGCCTGCGCGGCCGCCGCGCGACGCGAAATCTCCTCGGCCGACACATCCTCAATATGGGTTGAAATCCACCAGAAATTGCCGGATGGGTCGACCACGCCTCCGCTGCGGTCGCCGTAGTACTGATCGACTGGTTCCGATAACGACGTTGCCCCGGCAGCGAGAGCCTGGCGAAACGTGGCGTCCGTGTCTGTCACGTACATGTAAATACAGCTGGGGCGGGCCGGCCATTCGTCACGCGCTTCGCCCATCATCACCATCGAATCGCCAATCCGGATCTCGGCGTGGCCCACGGTTCCGTCCGGATGGAGATGCCGAGCGACCTCTTGAGCATCGAACGCCTGCTTGCAGAATTCGACCAACTGGCCGACTCCTTTGACGAGTAAGTAGGGCGTCACGCGGTGATAACCATCGGGAACTGGCTTGACCGCCATGGGATGAACTCCTGTTGTCTGGTCCTGGAGCCGCGAAATGAGTGAAGGGAGCGAGTCTGAATCGCCAGTAATTCGCCCGTCTAAGGATGTTTTATCACGCGACTCAGCGTGCATCTATTGGGACCACCCGTTGGAATTGCAGGACGAGCGATCGGCGCCAACTCGGCGCGTGCCGGCAAGGCGTTCGAGCGCTTGCCAGCACAAGGGCGGGGTTTTATGATCCGTTCTACCGCCAGACCGGTTGCCCAGCCGGTAGTCGTCCGATTTTGGCGGTCCTCCCACCAAACTCTCACCCGCCTTGTCGAGCCCTTGCGATGCATGCTTCCGATTCGCCCAAACTTCGGCTGACTGGCGTTCAATGGCTGATCTGCGTAATCGCGTCGATTGGTTTTGCGTTCGACATCTATGAATTGCTGATGCTACCGTTGATCTTGCGCCCCGCGCTGCAAGAGTTTGGCATCAATCCTGGCACGCCAGACTTTACCTGGTGGCGCGGCGTGATGTTCTTTGCGCCGGCGTTTGTCGGTGGCATCTTTGGCCTGGTGGGTGGATACCTGACAGACCGGCTCGGCCGCCGCGCGGTGTTGACCTGGAGCATTTTGCTCTATGCCTTCTCGGCATTCGCTGCTGGCTTTAGCACCGGCCCTTGGATGCTCCTCTTTTTCCGCTGCACGACGTTTATTGGCGTTTGTGTGGAGTTTGTGGCCGCCGTCGCCTGGTTGGCCGAACTTTTTCCGCAGCCAGATCGGCGCGAGCGCGTGCTGGGCTACACGCAAGCGTTTTCTTCGATCGGCGGGTTGCTGGTGGCAGGCGCCAATTCGCTGGCAGTCACCTATGCCAACTCGGGCTGGTTTCCGGCGATTGCGATTCCAGGTTTCTTGACATCCGCGCTCGGCGCCATCGGCCCTGAGCATCAACATGAAGCGTGGCGCTACACGCTGATGTCCGGCCTCATTCCCGCGATCCCTTTGATCCTGATTCGGCCCTTCCTGCCGGAGAGCCCGGTCTGGGCCGAAAAACGCGCCGCCGGCACGTTGAAGCGACCAAACATTTTGGAACTCTTTGCGCCGGGTCTGCGCAAGACGACGATCGTCACCACGCTGATGTTTGCTTGCAGCTATGGCGCTGCCTTTGGCGCCATTCAACAGGTCCCACAAATCGTGCCGGGCTTGCCCGAGGTGAAAGCAGAAACTGCAGGCAAACCGAAGCCAGCGGCGTCCAAGATCGAGCAGACCGTGGCCGCCGACGTGACCAAGGTGCAAGAAGTAGGCGGTCTGTTCGGCCGCTTTCTACTGGCGATTCTGGCGGTGCGAATCGTCAGCCGTCGCGCGTTGTTGCGAATCTTCCAGATCCCCGGCCTGATCTTGATGCCGATCGTTTTTGCCTACGCGGCCGTGAATAGCCTGAATCTGCTTTATGTCGGCATCTTCTTTGCCGGTCTGGTGACGGTCGGCCAATTCAGCTTCTGGGGCAATTATCTACCGCGCGTTTATCCGGTCCATTTGCGCGGAACGGGTGAAAGCTTTGCGGCCAACATTGGCGGACGCATGCTCGGCACTTCGTTCGCGTGGATCGCCTCGGAAATGGCAGCGCAGTCGTTCGTGCCTGGGAGCACGGATGCGACGAAGATGGCCTACACCTGCGCCGGAATCGCTTTTGGCGTTTATGCGGTCGGCCTGATTGCCTCGTTCTGGCTGCCGGAGCCGGGGCCGGAACTGGACTAACGCGACCGCTGTTCGTCGCAACCTACCAGTTAAAGCCCCCGGCCCGTTAAATCAGCGTTTCGACCACGCCGAGTTCGTAGTAGACGGACTCGATCGTCTCGGCGCCGATCATCGCGCGCTGTTCGGCGGCGCCGGCCACCAGCGATAAATCTGCCAGTTGCAGCAAGTTGCGCGGAACGCCGTGCGAGTATTCGTGCAACTTCGCGCAGGCCTCGGGGGCGAAGATCGGGGCAATGCGGCCGGCGCGGACCACGGCCTGCTGCAAGTACCGCGCGGTGTTGTGCGAACTCCAGCGCGCCAGATCAATGCGCAAATCTGCCAGTTCCAACAGGCGAGTTCCCAAGCGGCCGACGTTTTCATTTCGGGCGGTCAGGATCACGGTCGCCGCCGGCCTTAGCGCCGGATCTGTTTGCGAGAACCGGGCGACCTGCGCCAGGATTTCGTTCGAGGCCTCGTCGGCGTCGTCCAGTAATACCACGGCGTGCTTGCCTAGCAGGCGAAACTCGGCCAGGCGGTCTTGCGTCACGCGCCATAGCTCGGACATCTCAGCCCGCGGCGCCAACATTCCGCCCCAGTGCGTAACGAGCGACCGCAGCAGTTCGTCGGCGTTGACGCCCAGCAGACTAAGCTGCGCCACGGTGTGGCCGGTGCAACGAAACCGCGCGGCGGCGACTTCGAGCAACATGGATTTGCCGACTCCGGCCGTCCCCACCACCAGTCCACAGCGGCGGCGTCCTTCGACCAAAAAGTCCATCCGTGAGAGCGCCTCATCGTGGTTCGGCGTCTCGAAGAACAAGCACGGCTCCAAGGTCTGGCGGAACGGCGCCGCTTTCAGCCCCCAATATTTCAGGTACATTTTGTCGGGTCTCGCGGGTGAGCCTGTGTGGGTCGTAGCAATGCGGGTCTGTTTTCTGTTTCGGTAAAAAAATCGGGGTGGCTTGAAGTCGTACAGTTGGCCCTACATAGGGCTCCCTCTTTCCATAACGCCCCCTGCTTACCGCTTTTCGCCGTGAGAACGTCATGAGCCACCGTTACTATGTCGAAACTCCCGTGGTCGGCGCGCAAGCGACGCTAGCAGGACCAGAAGCGCATCACCTGGCGCACGTGATGCGCGCCAAAGTTGGCGAAATTGTCACGCTGTTTGATGGCGCCGGCGCCGAGCACACGGCGCGCATCGCGCGGATCGATCGGGCGACGGTGCAGTTGGAAATTGTCGCAAGCGCCGCGGTCGATCGCGAATTGCCCTGTCCGCTTGTCGTGGGGGTCTCGCTCCCGAAAGGGGATCGTCAGCGGTGGCTGATCGAAAAGCTGGTGGAGCTTGGCGTGACGCGATTTGTGCCCCTCACCACGGCGCGTGGAGTGGCGCAGCCGACCGATGGCGCGCTTGCAAGACTGACGCGCGCAGTGATCGAAGCGGCGAAGCAGTCCGAACGCAACCGACTGATGGAGATTTCGCCGCCGGAGACTTGGACGTCGTTCCTCGGCGCGGCCTCCCAAGATTGCCTGCGCTTGATTGCGCATCCGAGCGCGGCCACCCGGCTGACCGAGCTATCCGCGCCGCCGGAACGTCGTGGATTTTTCCTGGCGATTGGTCCTGAAGGGGGCCTGACGGAACAAGAAGTCACCACCGCGCAAGCGGCCGGTTGGACGGCGGTGGACCTGGGCCCAAGAATCCTGCGCGTGGAAACCGCCGCGACGCTGATCGCTGGCTGGTGCGCCGTGATCGCCGAAACCGCGCGGGCTGGCGCTCGCTAATCATCGAATCGATCGGCTTGGCCAATTGCGATGACCGGCCGTTTACTTCGCCGGCTTGGACTCGACTTTGGTTTCTTTTGTTTCGGACTTGGCGTCTGCGTTGGCGGCTGGCTTGGGATCGAGCGGTTCGCCCTTCTTCACGATCCGGCCGAACAGATGGCCGCCGTGATCGCCGCCGTTCCAGGTGCCGGCGTACTCACCGCGAAAGACCAGCACGCGGGACGTAAACGTACCGAGCCCTGGCACGGCCAGATCCGTCAGCGTGATCACCGGCGTGTCGCCAGCCCACTTTACTTGCAGGGCCAAGGGGAGCGTGACATCGTGTCCGCCGTATTGAATGCGAGTTTCGAACTGCCAGAGGTCGTCCTTGATTTTTTTGCAGCGACTGATGGTGTACCGTTCCTCGGTCAACTTCTTGTCGGTCTGACCGGTGACGGTGAAGCTGCCGATCAGCGTGGCGCCCGACATCGTCTCGGCAAACTCTTTTTCCAGGGCGGCCTGATCGAGCTTGGGCGCCGCGGCGTCTGGCGTTTTGGCGCTTCCTTCGTCCACCTTTTGGGCGTGTGCCAAAGGAGGAATGAAGGAGAGGAGCGCGATGACAACGGCAAGTCGGAAAGTCGTCATGATTGAATTCCCCAAGCGATGGGCCAATGAGATGGGTCAGTGGGATGGGCAAGCAATGGGCAAGCAAAATGGATCAGTGGAATGGCCAGCGAATCGATTTGCTCAGCAGTGGTTGCAAACTGTGCCGCCTAAAAAGCGCTGGCCACAGGGGCAGTCGGTCCCGGCCAGGCGACAGCCGCGTGGCAGTCCGTAATATACAGTGCGCGTTCGAGGGCCAGTAGAACAGCCGGGCGGGCCGACAAGGCATTGTCGCCAGCCCATGCCAGCGCCCGAGTCGGCGTCATTTAAGCCTCTGGCCTCAATCGTCCGGCCCCGATCCCTCAGATGCAGCCCTAACAGCCTGTGAAGTCTAGCATTCTGGCATTATTCCCCTCGCCTGGCGTTCAACAGAGCTACTCAAGAGCTACCCACAAAATCGCAAAAGCCGATTGGCAGGCGACTTTTGTGGATCCGATCGGTCGATTCACGCAGCCAGGGTGAATACTTCCCCGAGTTGTAAGGCGTCGGACCGCGGCAGGGCCGTGGCATGGCTTGCCGTCCGCCGATTTGCGGGTAATCTGGGGCTTGGTCCACTTTCCGGGGGTGGTAAGCCTCCGTGGCGACACGGATGGCAACTTAAGACGCGCCTTACGGCGCGATAACCCAAGAAAGCCAGACCAGGAGAGGCTGTAGCTCAGTCGGTAGAGCAACGGACTTTTAATCCGTAGGTCCTGGGTTCGAGCCCCAGCAGCCTCATTGATTTTTACCGTATTTTCATGTCAATCTTGCCGATAGTTTCTCCTCGTTGTTATGGGGTGTCACCAAAACTGTCACCATGAACCGGTCGGCCTTGAATGCTCTGCCCGGACGCCTGTGCGTGGCGGTAGGCTTCCTGCAGTACCTTCGTCGTCCGCTGGGCGTTGCGGCCCACGTAGTATTTAAGTGTCGTCTCGATACTCTCATGTCTCATAAGCTCCATCAGCACTTGGGGCATCACGCGAGCCGACCATCGTTCGCCGAACGAACGGCGGAGATCTTGTGCTGATGCGTACTTCTTCGTTTGTCTATCGACGACCACCTCGGCCTGGCAGCCAATCTCGGCAACAAGTTCACTCACGCGACAGGCGCCAAGTCGTTCTCCATGAACCCGCTTTGGTTTAGGTTTGAAGACTCGGCCCTGTCGTTCAGATGGAGGGATCCGCAATAGGAACTCGGCGAACTCTGGAGCGATCGGCAAAAGTCGGTCCTTGTTACCCTTTTCCAGCTCAGCTGGGATCCGAAGCATTGGATCATTGCCGATGAACGTCACACATAGGATTCCCTCGTCGGTCCAGAATAAGTCAAGGGA
>Ga0105047_10006515_pt1 | contig 19801 bp, 20 predicted proteins | sample MAT04_FD_78384 | JGI IMG/M metagenome (GOLD analysis project Ga0105047, IMG submission 78384) | Freshwater microbial communities from Lake Fryxell liftoff mats and glacier meltwater in Antarctica - MAT-04 (megahit assembly) | ecosystem: Environmental > Aquatic > Freshwater > Ice > Liftoff...
GAATTTTTTTTCAGATTCTTCCTGAAGATCGCCAGTAGCAGCAACGACATAGTTTGCAGGCAAGGTGATACTCACTGAATAATTTCCAAACTCGCTGTAGAATTCTCCTTGGTTGAGATAAGGCAAAGGATGCCAACCTGTTCTGTCGTAGACGGCCGGTTTCGGGTGCCATTGCGAGATCTGATACGATTGATCGACATGGCCAAGCCTGGAGAATGTGTAGGGTATCACTACCTTGAATGGCGTGCTTATTTCAACAGACTTACCCGGTAATAAAGGGGTCAGAAGATCAAGTAGAATAATATCTTCATGGTTGTTGTAATTGCTGCTGCTCACCACCTCATTATTCACCCTGAAATTTAAACTGTCAATACGACCTTTATCATAGCTGCTGCTGAAATAAAATTTTGTATCCTTGTTCTCGACGCTCTGTTCTGTATAGGCGCTTCTGTCGTTTTTGTAGGCATTAGGCCAGAGATGTATATATATCGCGTTTAGTGTGTCTGTTGAATAATTGGTATAGATCATCGTTTCAAATCCGCGAAGGATATGGTTCTCGTCATCGAGTTTTACATCAATGGTATAATCAACATGTTGCTGAAAATAAGCTGTTTGTGAAAATGAAAACCTGCTTGCTAAAAGAAGCAGGAATATAAATAGAGATCTTGGCATAGATAGTTATTTTCCTCTGCCTTGCAAGATAACCAAAATAGTGTAAATCATGATTTTGAAATCAAGCACCAGGGAACAATTCTTAATATACAGAAGATCATACCGCATACGTTCGATCATTTCTTTGGTGTTCTCTGCATAACCGAATTTTACCATCCCCCAGGAGGAAAGTCCTGGCTTGACTTTGTGTAAATACTTATAATGCGGATGGGTTTGAGATATAATATCGATGTAATACTTGCGTTCAGGACGAGGGCCTACCAGCGACATATCGCCTTTGATGATATTGTAGAATTGTGGAATTTCATCAATACGCCATTTGCGCATCACACGTCCCCATTTCGTAATTCTGGGATCATTCTCGCTTGAAAGAGAAGGGCCGTTATCTTCTGCATTCAGGATCATCGATCTGAATTTATAAATCCAGAATGGTTTGCCATAAATGCCGATCCGTTTTTGTTTGTAAAATACAGGTCCCGACGAAGAAAGTTTTACTTTCAAGGCTGCGAATATGTAAAGCGGACTTAACAGAATGAGTACAAGCGAAGAGATTGTTACATCGAGTGCTCGTTTGATGACACGCTGCCAGTCGGGCATCAGTTCCGGATAAATCTCGATCAGGATGGCGGCGAATACATTACTTGTTTTCACAGAACCGGAAATGATATCATACAGATCGGGTGTGATTTTAATAATGATTTTGCGATGCGAAAGTTGTGCAAGAATATACTGTAGTCTGTTATGCTCCGACGTATCGATCGCAATAATCACTTCCTCGATATGATGTTCATCAATTATTTTTTCAAGTGCATCAATACTTCCCAGTTTGGGTAGATATGCGCTCATGCCATTGTTCCCGCTATCATCTGCATAGACAAATCCTTTGAAGGTATAACCAAGATTTACGTCATTCTCCTTGATGTCTTTATAAATGGCAATGGCCTGCTGGTTTCCGCCGATAATTAATGTATTGTAACCAAATTTGCCCTTCTTAATTTTATTTTTTATTCGTCTTAAAACAAGAATTCGCCCGATCGATGTGAGTACAAACTGAATGATAAAATAAATCGAAAAGGATTTATAGTAATAACTGTAATCTTTATTCAGATCATTTACAATGAAAAGAAAATAGAAGAGGACGCTGCCGAGTAGCGTAATAATCAGTGTTCTGTATACTTCTATGAAACGAGATTTACGAAACGGGTTAAAATACGCACCTGAGAAAAGATGAAGGACAACCCAGCAACATGGCACCAGCAACAATGTAAACAATATATCTTTTTCTGAAATCTGCCCGAGATAATGTGAGAAATCAATATTCAGTGTGTTGTTTTTTCGGTAGAATAAAAACAGAAACCACGCAAGCGAAGCCGACAGATAATCGGCAATAGCGTACAGTGCAATTCCTATTTTTACATCCTGTTTCATGTTACTGGAAATGAATCACTTTAAAATTATCGATCAGGATCTTACCCGTGGTACTGCCTGCCGGCAATGCAGCTTCAATCACAAACCTGAATTTTGCATTCGGGTAGGTGGCCACATATCTACCAAAATTGAAGTAGATCTTACCCCATGTCGACGACCTGTTTACCCCCGTCATATCCAGGGTGCTTCTTAAACCCCCAAAACCAATTTCTGTACGAATAACAAATGGGATATCATTTTTATAATTGAGTTCAACATAACACATTTTGTCGGAAGGCAAAGTAAATTCCTGAACGGTCACACATTTCCCTGAGGTAATCGTATCAAAGAGCAAAAGTTTGTTAGACCAACTTCCTTCAAATACGTCGGCGGCTTCATTGGTCTTTACAAATGTGGTATCGCCACCAAATTTTTCAAAACTATTACCTTGTTCAAAATCCTCTACAAAATAAGTCGTAGCAGGTGTGTCAACAGTTCTGTAAATAAATGTCGGAATATGAGCAATGGTGTTTGTCGGATTTGGATCAAATGAAAATGTATCAACACTATAAAACGGATATTTTGCACGAATACCGCTAAGTCCATCTTCGTAAATACCGGCGATTACCTGTAGTTGGCCTCGATGGTCTGTTATAACCGGAACTTTTGCAGGTAACTGATAAGCTCCTATTAATTGTCGTTCGTAATATACCCACACATCAGTGATCTTGTGTGATACAGTTCCGTGAATGGAGGGCAAGGTAGATTGAAGATGTACACTGTCAATCTCAATATATGTAGGGATTGATTCTTTGGGGTTCACCATATTACAGGCCTGAAGGAACAGTATAAAAAAAGGAATAAAAAGAAACGTTGTATATTTCATGCCTGTGGAGTTTAGTAGTAACGGGGGTTTTGTTAAATTATTTTATTCCTCGCTGAAAGAATTTATTTTTTTCAATATCCTTGAAGAGATATCAGCGTTTTCATAACTGCCTCTGAGACTTACTATGGGTTCTGCATAAAGGAGGATGCAGTCTCTGAAATTATCAAGTTGATACTTGAACAGACTTATCTCCTTGGCATGCGAGACAGAAGTTTTTAATATCCCATCTTCTTTGGTACTGATTTCTGCAATCTCATTCTTAAGGTCAAGATGGATAATTTTTTTCTCATCATAAATGGTCATTTTCCTTTCATTCATGATGGTTGTATTTCTGGCTGTCAAAACGGCTACACACCCATTGAAAAATTCCAGTCTGACATTCGCAATATCAAACTGGTCGCTCATTACTTTGGCGCCGTTTGCCCATATCCGTTTGATATCACTTTTTACCATATCCAGAATGATGGTAATATCTTTCGACATCATTTCAGAGATGATATTATGCCCTTGGTGTGAGCCGTGAGCCTTACTTTGTATAACGTCTATAAAAAGAGGATTGACACTTTCTTTTTTTGCTGCAACATATACAGGATGACAAAGTTCGGGGCTGCCACCTATACATTTTACATTCGCCTCCTTACTGCTTGTAAGAAGTTGGCTGGTCTCTGTTAACGTAAATCCTGAAAGATCCTCAAGAAAAATATGCTTGCCATTCTGTATCGACTGAAGTGCAATATCAAACTGATTGGAGGAATTTGGGAAGAGGTAAACTGCATCAGATCCCTGATAAAGCTCTTCAGGGTTTTGGAAAATATGAATAGCAGGATCGGGTGTTTCCAGGTCTGTATAAAGAACACCTGAAAGCATAACACCGTCTGTCAATTGAAAATATCTTGCGTAAGAATCTAGTTGTTTAACCGTACCAATAACCCCAATCTTCACCATTGCTTGTTTTGTGGCCCGCAATTTATTTTAAAAAATGTTGGATACATGTTTCCTGCTTGGTAATACTATTAACATACTTTATACATCCACTCGTGTGTATCATCAATATTTCCGTAACGTATATCTGCAAGCTCTTTCTTAATAAAGTTTGATATCTCCCAGGTTTCCACTGGAGAAAGTGTCATCGTCTCTTCATTATAAAACAATTCAGAGATTGGAGCGATCACAGCGGCTGTGCCTGCACCAAAGGCTTCTTTTAATTGGCCGTTCTTATAATTTTCTTCGATTTCATCAATACTGATAGGTCTTTCTTCTACAGGGATTCCTTTTTCTTTCAGCAGTCGAATCACACTGTCGCGTGTTACACCCGCAAGGATAGTACCTTCGTCCAGATCAGGCGTAACCACTGTATTTCCGAAAACGAAAAAGACATTCATAGTACCGATTTCCTGAACGTTTTTATGTGTAAATCCATCAGTCCAAAGGATCTGATCGTAACCTAGTTTGCGTGTTTCCAATGTTGGCAGCATACAGGCGCCGTAATTCCCTGCTGCTTTTGTAAAGCCGATTCCTCCCGGAAATGCACGTACATATTTATTCTGTACATAAATCCTTGTAGGCTTGTTATAATAAGCTCCTGTAGGCGAGGTAATGATCATGAAACGAAAATTGTCGGCAGGTTTTACGCCAATAAACTCATCCGTACCGAACATGAAAGGACGAATATATAAAGATCCACCTTCCACATCAGGCACCCAGTTTTTGTCCAGTTCGATCAGTTGTCGCATACCTTCCATAAATAATTCTTCCGGAACTTCAGCCATAGCCATACGTCGGGCAGAGACATTGAAACGTTGCCAATTATCTCTTGGACGGAAAATACCCACATCTCCATTTTTTCGTTTGTAGGCTTTGATACCTTCAAATAAGGATTGCCCGTAATGGATAAATGTCGTTGCCGGACTCATTGAAATATTCCCATAAGGCACGATGGTTGGTTGCTGCCATTCTCCATTCTCAAAATCGCAGATGAACATATGGTCAGAATACTGTTTGCCAAATTGTAAATTGGATATGTCCATTTGGTTTACCCTGCTCTCTGCTACTTTTGTTATTTGAATATTCATGGAATAATGTATAATTGTAATTCGTTGAGTTTGCAAATCAACGAAAAAAAAACTTAATATCACAGATGATTGAGAATAACATCCACGAACTTCTTCACATTTATGGGGACCCGATTTATATTTGGGCCGATCCAGAAGATGTTGCTATTTATGGGAATAAAAGCGAACAGCTACAAATTTTGATACTCACTTTGCCTGGGCAGGTCAATTTGGATAATGCAATTTTGATGGATAAAATGATGGCCGCCTGTAAACTACGTAAGGAGGATTATCTTCTTGTTCAAAGTGCACAGGAAGACCTTTTTCAATGGATCAACACCTATCAACCTGAAACAGTACTACTTTTTGGCCTTTCACTTGAATCAGAAGCTTTTTCGTCCTTAAAGGATAAGAATAAACCCTTTCGTTTTGCAGGTAAAAAATTCTTATTGAGTGAGTCCTTAAGTACTATCGCTGCAAGCCCGTCATTGAAATCTGACCTGTGGACCAACGGACTGAAGGTTCTTTTTAATATTACATAACATTCATAGCATGGAACTTGTCTTTTGCACAAACAGTGTTCATAAATCTCAGGAAGTTGCCCGCATTATCGGTGAAGAGATTGCGTTTCTTTCGCTTCAGGATATTTCTTTTTTTGATGAGATTCCTGAACCTTATAACACACTCGAAGAGAATTCATTGGCCAAGGCGAACCAGGTCTTCAAAAAAACCGGACGTGATGTGTTTGCAGAGGATACAGGTCTTTTTATAGAATCGTTGAATGGCGAACCAGGCGTATATTCTGCGAGGTACGCTGGTGAGCCTTCGGATTCAGACAAGAATATTCAACTGGTCTTTGAGAAATTGAAGGATGTTCAAAACAGGAAGGCGCATTTTAAAACTGTGATCACCCTAATCCTTGATGGGAAAGTGACGCAATTTGAGGGAATTTGTAAAGGCCAAATTGCCTCAGAAAAAAGTGGTGTGGATGGTTTTGGATATGACCCGATATTTATTCCTCAAGGCTCAGAAAGAACCTTCGCCGAACATACTGCCGATGAAAAAAATGCTGTCAGTCATAGACGTCTTGCCTTCGACGCCATGGCGGCTTATCTAAAAACCGTATTCATGTGCTAATACGATAATGTGATAATGTGCTAATACGATAATGTGATAACGTGCCAATACGATAATATGCTAATACGATAAGGTGCTGATACGAAAATGTGATAATACGAAAATGTGCTGAAACGAAAATGTGCTGAAACGAAAATGTGCTAATATTAATGTGCTGATAATGTAATAACTCCCCTAACCCATGAACCCGAAACTTTTTAACCCGCAACTCTTAAACCTACAACTCTCACACCTACAACTCTCAAACCCGTAACTCTTTAACCCTTACCCCAACTGCTCCCATGCGCATCCGTATTGTCTTCCCAACTCCTTTCATTTTCTCGACCATCATTTCTGTTCGTATCGGTGATATCAACTACGGTGGCCATGTCGGGAACGATAGTATTCTTTCCATCCTTCATGAGGCGAGGCTTCGGTTCCTTCATCAATGGAAATATACAGAGATGAATGCCGGAGGCTGTGGGCTTATCATGGCCGATAGCGCCATCCAATATAAAGGAGAGGCTTTTCATGGCGATAATCTTCACGTGGAAATAGGAATTGCGAATATCAGTTCACTTTCCTTTGATATATTTTATAAAATAGTTACTCAACGCAATGATGTGACAACCAATATTGTGCATGCAAAAACAGGGATGATATGTTTCGATTATAAGGAACGGAGGATTATGCAAATGACGGAAGAACTGAGAGAGAAGCTTTCGATCTCTGCGTAATAAATGTCACTGCAACCCTGAAACGTCTCATAAAACTGCAAAATTCTGTTTCGTTATTTTATTTTGATTTTAATAAATAAACCTTCATTTTTGCACCCTTTTATGAAAAATCTGGCTGAACTGTCTGAAATACTGTCCGTACCTCAAAAGGTTGTTATCACGCATCATCATAATCCGGATGCTGATGCGCTTGGTTCGACATTAGGATTACTACATTATCTTACTCAAAAGGGACATACCTGTACAGTGATCTCGCCGAACGCTATCCCGGACTTTTTACTCTGGATGCCCGGTTCTTCATCGGTGATTATTTATGAAGAACAAAAAGAAGTCGCCGAGAAAGTTATCAATGGTTCGACCGTATTATTTAGCCTTGATTACAACCAGTTTTCAAGAACCCAGTCTATGGCTGCTTTCCTGAGTATTTACAAAGGTGTTAAAGTGCTGATCGATCATCATCTTTCTCCTGATACCATTTTTGATTACGGAATCAGTCTTCCTTCTAAGAGCAGTACCTGTGAAATGGTCTATGATTTTATTAATTCGAATGACGAGAATGCATTGATTACCCTTGAAATCGCAGAATGTTTGTACGCCGGGACCATGACAGATACCGGATCTTTTAAGTTTCCTGTCACAACTGCGAATGTACATGCAATGGTCGCCGATCTGATGACTAAAGGATTACAGGCTACGCCCATTCACCATGCTATCTTCGATACGTTCGAGGAAAAAAGGCTACGGTTTTTAGGCTATGTGTTGTCTGAAAAAATGATGGTCTTTCCTGGGTACCATGCCGCATTAATTCCTGTAAGCCGAGAAGATATGAATCGTTTTCAGTTGAAGACGGGTGATACAGAGGGGGTTGTTAACTTTCCTTTAAGTATAAAAGATATAATTTTTTCTACCTTTATCAGCGAAAGAGATAATGAAATCAGGATGTCATTCAGAAGCAAGGGCCTCTTCAACGTGAATGAATTTGCAAGAACTTACTTTAACGGAGGAGGCCATTCAAATGCTGCTGGGGGCCGTTCCACCGAATCGCTGTCCGACACCATTGAAACATACAAAAAAGCACTTTCGCAAATAGAAAAACAATTAAAGCAATGTTACAAAGACTTGGTATAGTATTTCTTGGCTGTTTTTTATCGATGTCAGTCGCAGCTCAGAAACCGGGTACTCCAGTGCCTAAAATTAATCTTCAGCCATCGGCTCAGCAAATAGCTCAACCACAAGCTCCTAAACCGATTACGTACAAAAAATTAAATTCCGGTCTCGAGTATGCGATTGTGGTGGATAAACCTACCTCACCCCGCCCCAAGGAAGGAGATGTGATCAAGGTAAATATGCAATCAGTCTGTAATAACCGGATGCTGTATAGTACCTACCAGACCAATAAAGGAAAACCAGCAGAATTCAGCGTGAACAAACCAAATTTTAAAGGAGATCTGATTGAAGCGATTATGTTTATGACCCCGGGCGATAGTCTTGTTTGCCTCGTGGATGCAGATGCGTTATTTAAAAGCAGCAACAACAAGAAACCGGATTTTATTAAGTCTGGCGATAAAGTTCAGTATTTTATCAAATTGGTTTCTATTAAAACCAAGGAAGATCTTCAGAAGGAACAACAGGCTGCGTTTACCAAGCAGATCAACGATCAGATGGAGAAACAAAAGAAAGACGCTGCGAAACAAATGACAAAGGAAGATAAACAATTACAGACCTACTTTACAAAGAATAACCTGAAGCCCGTCAAAACTGTATCGGGGCTTTATTACACAATAACCGAAGAAGGGACTGGAGAAATGCCTAAGATTGGCGACACAGTAACTATGAATTATACGGGCACTCTTCTTGACGGCACCAAATTTGACAGCAATGAAGATACCGCCTTCCATCATGTCGCACCATTCCAGTTTGCATTAGGCAAAGGACAAGTGATCAGAGGTTGGGATGAAGGTGTAGCTCTATTGAAAAAAGATTCCAAAGCTACGTTTTATATTCCTTCGCCAATGGCCTACGGTGCACAGTCAAGACCCGGTGGCGATGCTAATCCGAAAGGAATTCCTGCCAATTCGATCCTGCTGTTTGATGTGCAATTAAAGGACATTAAAGTGGCTTCGCCTACAATGGCAACCCCAGAGACGTCAACACTTCAAATTCAAAATAAATAAAAAGAAACGCACTATGTTACAAAAAATTTCAATGACATTGTTTGCACTTACCTGCTATGGGATCTCGTCTCAGGCGCAAACATTTAAAAAATTGAACAATGGTCTTGAGTATGCAATCGTTAAAGATGCACCTGGGATTAAAAAAATTATGGATGGCAGTTTTGTCAATATGCATATCCGCACAAAAATAGCAGACTCTGCCATGTTCGATTCCTACAAAATGAATAACGACACACCCATCGAACAACAACTGACCACCTCATTCCTTGGAGGATTTATGGAAGGTTTCGCACTTCTCACAGCGGGTGATAGTGCAGTTCTTCGCATGCCAATCGATTCTGCATTCAAAGGCGCACAAATGCCTCCTTTTGCAAAATCAGGGGATAAAGTGACTTATATCGTTAAAATATTTTCTGTAAAAAGTAAAGAAGAATATGAGAATGAGAAAAAGGCTGCCGCTACAAATCAGATTACAACAGACGATAATATCATTAAAGAATATATTAAAAAGAATAATCTGAAAGCAGAAAAAACAGCTTCCGGATTGTATTACATTATTGAAAAAACCGGTAATGGGAAGCATGCAACCGCTGCTGATAAAGTAAAAGTTCATTACAAAGGAACATTAATAGACGGTACTAAATTTGATTCTTCCTATGACAGGAACGAGCCGATTGACTTTCCATTATCCGGCGTTATCAAAGGTTGGACTGAAGGTATTCCTTTATTGGAAGAAGGCGGCAAAGGAACATTATTAATCCCTTCTGGACTTGCTTACGGACAAAATGCGCCTCCGGGATCACCGATTAAAGCGAATGAAGTTCTTGTCTTTGATGTGGAACTTCTTGAAATATTAAAAAACTAATTTCTGACAAATTAAAATTATGAATAAACAACTTCTAGTCATAGCTCTTTTAGTAGCTACAGCAATGTTCTCTTGCGGAGAACCGACATTTAAAAAACTAAAATCAGGTCTTGAGATCAAGATCGTGAAAAAAGGAAAAGGCGCAAAAGCCGTTGAGGGAAGCATGATCACCATGCACATCAAAACCATGCTCAAAGATAGCGTGTTGTACGATTCCTATAAGATGGGTGGGGGAGAGCCTGTTCCTGCACAAGTAACAAAACCTGCATTTGACGGAGACCTTATGGAAGGCATTTCCATGTTATCTGAAGGAGATAGCGCAGTGATCCGTATTCCTGCAGATTCATTATTCAGAAACGGGGGTATGCCTGAGTTTGTGAAAAAAGGTGATTTCATGCAGTTCGCAGTAAAAATAGTTTCTGTGAAGTCTGAGGCAGATTACAAAAAAGCGCAGGAAGAAGAAGCGGGTAAACAAATCGGGATTGATGATAAATTGATTCAGGATTATATAGCTGCGAATAATATCAAGGCTGAAAAAACACCTTCAGGAATTTATTATGTAATCGAAAAAACCGGAAACGGTAAGCATGCGACAGCAGCAGACAAAGTGAAGGTACATTACAAAGGAACGATGCTGGATGGTACTAAATTTGATTCTTCGTACGATCGTGGTGAACCTGCGGAATTTCCATTAGGTCAGGTGATCAAAGGATGGACAGAAGGTATCCCTGTATTTGAAGAAGGTGGAAAAGGAAAGCTAATTATCCCTTCGTCACTTGCATACGGAGCGAACGCACCTCAAGGTTCTCCGATCAAACCAAATTCGGTACTTATTTTTGATATTGAATTAATAAAGATATTGCCTGCTGAGCCAGTAACTGCAGAGCCTGCAACGGCAGAGCCTGTAAAATAAGAGTTTATAATCTGTATTATAAAAAAACCTTCTCAATACATTGGGAAGGTTTTTTTATATTTACAGGATCGGTAAAAGCATCGCATTTGGTGTTTTTTTTTATTCTTTCACAAGTGAAATTATATCTCATGAAATATTCATACTCTTTCTTCTTTTTATTGATCGCATTGACATCCTGTTTCTCCATTTCTGCGCAGAATTCCCAGGGAAGTAAAACGATTCCCGTCGCAGCATTTCAGAAATTACTTAATGAAACGAAGCGGGTTCAACTGGTCGATGTCCGAACACCTGAAGAGTATGCCGATGGGCATTTGCAGCATGCCGTCAACATCGATTATGAAGGTGATAATTTTAAGAAAGAATTGGAGCGTCTTGATAAAACAAAGACAACCATGATTTATTGTCTATCCGGAGGCAGAAGTGCGTCCGCCATGAAAGTCTTGAAGAACGAAGGGTTCAACGATATCTATAATATGCAAGGAGGAATCATGGCTTGGCAGGAAGCGAAACTTCCGTTGGCAAATAGGGCACCTGTACCAGAATGGAAAGGCATGAGTGTAGCCGATTACAAAAGTCTCATAGCGGGTGATATTCCTGTTGTGATTGACTTTAACGCGAAATGGTGCGGACCATGCAAGCAATTGAAACCTATTCTGGATGAAATACAAAAAGAGTATAAAGGAAAGATAAAGATTATCCCCATTGATGTGGATGAGAACAAGTCACTCGCATTATCAATGTATGTCAGAAATATTCCTTTACTTATTTATCATGAAAAAGGAAAAGTGATTATGAACCAGGAAGGCATGCTTGATAAGGAAGGGCTTATTGCGTTATTCAAGTTACGAAAGTAATTTATTCTTCTTTGCTTTCTGCCGCCATTTCATCGGAATTCACACCTCCGAATTCATCAATGTAGATATTCACTAACAAGGTAAACATAGATAAGAGGAGCGGCCCGAAAATTATACCCAGAAAGCCAAACAGGTTGATCCCAATGATGACACCGAAAATAGTGACCATAGGATGCACATCCGAAATGCTTTTCTGTATCATAAATCTCGCTACATTATCTATCGTACTAATTACTCCGAAACCCCATATTACGACAGCTATACCTTGCCATGTATGATTGGTGGCAAATAAATAGACCGCTATCGGAAGATAGATGGCCATGGCGCCTACCACAGGAATGATGGAACATAAGGCAGTGAGTAAACCCATGAGAACAAATTGGTTAACACCAAATATCCAGTATCCTATCATCCCCACAAAACCCTGGAATAGTGCTACAATAGGGATTCCCACGGCATTGCTATAAACAAGGCTCCGGAATTCATCAATGACCTTATCGCTATTGATATTTTTTAGCGGCATATGTTTACGTATCCATAATTCAAGTGATGTGGCCTGAGTAAGCATAAAGAAAAGAATGAAGTACATGACCGCCACATTACCAAGGGTAGATAAAGTGCCACCAATGGCACGCTGAGCAAAAGGCATTACCTGACTGTAGATCTTATTCAAGTTCGTAGCGTTGAGTACATCAATATCAAATTTCGTTAGAAGGTATGTATGAATAGTCTGAAAGGTGTTATTAATAATACTTGGATCATTGATAATAGGCGTTAGTTTTTTTATTGCAACAGACACAAACCAGAAGGAGGGTATTGTGATCGCGATCAACGAGAGGAGCATCATGATAAGGGCCGCCAACCATCTTTTTAGTTTATATCGTAGGATGATCTTAAACATGAAATTGCGCATTAATACATACAGCGTAATAGCACCTAGAAATGCAGCCAGAAGAAAATACATTTCTTTGACAATTACATATGTTAGAAGAATGAGTATACTGATAAAAAGGAGTTGTCTTACTTTATTCGGATGTATCTGTTGCGTCATGAGCTCAAAAATAGTCATTCTCCGAGGGATTTATCGGCATTTTATCCAGAGAGCTCATTTTTAATTAACAGTTTATTGTAAACATGACGATAACTATTTAAAAAAACCTGTTTACTTTTACGACCGTTACCACTTTTTTTTGAACCCTCTAAATAAAAACACATGAAAAAAATATTGTTCTCTTTGCTCTCTGTATGTTTTGGTATTATGGCCTATGCGCAGGATAATTTCCAAAGTCAAGCTAAATCGATCATCGGTGAAGGTATTAACATTTATCAAATGGAAATGGCGAACTGGGTCAGTCCTAAATTGTTTGCGGCAAAATACAAAGGAAAGGAAAAAATAGGCGGCAACCTCTCTTACCTTGAGGCCGGGAAAACCAAAACTATTTTTTTTACGAAGGGAGAAAAACCTAAAGTGCTGGGAACTGTTGTATTTGATCCCGCTTTCAATGATGAACAAACACAGGTCGATCTGATGTTAAGAGACTTGACGCCTTCAGAAAAGGAACTACATATCTTACTCGCAAATGCATCAAAAACAATTACAGATGTAGGATTCTTTCCGGTGCCTTCGAATTCGGTATTACGTGTGATACCGGTTATTGAAAACGGAGACCGCAAAGTTTACGTAATGGCGCAATCTAACAAAACCGGAGCGGTCATCTTCGGGAATGATTTTCTTCTGAGTTATGATTCAAAACTGAACCTGACTGATAAGCGCGCCCTTCATAAGAACCTGGCTGTCGTGACGTATGATCCTGAAGCAGGACGGGAAAATAATTCAAGCAGTTCTCACGCAATCGTAGGTGAGAAGTCTGATTTCCCGACATCAACAGATATTGCCACCTTATTATTGTATGAAAAAATGACAAAGTGGAGCCAGCATACGTTTATCTCAGAAAATAATATTTTCTTCTGGGATTATGCTTCACGTAATATTCAGGTGATGCCTAAGAAATCACCGGATACCAAGTATTAAAAGTAACGTACAAGAATGTACACATAGAAAAGAACTGCAATTAACGTTGCAGTTTTTTTTATATCTTAACTGACTTCCATTTTCCTCTTCTGAATACAAGAAAGGATAGGATAGCAATGAGACTTTCGGCCAGAGGAATTGCAATAAAAGCCCCGGTTGGCCCATATTCAAAAGTAATTGCAAGGAAGTAAGCCAAAGGAATCTGGAATAACCAGAAACAAATAAAATTGATCATGGTAGGCGTGCGGTATCGCCTGACCCGTTCAGAGACTGTATCATCACCGTACCTATTCCATAAAAAACATAGCCATATCCTATGGTTTGCAGTGCCTGAACACCATAGCGTACAACCTCTTCATCTTGACTGAAAAAATGTATGATAGGATGAGAAAAAAAACAAATAACAGCGTGACAAATGACATAAAAACCATATTATACGTCACGGTCAGCATGACGCTTTTGATAGCTCGTTCAGGTAGTCCTGCGCCCAAATTTTGTCCGACGAGTGTGGCTGCAGCATTACATAATCCTCAAGCAGGAAGGATAAAGAACACGACATTCCGGATCGCAATCTGATAACCTGCAGAAGCCCCGGAACCACCTGTTTCTGCGACAAGTTTTGCAAGAAAGATCCAACTTGCAGAAGCAATGATAAACTGGAAGGTGGCGGTCCAGGCAATGGCAATGACTGACCGGATGGTCTCAAAATTAGGTTTTAAATAAGCGCGTTTCATACGCAGTAGACCTGTTCCATTCCAGAGATGATAGCATTGGTATAATACACCCGATCCGCGTCCAATGGTTGTGGCTATGGCCGCGCCTTTAAGCCCGAAGTCTAACGTATAAATGAAGAAAGGACAAAGAAGAATATTCATTGCGCTTGCAATCCAGAGATTTTTCATGGCAATAGCTGCATTTCCGGCTCCTCTGAAAACCCATTGATCATAAAAAGAAGCACTATGACTACAGAACCTCCTAACATGATACGTGTGAAGATGCATCCTTCCTTTACCACCTCATCGCTGCCTCCCATGAGACGTAAGATCTGGGGAGCAAAAGTAACTCCTGCTATACTGACAGCCACCGTACATAAAAGGGAGACGAGTATAGCCTGCATACCCGCCCGGGAAGCGGCTTCCAGATTCTTTTCGCCAACCCGTCTTGAGACCATTGCAGTTGCTGCTGCACTCAGGCCTATTGCTATCGAATATACTAAGGTGATGACGCTTTCTGTGGCCAACAGTTGTTATAGCATCCTTGCCGAGTTTGCTGACGAAAAACATATCAACCAGCGCGAAGACACTTTCAAGACTAAGCTCCAGAACCATCGGAACGGCAAGTAATAATATGGCAACCTTGATACTCCCCTGCGTATAATCGTGTTCTTTTCCCTGAAACGCAACTTTGATTAATAAAGCGACTTTCTTTGTTTGGAATGACATACGCGCAAAATAATACGGCGAGACGGGATCTTCTCTATTTCTTTCTTTCTTACTGTTTATTTTTGTCTGTAAGATATTTCAGGAGAATTGTAAATTCTATGATAGTGATAATAATTTGCTATTCAAATTCCTGATGTGAAAAGGTATTCAGTATATTTGTCGCCATGCAATTATTAGACGGTAAAGTTGTTTCTGGTCATTTTAAAGAGGAGATCAAAAAACAGGTTCAGGAATTTGTAAACCATGGAAAAAGAGTGCCTCATCTGGCCGCGATTCTTGTAGGTGAAGATCCTGCCAGTCAGGCATATGTAGGGTCAAAAGTAAAGACTTGTGCAGATCTTGGGTTCCATTCTTCGTTGGTCAGATTTGATGCATCCACTGCGGAGGAAACAGTGCTTTTAAAGATAAAGGAGTTCAATAATGATAAGAATATTGATGGAATACTGGTACAGTTACCTCTGCCAAAACATATTTCTGAAAGTAAGGTCATTGAAACGATCGATCCGGGGAAGGATGTGGATGGTTTTCATCCTTTGAACCAGGGAAAGATGATGTCTGGCCTTCCTTCTTTTATTCCCGCTACGCCTTATGGTATTATGCTGATGCTTGAATTTTATGGGATTAAAACAAGTGGATTGAATTGTGTGGTAATAGGTCGCAGCAACATTGTTGGCACGCCGATGAGTATTTTATTAAGCCGGAATACAGAGCCTGGAAATTGTACGGTTACTCTTTGTCATTCTCGAACAAAGAATATAAAGGAACTTTGTTTGCAGGCGGACATCATCGTAGCTGCCATGGGGAAGCCGGGTTTTGTGACAGAGGATATGGTGAAGGAAGGTGTAATCATCATTGATGTAGGAATCAATCGGATCGAAAGCAACGAAACGAAAAGCGGATACAAGCTAACGGGTGATGTCGATTTTGCAAATGTTGCAGAGAAGGCACGATATATCACACCAGTTCCAGGTGGCGTAGGGTTGATGACAATCTGTGGGCTAATGAAGAATACGGTGAAGGCTTATATGTCGAAAGACGAATGACCATAGACCATGGACGAAAGAATATACACGAATGACGATTGACAATGTCAATGGTCGAAACGCAACAAAGAACTCATAAGAAAAACAGATGGATCATCAATTACCGGTTATGGAAACCTTCTACTCGATACAGGGTGAGGGGTATTACCAAGGAAATGCGGCATTCTTTATTCGTCTGGCAGGCTGCGATGTGGGCTGTGTGTGGTGTGATGTAAAGGAAAGCTGGGATGCCGGTAAACATGCTATGCGCAGTGTTCAGGAACTGGTTGACGAGGTAAAAGAAACCCAGACAAAAATCGTAATCATTACTGGAGGAGAGCCTTTGATGCATGATTGTTCAGCACTCACAAGGGCATTACAAGAGGAGGGTTACCGCACTCATATTGAAACTAGTGGTGCATATCCTTTAAGTGGTGATTGGAATTGGATCTGTGTATCACCAAAGAAATTTAGACCCCCACTTGAAAGTGTGTTACAAGAAGCAGATGAATTAAAAGTAGTGGTATTCAATAAAAGTGATTTGGCCTGGGCCACATCACATGCTTTAAAAGTAGGAAATGGGTGTTTGTTTTTTTTACAACCTGAATGGAGTAAAGAAAAGGACATGTTATCGATGATCACAGGGTTTATTCATGAACATCCTGAGTGGAAACTATCCTTGCAGATCCATAAATATATGAACGTCCGTTAATTTAATGCTATAAAGACACATGTTCTAGAAGGCTTTCATCATTCAATCATATTTCGGTTATATTTGCCGCTTATAAAAACTTTATGCTTCACACATTAAAAGATACGCTGCTCAACCCGGAATGGTATATTCAGATGGGCGGGTTTTATCTGATCCTTTTCGTGATTTTTGCCGAAACCGGTCTTTTTGTAGGTTTTTTTCTTCCAGGGGACTCATTATTGTTCGTAGCTGGTATTTATCTTGAGCAACTCGCACAGGAATTTTTCAATGTGCCAAATGTCGTTATTGTTCTGATGATCACTGTGGCCGGTATTCTGGGAAATTTTGTTGGTTATTGGTTTGGAAAGAAGTCAGGTCCGTTTATCTATGATAGAAAGGACACATTCTTTTTTAAGAAGAAGCATTTATACACTGCCCAGAGCTTTTATGAGAAAAATGGAGCCTTAACCATTATTGCTGCCCGTTTCCTTCCTATTATTCGGACCTTCGTTCCTATCATTGCGGGTGTCGTGAATATGGATTATAAAAAATTCACCTTATATAATATCATCGGTTCGTTTGCCTGGGTTTTTTCCATGATGTTTGCTGGCCATTTCCTGAGCAGGGAATTTCCTTGGATAAAAGATCGACTCGAAGTGATTGTTATTTTGATCATTGTGATCACCACATTGCCTGTCGTTTTGCAATTTGTTTTTGGCGGCAAAAAAGTAAAAAAAACTACTTGATTACAATCGGGTTGATATATTTATAGCAAATACATACATAGTAGATAAAAGTAATATGTTATTAAAATTAATTATTTTTTAATTTGAAAATCAATAAAATAAGAATTACTTATTATTTTATATGATTTAAAAACGTCAGATATTTACAAGTTATCCACAATATAAAATATTCTTAGGATTTATATAGGAGAATGGATTTTAAGAGTATATTTGTGCTCATTCTCAATCAATTAGCAAGTTTTTTATGAGAGAATCATTTATCGTTATAATGATTAGACCGTAAAAAAACAAGACAAACAAGAGTTTATGATATTAGATTCATCTGAATACCATTTTATTGTTACAAATGTATTAAGGTCATGTAAAGTTAAAGTTTATGTGTCGGTTTTTCTTTTTATAATTCTTTTTTCATCTGTTTCAGCTCTTGTTGCCCAAACACCCAAAATGCATGTTTTCGCCATTGCACCAGATTGGAATGGGAAAGAATTTTGTGCAGGAAATGCAGGATATCGTCTTTCTCCTATTAATGCACCTTCAATCAGTTATTCAGGCATGCTTTCCGCTACTGATCTTGTTGAACCTTCATATGATTGGGCTTGGATGCAAAAAATAGATAAAGGCGAATGGTCAGTTGTCAGCTCAGCCAACGAAGCAAAATTCCTTCCTTCATATTATCCTCCGATACTTTACAACAAAGAACCTGGGTCGCCTCTTCAAGTTTATTCCTGGAAATTGATAGTCACAGATATCGCCAATGGAAAGCAACGTGTAGAAAGTGATGCTTACTCTGCCTCCCTTTCAAGCACTATGATTGCGAGTCACGTAATTATACCAGAGAAAACGGATAAAAATAAAGTTTCCATTAACCTGAGCGTATCTGGTGGTTTATCAGTTAAAAAATATGAATGGGTTAAGGTAAGTGAAACAGGCTCTTTACCCTCCACTCAGGAAAATCATGAAGATCCTTCAGGGCTGGTCTCTGGCATTTATAAAGTGACAATTAAAGATGGAGGGTGTCCTGATTTAGAGCAACGCATAGATATAACTAACTCCAATTCAAGATTAAGGCATCAATAAAAAAACAATTATATCGAAACAGCATCAAAAAAAAAATTAACAAACGGAACACAATTATTAATTCTTAAAAAAACTAAATGAAGGTACAATTCAAAACTATTCACCTTAAATAAAATCCTAATTATGAGAAGAATCCTTACGATTTCTATCCGGGCAGTTGGCAATTCATTGCATGCCTGTAGAACCTTACCCAAAACCACTTACTTAACAATGTTAGTCATATTGTTAAATATAGGTTATGTTGGTAATGTTTCCGCTCAATGTTCAAATATGACAGTGAGCAATTTAACACCCAGTTGGAACGGTAATGAGTACTGTGATAACGGTTCGGGTTACAACCCCACCGCCATCGGTCAGCCATCCATTAACTACTCTGGAACCTGTAGCAATACTCCACGCTACGATTATACGTGGGAACGTAGAGAAAACGGTGGTTCTTGGGTAACGGTTGTAACACAAACAAACAAATTATTTGTGTTGGGTTACGATCCTCCTGTCCAATCCAATGCAGTTGCCGGTACGCCAATCAAAGTTATTCAATGGCGATTAAATGTAACCGACATCGCTAATGGCAATCAGATGGCATCATCTATGAATTTCACGGTGTCTGTCGGTAGTCAGATGACAGGAGCTTCAACTCCTTCTGCTCCGACATGTTCAAGTGGTAGCAACAGTTCTAATGGTTCTATCAATTTAACAGTAAACGGCGGTTTAACAGCTAAAACATATTCTTGGACTGCTACCGGTGGTGGCGGTGTTGTTCCAGGTGGTCAAGCGAACGTTGAAGATCCTACAGGTCTTACGTCAGGTAACTACAACGTGGTGGTTACTGATGGCGGATGTTCTAGTTTAAGCTACAATGTAACAGTACCTGCAGCAAGTGGAAGTACTTCTTCAGGATCTACATCAGTGAATGCATGTAATTCATATATGTGGAATGGTTCTACGTATACTACAAGTGGAACATACTCAGCGACCTTTACAAATGCGGCAGGATGTGATTCAGTTCATACGTTGAATTTAACTATCGGTTACAGTTCAGCAAATGGAAATGCAACAGTTACAGCTTGTGATTCATATACATGGAATGGTTCAACGTATACAACAAGCGGAACA
>Ga0105047_10006517_pt1 | contig 19797 bp, 16 predicted proteins | sample MAT04_FD_78384 | JGI IMG/M metagenome (GOLD analysis project Ga0105047, IMG submission 78384) | Freshwater microbial communities from Lake Fryxell liftoff mats and glacier meltwater in Antarctica - MAT-04 (megahit assembly) | ecosystem: Environmental > Aquatic > Freshwater > Ice > Liftoff...
AAGAGCTGCAGCTGGACGTCCCCGGCGGTGAAGAAGCGATCGCGCAGGCGGAGATGCTGCGTGAACAGGCACATGGAGCGCGTTCGGCGGCGGAGGCCAGCCGGCTTGAACTGGCGCGCCTATCCGCCGAGCAGCGCGACAAGACGCAGAAGCTCGAGCGCGAGCTCGCCGTGAGCGAAGAGCGTCAGCGGAGCACGACGATGCGCAAGCAGCGTGCAGAGGAAGAACGAAGGGAGAATGAAGCGTTCGGTCGTCGATTGCGCGAAGACCGCGAACGTGCGGTTGGCGATCGCACCACGCTTGAACAGGAACTATCCGACGCCGGTGAAGCGCTGCAAGAGCGTCTGGCCGCGGAGCAGACCACGCGTGAAGCGGTGCAGCAGTCGCGCGCCGTGCTCGAGCAGCTCGAACGGCAGGTGCGCGAGCATCGGGATCAGGCTCGGCGCATCGAACTCGATCGCGATGGCGCGGCACGCGAACATCTCGACACGCAGCAGCGTCGCGAAGCGCTCGAGATCGAGCGTCAGCAGTTGGCCGATACGCTGGATGTCACCGAACGTGAACTGATCGCCGCGCGCGAGCAGGTGCAGATCACGCAGGCGAATGCGCAGGATGCGCTGCATGCGCTGGAGGGCGCACGCCTGGCAGCGGCCACGGCGCGGACCGCCGATGCCGAGTCACGCAGTGCGCTGGCCAGTGCGGTACAGTCGCGAACGGCACTCGAAGGTCGCTTGAACGCGTTGGCGGCGCTCGAGCGTGAGCGCGTGGGCCTCGCCCCTTCTGCCGCGAAGCTCCTCAAGGAGCGTGAGCGCTTCGGAGAGGGGGCGGTGCTCGGCCCTCTCACCGACTTCCTGACGGCCGATGGCGAGGCCGCGAAGCTCGTGGAGCGCTACCTCGGTGCCACCATGCACGCGATCGTCGTGCGTGATGCCGATGCCGCCGCCGCCGTGCGTCGTTGGCATGCCGACACGCAGCCCGGTCCGCTGCTGCTGCTGCCGCTGGATGTCGTCGTCGATCTCGGTGCCGACGAAGATGCCCTCGCCGGCAGTGTGCAGTCGTCCGGCGCCGCGTCGCGCTGGGTGCGCGCGTTGCTGGGCAAGGTGCGTGCGATCGACCGCGGTGAGGCGTTCATCGACGAGCGTGGCGCCGTATTCCTGCCCGGTACGGCCACGGGCCCCGGCCCGTTGCAGCGCCGTGCCGAGATCACGCGACTGGAGTCGGACCTCGCCGCCGCCGATGCGCGTCGCGACGAGTGCATGATGGCCGCCGAAGCGGCGCGCCTGGCACTTGGTGAGGCGGAGCGTACGCAGCAGGCGGCCACGGAGACGTCGAACCGCGCGCAGCAGGAATCGCGACGCGCGGCCGATGTATACCAGGAAGTCGAGCGGCGGCGTGAGCGCGCTGAACGCGAGTTGCAGCAATCGAGCGCATTGGCCGAACGACTGATTTCACGTCTCGAGGAACTCGACGCGCGCACGAAGCAGCTGGCACAGCAGGCCGACGCACTCCACGCGCGCGCCGGCGAAGCGGATGCCGACATCACCGACGCGAGAGAAGCGATGTCGGTGGCCGAACGCGATCAGGAGCAGGCGCGCGAAGCGCGGGCCACGTGGCAGGTGGCGCAGGCGCAGGCGCAGGCACGTCTCTCGGTGGCGATCGACCGCGAAAAGCGATTGAACGAAGAGGACTCCACCGCGGCCGCTCGTCTCGAGTCGCTGGCGCGTGAGCTCTCCAACCTCTCGGAAGCCGACCAGAATCTGGCACAGCAGCTCGATGGTTGGCGCTCGGAGCTGGAGACCGAACAAAAGACACTCGCCGACGCCGACGCGCGACTGGCCGACGCCGAGCGCGCGGTGGCCGCCGCCACGAGTGCGCTCGACGGAGCCGAGCGTATGCTCGATGAAGCACGTCGTCGTGCATCGGCATTGGGCGAGCAGCTGCACGGGGCCCAGCTCCGTCATACCGAACTGTCGGGCCGTCGTGAGGCGATCCGTCAGCGTCTGGAGACCGAATGGCGTCGTACGCTCGAGGATCTACTGTCCGGATTCGAAGAGCTCGACCTCGAGACGGATGCGCTGCGTGCCGAAGCGCAGCAGCTGCGCGCATCACTCGACGAGCTGGGGCCGGTGAATCCGCTGGCCATCGAGGAGCACGAGGAAGAGCAGCGTCGTCTCGAGTTCCTGACCGGACAGCGCAACGACCTCGTGGCCGCCAAGCAGTCGCTGCATCAGGCTATTCGAGAAATCGACAGCACCGCGCGTGAGCTGTTCCTGGCCACGTTCTCACAGGTGCGCGAGAACTTCCGGCAGATCTTCCTGCGTATGTTCGGTGGGGGTGAGTGCGATCTGCGCCTCGAGAATCCCGACTCGCCGCTCGATGGCGACATCGAGATCCACGCGTCGCCGCGCGGCAAGAAGACGCAGCGCATTCACTTGCTCTCGAGCGGAGAACGCGCGCTCGTGGCGCTGTCGCTGCTGTTCGGCATTTTCCTCACCAAGCCGAGCCCGTTCTGCCTGATGGACGAAGTGGACGCGCCGCTCGACGACCAGAACATCGGCCGTTTCGTGAAGATGCTGAACGACTTCAAGGCGCGGACGCAGTTCATCGTGATCACGCACAACCCGCGCACCACGTCGGAGGCCGCCGATGCGGTGTACGGCGTGACGATGCAGGAACCGGGCGTGTCGTCGATCGTGAGCGTGCGCCTGCGCGGTGGTCAACAGGTCGACGAGACCATCGTGCCCGACGATGGAGTCGCCGGCGAGATCGGCGGTGAGACCGCGGACTCTGCCGAGGATTCCGCCGCAGAACCGTCGCCGGCGTGAGTGCGGTCGCGCGGCGGCGTTGGTGGGGCGCCCTCGTGTTGTGCGGCGGTACGGCGTTCGTGACCCTGCCTCGACTGCTGTCGGGGCAGAGCGTCGCGGTGGACGGTCCGACCGCCGTCGTCTTGCCGTCGCTGACGCCGGCGCTCGTGGTGCGTGCCGTTGGCTTCGCCAACGTGCGCCCGCTCCGCGTGCGCGTGCAGATCGCGACGTCGGTGGACTTCGCGGTGGGGTCGCTCACCGTCGACTCGTCGTTCACCACGACCGACACGACCATCGCCGTCCAGATCACGCGCGCGCTCCCCAGCGAGGCCACCGTGTTTTGGCGCGCCAGTGTGCAAGGCGTCTCCGGCCTCGGCGCGGAATCCCCCATAACGGGACCCCGCACGGTGCCCGCGTGGCTCACGCTCGTTTTTCCGAGTTCGGCGGGTGAAATCCTGGACGTGCGTCGTCCTTTGTTCGTGTGGAAGAGCGCGCGCATCACGCCAGCGGCTGGTCCGTGGACGTACACGCTGGAGATTACGAATGGCGGGCGTCCTGAACAGGGTGCGGCCGGACTGCTCGACACCACGTTCCGGGCTCCCACTAATCTGCAGGCCAACACGTCCTACCGGTGGAGCGTGCGCGCCGCGCTCCCGAACGGCGACTTCGTGCGCGCGGCCAGTCTGGCCTCGTTTCTGATCAACGATCCGGCGCTGCCCACCACGACGATTCTGTATCAGAACTTCCCGAATCCGTTTCCGTCGGCCGCCTCATTCAGTACCTGTTTCTGGTTCGATGTCGGCGAGCCCGGTGCCACGGTGTCCCTCGATGTCCTCGACCTTCGCGGCAACGTGGTCCGCACGATCGCGCCGGCCCGTGATGGCGTCACCCAGTTTACGGCGGGCCGCTACGGACGCGGGGCGCTGGGCGCCGGGAGCAATTGCGACAACCGTTTCGTCTGGGACGGCACGGCCAGCGATGGTCGCACCGTGGCAGCGGGCGTGTACGTGGCGCGCTTTCGCAGTGGCACCGGCGCACCGACGTTCCGGCGTATTCTGTTCAACGGGCGCTGATCATGGGCTCGACGACGCACAGCTCGTGAAGCTCACGACGATCGGCACCGGTACCGCCGCCCCGCATCCGTCGCGCGTAAGCGCGGCGCATCTGGTCGAATCCGGCCACGGTTCGGGTGCGGTCCGCCTGCTACTCGATTGCGGTAGCGGCGCGGTGCATCGCATGGCCTCGCTCGGCGTCGAGTGGCCGTCGATCACGCACGTCGCGATCACGCACTTCCATGCCGACCACATCGCCGATCTTCCCATGCTGCTCATGGGCTGGCGATGGGGCCAACTGCCGCCGCGCATCGCACCCGTCACGGTGTATGGTCCGCCGGGCACCGGCGCCCTGATCGAGCGCATGGCCGGCGTGTACGGCGCCTGGATGCTGGCCCCTGGGTTCCCTTGCACCATCCGAGAACTCGGCCCCGACGAGTTGGTGCGCCTCGGCGATCACGTGACGCTGACCGCTCAGCCGGTACCACATACGGCTGAGAGCGTAGCATATTCCGTGAGTGACGGGCAGCGTCGTCTCGTGTACACCGGCGATACCGGCGAGAGCGAGACGCTCGGGGTATGGTCGGCGGGTTGCGACCTGCTGTTGTCCGAGTGTTCCCTGCCGGAGCCGATGGCCGTTCGCGAGCACCTGACCCCGCGACAGGCCGGACGGCTCGCCGCGCAGGCGGACGCGCATCGTCTCGTGCTGACGCATTTCTATCCGCCTGTGGAAGCCGTGGACATCCTCGGCGACGTGGCGGAGTGCTACACCGGCCCGACGGTCCTGGCGACCGACGGCTGGTCCATCGAATTCTGAGGACGTGACATGCTGGTCGTAATGCAGCCCAACGCAAGCGCCGCCGACATCGAGAAGGTCTGCGACGAGATCGTGCGACAGGGCTTCAAGCCCCTTCCCATGCCGGGCGCCGTGCGCACGGCGATCGGTCTCCTGGGCGACGACGCACAGGTGGATTGGTCGTACATCGAGGGGCTCCCGAACGTGGCGAACGTCCTCATCGTGCAGAAGCCGTATCGTCAGGCGTCACGCGAATGGAAGAACGAAAACACGATCGTCGAGATCGCGCCGGGCGTGCGCGTGGGCGGCAGCGACGTCGTGGTGTTCGCAGGGCCGTGTTCGGTGGAAAGCGAAGCGCAGATTCTCGCGTCGGCGCATGCCGTGCGGAACGCCGGCGCGCATGCCCTCCGCGGTGGCGCGTTCAAGCCGCGCTCGTCGCCGTATGCCTTCCAGGGGCTCGGTCTCGAGGGACTCAAGTTGCTCGCCCTTGCGCGCAACGAAACGGGTCTTGCCATTGTAACGGAAGCCATGGATGAGCGTGGCGCCGATATGGTCGCCGAGTATGCGGACTGTATTCAGATCGGTGCGCGTAACATGCAGAACTATTCGCTGTTGCGTCACGTGGGAAAACTGGGCAAGCCGGTGCTCTTGAAGCGCGGCATGGCGGCCACGATCAACGATCTGCTGCTCAGTGCCGAGTATGTGCTGTCGGAAGGCAACCCCAATGTGATTCTCTGTGAGCGCGGTGTGCGCACGTTCGACAGCGCGACGCGCAATCTGTTCGATCTCACCGCGATCCCGGTGGTGCAGAAGCTGTCGCACCTGCCGATCGTGGCCGATCCGAGCCACGGCACGGGACTTCGCGACAAGGTCACGCCGATGGCGCGTGCCGCCGTCGCGGCCGGTGCCGACGGTATTCTCGTGGAAGTGCACCCCACGCCCGACAAGGCGCTCTCCGACGGCGCGCAGTCGCTCTATCCGGAACAGTTCACCGAACTCGTGCGGCAGCTGCGCCTGATCGCCGGGGCGATCGACCGCGAGCTGGCGCCGACCCCGCCGATGCCCGCCGCGTAGGTCGGCACCTGCTCGGCCCACGCGTGTAGTCAGTCCTATGACCATCATGAAGCAATTCCCGACCAGCACGCGAGCGTTTACCGTGGCAAGTGCTTGCGCGGTGGCGCTGATCAGTGCCGCCCCCGCGTGGGCCGTGCTTTCCGCGCAGAGTACCGCGGAGGCCGAAGCGGCCTATGCGCGTGTTGCCAAATCCTGGTCCACCACGCGAACCCTGCAGGCGAACTTCGACCAGAAGATCACGAATCCGATCCTGGGTCGTACCGCAGCGTCGCGTGGCGTGTTCGTGCAGGAGCGCCCGAATCGTGTGTCGATCACGTTCACCGAACCGGCGGGCGATCGCATCGTGGGCGACGGCAAGCACCTCTGGGTCTATCTCCCCAGCAGCACGCCGGGACAGGTACTGAAGCTGCCGGCCGACGCCGACGGCGCCATCGTGGCCGATCTGCTCGGTCAGCTGCTCGACACGCCGCGCCGTGCGTTCACCATCACCGGCGGCGAGAGCGTGCCGATCGACGGTCGCAGTACGCGTCGGGTGCAACTGGTGCCGAAGAGCCCGAGCTCGGTTCCGTTCAGCAAGGCGGTGCTCTGGCTCGACGACAAGGACGCGCGTCCGATACGCGTGCAAGTGCTCGATGCACAGGGCGTTGATCGCACCATCACGCTCACCAGCTGGGTTCCCGACGCCGTGCTGCCGAAAGATGCGTTCACGTTCGTCACGCCGAAGGGCGCGAGAGTCTCGACCAGGATCCCCGGCAGCGTGTAGCGAATCGCGTCAGCGAATCGCGTCAGCGAATCGCCGCCGGCACGTCGACTGCGCGCTTCTCGAGATTCGAGAACACATCCCGCGGGGTGCGCGCGCCTTGCAAGAGCTCCATGGCTCGTTGCAGCGGGCCGTCGTCCTGCGTGCGGCGCATGAAGTCGGCGTCAGCGCCGAAGGTCACGCGCGTCATCTCGTAGCCAAGCGACCGTGAAATCCACGGCGCCGCACTATCGAACACCGCGCGTGGTGGCGCGACACCGCGGCGCACCAGATCCGCATACAGTGCATCCAGCATGGCCGCCGTGACCGGATCACCAGGGCCGTTCATCTGGCGTTTCTGCGCCTCCGCCTGTCGGGCCACCGCGTCGCGATAAACGCCGGCGTTCTTACCCATCGCTCGCGCCAACGACTGCACTTGCAGCGGCGCCGTGGTATCGCCCGTGATCACGTCCGGCGTGATGCCACCGCCGCCGAACACCGTACGACCGGCATCGGTGCGAAAACGCGGACGAATGGTATCGGGCAGCGTGACCTCGGCGACGTCAGCGAACGGTTCGTCGCGATCCGGCGGCGCCGGACGGTTGATGCTCCGACCCACCGGCGTGTACCAACGCGCCGTGGTCAGACGAAGGGCGCCCCCGCTCGACAGCGGATACACGTTCTGCGCACTGCCCTTCCCGAATGACGTCACGCCCAGCACGATGGCGCGATCGTGATCCTGCAACGCGCCCGCCACGATCTCCGAGGCGCTCGCGCTGGCGCGATCCACCAAGACCGCCAGCGGCAACGTGGGCCAGCGCTGCGGGAGGCTGTCGGTGTACACTTGCGGCTGCGAGCCCGGGCGCGCGCGCAATTGCACGATGCTCTGCCCGCGATCCAGGAACAGCTCGGCTACGGCGATGCCCTGCTCCAACAATCCACCCGGGTTGCCGCGGAGATCCATCACCAACGAGCGCGCGCCGAGCTTCACCACGGAATCCACGGCCGCGCTGAGCTCGGTCGCGGTCTGCGCGCTGAACATGTTCACATCGACATAGCCCACGCTGTTCGGCAGTAGGTGCACGCGCTGCACGGCGCGCAGATGCACCTTGTCGCGCACCAGCGTGAAGTTCACGCGCGACTCGCCGCGCGCCACGGTGAAGGTGACGCTCGATCCCGGCGCTCCACGCATCGCCTTCGACGTTTCATCGCGCGACCATCCACGCGTCGATTCTTTCCCGATCATCACGACGCGATCACCGACCAACACGCCGGCGCGCTCCGACGGACCGCCCACGATCGGCTCGATCACCACCGGCCAGCTGTCGCGAATGTCGATTTGCAAACCGACACCGGCATACGTGCCGCTGATCTGCTCGTTCAATCGCCGCAACCGGTCTTCGGCCAGGTACGTCGTGTACGGATCCTTCAGCTCGCGAAGTAATCCGGCAACGGCCTTGTCGTAGATCGCACTCCCATCGAGCGAGTCCACGTACTTCTGCGCCACGGCGGCCACGACCTGATCGAAAAGGCGCGCGCCACCGAGCGGCGCACGAACCTGTGGGGTACCGGCGGTGAGATCACGACCGGCCCACCATCCGCCGAGTGACAGCAGCGCCACGAACACCGCGGCCGCCGCGATCGCGCGCGAGCGACGACGAGCACTGCGCGGCGTATCCGGAAGCTGCTCAGCCATGGGTCACCTGTACCGCAGACGAAGGACGATCCACCTGCACCTCGGAAAAACGATGAGGCCACTTCGTGGCCAGGGCCGCCAGACAGCGCACCGTGACCACGTCAGCGGCGCCGGCGGCATCGACGGCGACGACCGGACCGATCTCGGGATGCTGCGCCTGCCAAGCGGGCTGTAATGCCTCGTCGAACGCGGCGCGCACCCGACGATGAAAGGCATCCCCTTCCCGCTCCATGCGGTCGGCGCTGCCACGCGCATGCATGCGCGCCATCGACTCTTCGAGCGGCAGCGACAGCAGCAGCGTGAGGTCCGGCGCCAATCCACCGGTGGCGAAGGCATTCACTGCGCGCAGCGACGGTATCGACAACGCGCGACCACGACCCTGATACGCGTACGTCGACAACAAGAAGCGGTCGACCAGCACCACTGCGGCTCGCTGCAGCGCCGGCGTGATCACGTCGCGCACCAACTGCGCGCGTGACGCGGCGAAGAGCAGCGCCTCGGTTTCCGGCGTCAGCGCCGACGTCGGATCGAGCAGCACCGCCCGCAAAGCATCACCGGCCGGCGTGCCGCCGGGTTCGCGCAATGCCACCACATCATGACCGGTCGCCGCGAGCTGATCGGCGACTCGACGCCACTGCGTCGTCTTGCCGACCCCCTCGCCACCTTCCAGCACGATAAAGTAACCGCTGGCGACTCCCGACATGGCGAACGGATCAGCCAAGGATGATGGAGCTGGTCGCACCGGAGCGGATGCCGTCGGCGATCCACTGATTCACGCGCAGCATGAGCTTATCGAAATTGTCCTGCGCCGAGATCGCGGCCTGATACGCGCTGTTGACCTGGACCTGCTGCAGGAGTGTGTCGAGCTGCTGCTCCATCTCGCTCGTCGGCTCCTCGCCGCGATCGATAATCGCCTGCGCGTCCTGGCGGATCTTCTCCATCTGCCGCAGTACGGTGGTTGCTTCGCGATCATTGTTCAGCGCTTCGCTGCTGCGCTTGACCGCCTTGTATTCTTCGCTTTGACCGATCGTGCGGCCAAGGTCCTTCGCCTTGCTTTCGAGCATGGAGATCGGCCTCCTCGGCCGAGTAGAAGCAATGAAGTGAGAACTACACCGGGACGTGTTGCGCGAGCACTACGCGCTCGCGACCTGTGAGGTCACGCACGACTTGCACCTGTTGATACCCACGAGTCGCTGCCAAGGCCGCGGTCTGCTGCGCGCGTCGGGCATCAACCTCGAACACTACCCATCCGAAGGGCTCCAGCAGCCCGTGTGCGCCCGCCAGGATGGCCTCGTAGCGGGCCATGCCCTGATCGGACGCCAACAACGCCACCGTCGGCTCCCAATCCCGCACGCTGCGAGGGAGCGAGACCACTTCGCTATACGCAATGTAGGGCGGGTTGGACACAATCACACGGGCTTGGACACCGGCGAGCGGGGCCAGATCGGCCCCCTGACGGAACTCGACCGCCGCCGCCGTGGGCTCCGCGACGGCCACTTGCGCCGCGTTGATCGTGGCGACCGCGATCGCGTCGTCGGAAAGGTCGGTCGCGATGACTCGCTCGAATCGGCCCTCGGTCGCCAGGCTGAGGGCGATCGCCCCGGAACCGGTCCCGATATCGACCGCAATGCCGCCCGGGCGGTCGGCGGTCACTCGCAACGCTTCCCCGACCACGATCTCCGTCTCCGGACGCGGTATGAGCACGCGCTGGTCCACCTGCAGGACGAGATCGCGAAAGGGAGCAGTGCCCACGCAGTAGGCCATGGGTTCCCCGGTGACCCGCCGACGCGTGGCCCGATCGATTCGGGTCGCCTGGTGCTCGGACACCGACTGGCCGCCCGACAGCAATCGTCCCAGTTCCCCGGGTGCGACGTCCAGCAGGGCCGACACCAGCCAGCGGGCCTCGCGCTCGGCATCAAGGGGCATCCCATCTGCCTGGGCGTCCTCGGCCAACGCCAGCGACACGGAGAGCAGCCGCGCGGCGTCGTGCACTACATCGCGCAGCAGCCGGCCGGTATCAGCCACTCAAGCTCTCTTCCGCGTTGGCCAAGGCGATCGCGTCGAGGAAGGGACCCAGATCGCCGTCGAGCACGCGGTCGATGTCGTACAGCGTGACGCCGACGCGGTGATCGGTCACCCGTCCCTGTGGAAAGTTGTAGGTGCGGATCTTGGCCGATCGGTCGCCGGTGGAGACCTGCGATTTGCGCATGCGGGACCGCTCCGCTTCCTGCTCGGATAACCGCAAGTCGAGCAATCGCGCCCGCAGCACTTCCATGCCCTTGGCCTTGTTCTGCAGCTGCGACTTCTGATCTTGTTGCGACACCACGAGGCCGGTCGGAATATGCGTAATGCGCACCGCCGAGTCGGTGGTGTTCACGCTCTGCCCACCCGGTCCAGACGAGCGGAACACGTCGATCCGCAGATCCTTGTCTTCGATCTTCACGTCCACTTCTTCCGCTTCAGGCAGCACCGCCACCGTGGCCGCCGACGTGTGAATGCGTCCCTGCGATTCCGTCGCCGGCACGCGCTGCACGCGATGCACGCCCGACTCCCAGCGCAAGAGGCCGAACGCCCCGTCGCCCATCACCTTGAACACCGCTTCCTTCACCCCGCCGAGCGTCCCGTCGGAGAACGAAATACCCTCGATGCGCCATCCCTTCCGCTCGATGAAGCGCGTGTACATACGGAGCAGGTCGGCGGCAAAGAGCGCCGCTTCATCGCCGCCGGTGCCCGCCCGCAATTCGAAGATGGCCGGACGGTCATCGAGCGGATCGCGCGGAATGAGCAGCGGCAGCAGCGCTTTCTCGAGCGTGGTGCACTCCAGTTCGAGACGCTCGACCTCGGCCTTGGCCTCGGCGGCGAAATCCGCGTCGTCCCCGTTGGCCATGTCACGGGCGTCGGTGAGCTCCGCCTCAGCCTTCCTGTAGCGGTTCACCTTCCGGACGACCTCAGCCAGTCGATGGTGCTCGCGGCCGAGTGCAGCAAGCCGTGGCGCGTCTTTGACCGTTTCCGGATCCGCCAGCAACTGCTCCACTTCGGTGGCGCGACGCAGCGCGTCGGCCATGCGGTCGCGAAGATGGGTCAGCATTGAGTGAGTGTGCTCGAGTTCGTGAGTCTTCGTGATGCCGGTCACGGCGAGGCACGTGACCTGCATCGTAGTCTTCGCGCGGGTCGGGAAACTCGACCGAAGCGCGGACCTACGCGGACGTTGCGGGTATCACTGAAAGATAACCGTGTTATGCGATCCAGAGCAGGTTCGGAGGCCTCGGCTGTCCGCTTACCTCCTTCTTCCACCTTGGTACCTTCACGGAGCACCCGCGAGGGCACCGGCCCCGAGGTGACACACGATGGTTACGTTCGGAACGACGCCTCTGCGATTCACGCCCCCTTCGACGAGCGTTTCGCTCGATCGAATCACCGACTTTCTCTCCACGGTCCCGCTGTTTCGGGAGCTCGAGCGGTCCGCCGTGCGTGGATTCGCCGAGCTCACCCGTGAGCAGCGGTTTGCCAAAGGGGCGATGATCGTCACCGAAGGCGATCCCGGCGACGCGCTGTACGTGGTGCGCTCCGGAGAAGTCAAAGTCGTCCTCATCGGCGACGACGGCCGGGAAGTCATTCTCAACGTTCTCAACGTGGGCGACCATTTCGGCGAGCTCTCGCTGATCGACGGCCGGCCACGATCGGCCCACGTCGTGTCCACGCAGCCGTCCAGTCTGCTGGTGCTGCGCCGCGCGGATTTCCGTCGCCAGGTGGAGATGAGCCCACAGGTGGCGTGGGGACTCATGGTCGAGCTCTCACGACGTTTGCGTCAGGCCGACGGGACGATCGGCAGCTTGGTCCTGCTCGACGTGCCGGGGCGTGTGGCGAAGGTGCTGCTGGAGCATGCCACGCCCGGAGAGCCGGCCACGCTCGTGAAGCAGCTCACACACCAGACGATTGCGCAGATGATCGGCGCCAGCCGCGAGACGGTGTCGCGCGCGATGGCCGAGTTTCAGGAGAAGGGACTCATCTCTGTGCAGCGTCGCGTGGTCACGATCGTGGATCGGGCGGCGGTCGAGTCGCGTGCGCGTCCGCGCGGCTGACTTCGGCTTGCGTCGCTGATGCCGTCGGGGGTCACGCCGCGGTTCCGGATACGCTTCTGGGGAACCAGAGGTACCTGTCCCAGTCCGGGACCGCGCACCGTGCGTTACGGCGGCAACACCCCGTGCGTGGAAGTTCGCGCGGCGGACGGCGGCCTGCTGATACTCGATGCCGGCACCGGTATCCGCGCTTTGGGCGCGCACTTGATGAGCGACGGCGACGAGAGCACGTCGCACATCATTCTCTCCCATCGGCACAGTGATCACGTGCTCGGATTGCCGCACTTCGCGCCGCTCCTTTCTCATGCGCGTGAAGTGCAGCTGTATTGCGGCGACGGCGAGATCACGTCGTTGCAGTCGTTCGTCGATGCCCTGCTGTCGCCACCGATGTTTCCGTACGTCGACGGCATTCGCAGTCGGCTCCGCGTGAACGACTGGGAGCATTCTGCGGCGCGCCACGTCGGCACCTCACACGTGCATCGATTCGCCGCGCAGCATCCCGGTGAAGCCGCCGTGCTGCGGATCGACGACGCGCAGGGGCCGGCGGTGGCCTACGCGCCGGACAACGAGCTGGCCTACGCCGATAGCTCACCACACTTGGAGGCGTGGCGCGCGCAGCTGACGGCGTTCTTGCGCGACGTGCCCGTACTCGTGCATGACGCCACCTACCTCGACGCCGAGCTGCACCACCATGTCGGGTGGGGCCATTCGTCGTCACCCGAGGCCACGCGCTTGGCGATCGAATGCGGCGCGGGCATGCTGGTGCTCTTTCACCATCATCCCGATCGTGACGACGACGCGGTGGAGCGGATGGTGGAGGAGAGCCGCGCGATGGTGACGCAGGCAGGCAGTGCGCTACGCGTGCTGGCAGCGTGGGAAGGGTTGGCGCTATCGGTGTGAGGCGCACCGATTCGTGCGCCCGGCCAAATCACTCACGACTCGAAACTCAAAACTCGAAACTCGAGACTCACGTGAGTCTCGAGTCATGAGTAAAAGTTCGCAGTTACGAGTCGTACCCGACCCTACGCCGCTCCCCACCCACCACCGCCCGGCGTTTCGATCGTCAGTACGTCCCCCGCGTTCATACTCACGCGACACTTGGCCGGCAGCAGTTCGCCGTTGAGCAGATTGCGTCCGGGCTGCGCATCGTGGCCGCCGTTGGCCCCCGGTGGGGCCACCCGACGACGTTCGGTGAGCAGCGTGGCCGTGCACGCTACCATGGCCTGATAACGACGCACGATGCCCTCACCACCGCGGCTGGCACCGGCGCCACCGCTGCCACGCCGTACGGAGTACTCCACGATTCGTAGCGGATACGCGCGCTCGAGCGATTCCACCGGTGTGTTGCGGGTGTTGCTCATGCCCACGTGCACGGCGTCGGGGCCGTCGCCACGCGCACTGCCGCCCTGCCCGCCCCCGAGCGTTTCATAGAAGCTCCACCCGGGTGCGCCGAGCGTGATGTTGTTCATCGTGCCCTGACCACAGGCAGGAATGGGCAAATCATGCACACCGATGCTTTCGGCCGCCGCCGATAGCGCCGCGAAGCACACATCGGTCATGCGCTGCGAGAGCTCCACGTTTCCGGCCGCCACCGCGCTCGGCCGCTTCGCATTGGCCACGCAGTCGTCGGGAATGGTGAGCACGAGCGCACGCGCGACACCGTCGTTCACCGGGACGTCGTCGTCGCACAGCACACGCAGCACAAACACGGCTGCCGCGCGCGCCACCGCAGGCGGTGCATTCACGTTCCCACGGACGGCCGGTGACGTACCGGTGAGATCGAGATGCAGCGTGGCGTGCTGCACGCGCACGCGCACCACGACCGGAATCGGTGCGTCACTCACACCATCACCTTCCAGCGCATCGGCCGCGCGCGCTTCGGCGCCTTCCAACAGCTCCAGTCGCGCGCGCACGCGGCGCTCGGTGTAGTCGAGCAGCGCATTCACCGCATCGCCCAGCGCGTCGGCCCCGAGCCTTGTATACAGCGCCTGCCATCCGGTGCGCCCCGCCGCGCAGGCCGCCCGTTGTGCGCGCAAATCCCCTTCACGCTCCTCGGGTGTACGCACGTTGGCGAGCACGAGCCGCATGACGTCGTCCTGCGCTACACCCCCGCGCTCGATACGCACCGGCGGCACGATGATGCCTTCCTGAAACAGCTCGGTCGCGCCGAACGGCATGCTGCCCGGACTCATGCCACCCACATCGGCGTGATGGGCGCGCACGGCCGCGAAGCCGATGATGCGCTGGGCATCGTGCGCGTCAGCGATCACCTCGACCATCGTGAGGTCGGGAAGATGCGACCCACCATGCGAAGGATCGTTCAGCAGAAACACATCGCCCGGTGCCGCGCCGCAGGCACGCACGGCCGCTACCGCCTCCGGCATCGCGCCGAGGTGCACGGGAATGTGCGCCGCCTGCGCCACCATGCGTCCAGCGGCATCGAACAACGCACAGCTGGCATCACGACGCTCGCGGATGTTCGGCGAAATGCTGCTGCGCTCCAGCAGTCCACCCATCTCCTCGGCGAGCATGGCGACGCCCTGCGAGAATACCGTGAGCTCGAGCGCGTCGAAACGCGTGCGCGTGTGCGTGTGCGCGTGCGTCACGACTGGGCAGGCCCGGGCGCGGGATAGCCCGCCTGCAGAATCGCGTACTGACAGCGCACCATCCAGGCCTCCTGCAAATCCGCCATCTTCGCGCCCTTGCCGCGATCGGGGGCCATCGACAAGAGGCCCTGTGCCGACGGGTGCGGCAACGCGCGACGCGCCATCTCCGGCATCGGTGTGCGCTTGAACAGCGTGTCGATGGTGCGCGTCGCCACGCGACCGAGCGTCACGATCCCTTTCAGTCCGCGCCCACGCAGAAGGGTGATATCGCGCGTCAGTCGCGTCAGGTTCGCGGTGCCCTCGAGCTCCGATCGCATGGGCGCGCGAAAGGTTGCTCCGTCGTCGGTGGGACAGCGGTCGAAGGCGTTCCCCAGCGCCACCCCCTGCGCGATCGGGACGACACCGCTCGCCACGAACAGGGAGCCATCCCACTCCATGCGATCGATCTCCGGCGGCAGCGTCATAGCGCCCAATCGCACCAGCACGTCGTAGAGCACCTTGCCCGCCGCGTCGCCGAGAAACGGCACGCCGCTCTTGTCGGCGCCGCGCGGGCCAGGTGCTTCGCCCACCAGCAGCACATGCACAGGGCCGTCCAGCGGCATAAGCATCGGCACCGGCGTGCCGAGAATGCGTCCGATATGCGTCGTCGTCGACATTGTCATCGTTGTTGCTGCTCCAGCATCCATCCTCCGATTTCCAGCGCTCGCGCTGTCCAGCCGGGCGCGATTCGCATGGTCGCATCCGGCAGTCGTACGACCGTCGGACCCTCGAGTACCCGCGCCATGGCGCGTCCATCGTCCACATCAGTAGTCGGCAACCGCCCATCGCGCCTCGGGCGAGCAAAGTGCACCGGCCATGGCGCACCGCTGAGCGTGGCGCGTGCGCTGATGAACTCCACCGGCCGGTTGAGCACAAAGCCTGCCCGTTGATCATGTCGCGCCACGAACCGTTCCGCTACCTCCACTGGCGTGTCGCCGGGTTGTACGGGGATGTCGAGCTCATACCCCTGCCCTTCGTAGCGTGCGCGCAGCCACCAGCGGACCTCCAGGGCGACGGCGTTCTCGTCGTCGTCCTCGCCGCGCAACGACAGCGCTTGAGCCTCGAGTCGCGTGCGCAGTGACGCGGTCGTGAGCACATCGGCGCGTTGCATCACGCTCACGAGCGACTCACGGCGCTCGGGGGCCAACGCCAGTCCAACGGCGCTCAGCACGCCGGCATGTGGCGGCACGATCACCTGTCGCATGCCCAACCGCTCAGCCAGTCCACACGCATGCAGTGGACCGCCACCACCGAAGGCAAGGAGCGGCACGTCTCGCGGATCAACCCCGCGCTCCACCGACACGCGGCGCAGGGCGCGTGCCATCGTGGCGTCGGCAGTGGCGATGATCGCGTCGGCCGCCCGTTCCAGCGACACACCAAGCGGCGCCGCGATGGTATCGACCGCCGCCCGTGCACGTTCGAGACTGATGTGCACGCCGCCACTCCACTCGCCCGGCGCAATCGTGCCCAGCACCACATGGGCATCGGTGACGGTGGGACGAACACCGCCGCGACCGTACGCGGCCGGACCAGGCGAGGCGCCGGCGCTCATCGGCCCCGTGCGCAGCGCACCGCCGTCGTCGAGCCACGCGATGCTACCACCACCCGCGGCCACCGCTTCCACCAGTACGCGCGGCAAGGCAATCGGCACGCCAGCCACCGCACCACCGCGCTCAACGAGCGGCTCACCATCGTCCACCAAGCCCACATCGGCACTGGTACCGCCGATGTCGATCGTGAGTGCCCGCGACACGCCAAGGGCGCGGGCGATCGCCGCCGCGCCCGTGACGCCGCCGGCGGGGCCGGACAAGGCCAGCGACGCCGCATGCGACGCGGCATCGTGCGCCGACAAGGTGCCACCCGCCGACGTCATCACGCGCGGCGCCGGATAGCCATGCTGCGCCAACCGCTCGGAAAGCCCCGACAGATACCGGCGCACCGCCGGTCGGGCATAGGCCTCGGCTACGGTCGTCGCCATGCGCTCGTACTCGCGGATCTCCGGCAACGCTTCGTGCGAGCACACCACATCGACGGCGAGTCCGGCGTCACGCAACGCCGCGCGAAGTGCATCGCGCAGTGTGCGCTCGTGCGACGGATCGCCGTAGGCGTGCAGCAACGTGATCGCCACGGTCTCCGGATGCTGCGCCTTCACCGCGTGGACCACCTCGGTGATCGCCTCTTCGGTCAGCGCCAGCGTAACGCCCTCGGGCGTGATCCGTTCACGCACGGGAATCACCTGTGCCGGTTCCACCAGCGGACGCGGGTGATGCTTGGCCAGGTCGTACAGCGCCGCGCGCTCCTGTCGGCGCAGCTCGAGCAGGTCGGTGAATCCGGCAGTGGCGCAGGCCACCACACGGGCACCCGCGCGTTCGAGCAACAGGTTGGTGACCACCGTGGTACCGTGCGCGATGTGCGCGATCTGTGAGCCGTTCAGCGAGGCCACACGCAGTGCCTCGAGCACGCCGACCGCGCGATCATTCGCGACACTCAGCACCTTCGACGTATGCACCGTGCCATCGGCCTGCAACGCGGCGAGGTCGGTGAACGTCCCGCCCACGTCAATGCCGACCGCGATGCGGGCTGCTGTCATCGCCGGGCGCGTGCCGCGCGCGAGGGAATCTGCAACGGTAGGCGCAGCATCGCGATCGCGAAGGCCATGTGCACCGGCACGATCACCGCCACCACCACGCCACTCTGCTGCGACAACGCCGGCACGAGCTGCAGCACCAGCCCGACGACCGATAGTAGCGCGACCAGCGCCGAAACACCGACCGCGGCACGACCACGCACGCCGCGCCAGAGGGCCATCGTGACGACCACCGCGGCGACGAGCATGAGCGGATGCAGTTGCAGCACGGTAAGATTGTCGCCCATATACGGCTTATGCTTTGTGACCGTGCCCGCCAGTAGCAGTGCGGTGCCGAGCAGCGCACCGACCCCGAACCAGAGTGCGGCGAAAGCGCTGAGCACGAAGCGCGCGACACCCGCGCGGACACCGGCCAACAGCACCACCAGCGCCGCGAGCACGAGGCCGAGAACCAGCGCCATCGGCACCCGCGACGGTGCCTCGTCGGGCATCGGGGGGCGATCGGCGGTGAACATTACCGCGTCACTCGTGACCAGCTTCACCGGGGCTCCGCTGGCATCGGTCACCGTCAGTGCGGCGAGGTGATTCGCCAACAGCTCGGGGAGAAACGACTCTTCCCACTTGCTGAGCGTGTGATCCGCGTTGCGTCCGAGCGCGATCTGAATGCCGGGATACACCAGCGGATCGCTGGCGGTGATGCGCGCGGTTTCGTTGCGCCACGTGCGACCGCTGCCCGGCGCCCGAAACGGCGCGTCGAGTTGCCCGTTCAGCGCCCAGTTCAACAGGTCACGCACGCGCGTGGCGCAGTTGTCGGCGTAGTAATCGTAGCGATAGTACTTGTTCGCGTCCTGCGCATTCCAGGTCACGTAGTCGGCGATCGCGCCGCGCTGCGCGGGGCTGAGCTGCAGCTGCAGTTTGCGGATCGACCGATTCTCAGCCATGTACGCGGCGTTGAAATCCGCCGTACGGTAACCAGCCATCCAGTACTTGGTGTCGCCAGTGAGGAAGCGCGCGGGAAAATTCGGCTGATTGAAGTCGAACATGCCCCAGTTGAAGGCGATGTCCTGACCCGTACTGCTGTCCGTGAGCGCGAGCGCGATGTGTCCGAATTTCTCGAACACGAACTCGCCCGGCCCGTACGTGATGATCGCCACCGACATGCGCGCACCACGTTCGGCCCGTGCACTGTCGAGCGTTGTCGACACACCCGGGGCGGGCGGCGGCGGCGTTTGTGCCGTCTGAGCCCTCAACAGCCCAGCCGACGAGGCCATCAGCATCGTGGCCGCCAAGGCACGCCGAACCACCGTCACCGCCATCAGAAGCGGATCTCTTTCCCGTCGTCGGCGGCTTTGTAGATCGCCTCGACCACCTTCTGCACCAGTATCTGATCGGTGGGTGGTTCGTACGGCGCTTCGCCGTTGATCACCGCGAGGAAGTGCGCGATTTCTGCGCGGTAGCTCTGCAGAAACGGACTTTCCCGAGCCGCGGCGCCCGAGGGCGACACGTCGACGGCACGACCGTTCAGTTCCTTGGTGATCCGCATCGGCGCCAATCGCGCGGAGCCACGCGTCGCATGCACTTCGAACCACCAGCGATCTTCATTGCCCACGTACGACCACGAGACATCGATGTTGAGCACCAGACCGTTCTCACACTCGAGGAACACCTGCATCGCGTCTTCCACCGAACCGGCCGCGCGACCACGACGCATCGACGACACGACGCGGATCGGATTGGGGCCGTCGGCCAGCCACATGGCGAGATCGAGCAACGGGAACCCGTGCTCGAGAAAGACGCCGCCACCCGACTCGGCGCGACGATTGCGCCAGCCATCGGCCGTCCGCTTCACTTGCAGCGAGCCGGCACGAATCGAGGTGACTTCGCCCAGCTCCGCGTTGCGGATGAACTGATCGAGCGCCTGGACATCGGAGCGGAACCGATGGTTGTGCCCCACCACCAATCGGCGATCGGCCTTCTGCGCCGCCGACAGACATCGCTCGATGCCGCGCGTGGTGAGCGACAACGGGCGTTCGCACAATACGTGCAGCTTGGCACGCAGTGCCGACAGCACGTGCGGCTCGTGCAGATGATTGGGCGTGGCGATGATGACCGCGTCGAGTTCGTCGATGTCGAGCAGTTCCTCGAAGTCGGTGAACACGTCGGGCACGTCGAAGCGATCGGCCAGCGCGCGCGCCTTGGCCGCATCGTTGTCGCACAGCGCGACCAGCTTGGCACCGCGCAGCTTGGACAGAACAGGGATGTGCGTCAGCTGGGCAATTGCACCCGTGCCGACGACGGCGATACGGACGCCGTCTTTCATTCACG
>Ga0105047_10006518_pt1 | contig 19793 bp, 6 predicted proteins | sample MAT04_FD_78384 | JGI IMG/M metagenome (GOLD analysis project Ga0105047, IMG submission 78384) | Freshwater microbial communities from Lake Fryxell liftoff mats and glacier meltwater in Antarctica - MAT-04 (megahit assembly) | ecosystem: Environmental > Aquatic > Freshwater > Ice > Liftoff...
GGACAAATCCGACCAGTAAACTCTGGAAAATTGTTGGTTTTTGATAGGATGTCATATGCTTTATACCATTCTTCATGATACACCGCATCATTAAAATCAGGTATCAGATTGCCAAGCGGACATCCACTGTGACAAAATGGTACGCCACAATCCATACATCTTGATGATTGATCTTTAACCAACTCATCAGCTGCTGGTGTATAAATCTCTTTATAATCCAAAATCCTTTCATCAACTTTTCTGGTTTCAGGTGTGGCTCTGTTGTATTTTATAAAACCTTTAGGATCAGCCATTTTTTATCGTTTATTTGTGGACCCGCCCGACTATTTCGTAGTAGTCAGGCGCGATGGTTTATTTGTTTTATACTATAATATTCTCAAATTGTTCAACTTTTTCGATTCAACCATCCAACCATTCAATCGATGAATCATTCACTGAATCACTCCATCACTGAATCACTCCATCACTCCATACATTTAGAAGCCGTACTTATTTGCCGGAATCTGTTTTGCCTTTGCTTTGAAAATAGGGTCTTTCCTACGTTCTAATACTGCCTTATATTCCACTGGCATGATTTTAGTAAATCTGTTTTTACACTCTTCCCAATTGCTTAATATTTCCAAGGCCAGAGACGAACCGGTATATCTGAAATGATCTCTCAATTGTTCTTTTATAATGTCTTCATCGTCTGAGGTCATAATATCCGGGATAACCATTTCACGATTGAGCACAATTTCCAGATCTGATGCTTGATCATACACATAAGCGATGCCGCCACTCATACCTGCTGCAAAATTTCTGCCCACTGAGCCCAATATTGTGACCATTCCTCCGGTCATATATTCACATGCATTATCGCCTACACCTTCTACTACTGCAGAAGCACCGCTATTACGAACAGCAAAACGCTGACCTGCCCGTCCTTTGATATAGACTTCGCCTGAAGTAGCCCCAAATAATGCGACATTACCAACAATTATATTTTCTGATGGCTCACCATTAAAAGCTCTGTCCGGCGTGATGATTAAAGTAGCTCCACTTAGCCCTTTGCCAAAATAGTCATTGGCTTCACCTTCCAGTATAAAATGTAAACCTTTGATACCAAATGCGCCAAAACTTTGCCCTGCAGAGCCTTTAAAGCGGTAGTCCACAGAACCATTGGGCAGTCCTTCTGCGCCATATTTTTTGGCAATATTACCTGAGAGCATTGTGCCAACAGCCCTGTCTGTACTTTTGATCGGAAATACGCTGCTGATACTTACTTTATCCTGTATTGCCAAATCAGAATATTGAATTAGTTTTCTATCCAGAATATCTGCAATTCCATGATCCTGTTCGATGGATTTGAAGGTGGTATGGTTAATATCTTCTGCTGGCTTGAATAATACCGCCGATAGATCCAGTGTCCGATATTTCCAGTATTTGTCAGAGACATCATAAGTAAGCATGTCTGACCTACCCACCATTTCGTTTACAGACCGGAAACCCATTTCTGCCATGATTTCTCTAAGTTCAGTCGCCAGAAACGTGAAATAGTTGACCAGATATTCTACTTTCCCATCATATTTTTTACGTAAGACTTCATCCTGAGTAGCTATTCCGACAGGACAAGTATTAAGATGACATTTACGCATGAGAATACACCCACTTACTACCAGTGCTGCTGTGGCAATGCCCCATTCTTCTGCACCAAGCATAGTGGCTACTGCCATATCTTTAGCAGTACGTATCTGACCATCCGTCTGAAGTGTAACTCTGTCTCTCAATTTGTTTTTTACCAACGTCTGATGCGTTTCTGCCAAGCCAAGTTCCCAGGGAATACCTGCATGCATGACTGAACTCAATGGCGACGCTCCTGTACCGCCATCAAAGCCTGAGATCAGAATATGGTCTGCATGGGCTTTTGCCACGCCAGAAGCAATTATACCTACACCTGCTTTTGCAACCAGTTTTACACTGATGCGCGCTTCCGGATTGGCATTTTTAAGATCAAATATTAATTGTGCCAGATCTTCGATAGAGTATATATCATGATGTGGCGGTGGAGAGATAAGTCCTACACCTTCCGTAGAATGTCTGATTCGTGCGATAGTGGCATCAACTTTATGCCCTGGCAATTGCCCACCTTCTCCGGGTTTGGCACCTTGTGCCATTTTGATCTGGATTTCATCGGCATTATTCAGGTATTCTATGGTTACCCCAAATCTTCCTGATGCGACTTGTTTGATGGCTGATCGGGTAGAATCACCATTGGCCAATTTTTTATATCGTTTGGCATCTTCACCGCCTTCGCCGCTATTGCTTTTGCCACCTATTCTGTTCATCGCTATGGCCAGGGTCGTGTGTGCTTCCTCAGAGATAGAGCCAAACGACATCGCACCGGTTGCAAATCTTCGCATAATCTTTTCAATCGGTTCTACTTCTTCCAGCGGTATGGGATTTCCTTTTCTAAAATTGAGAAGGCTGCGTAAAGTACAAGCCCTTTCTGACTGATCATTGACTTCAGCAGTATATTTTTTGAATACTGTATAGTTATTGGTTTTGGTGGCATGTTGCAATAAATGGACGGATACCGGATTAAATAAGTGGAATTCACCACGTTGTTTCCATTGATATCGTCCTGATTCGGGCACGTTTTCTGTTTGACTGAATGCAAGAAAATGTTTGTGCAATTGTTCTTTGGCAAGCATATCAAATGTCATGCCACCGATGCGGGACACAGCACCGATAAAACATACGTCCATTACTTCTTTATGGATACCCAATGCTTCAAAAGTTTGGGCAGCCTTATAGGAATTGACCGTTGATATACCAAGTTTGGACATTATTTTCATTAAACCCGAATCCAATGCCTTTTTATAGTTTTTCTTTACTAATCTGACATCTGCATTTTTTTCTACACTCATTTGTTCAATCGTCTCATGCGCAAGAGAAGGATATACCGCATCAGCTCCAAATGATAAAAGACAAGCCACATGATGAGCTTCTATGATGTCACCACCATTGATCACCAAGGATGTTTTTCTTCGCAATCCGGTTTTAATGAGGTGATGATGAATGGCTCCGGTAATCAGCAAAGAAGGTATTGAAGCTATGTTATCAGTAATAACCGAATTATCTATGATCAAAATATTGCATCCATCTTTGATCTTATTTTCTGCCTTCAGACATAATGCGTGTATCGAATTTTTTAAATTTGCGGTATCTGAAGCGTCAAAGCGTGCTTCAATAGTTTTTATTTTATAACCGTTTGCCTCGCTTCCTAAAACTTTCAAAAAATCATCTTCACTGAGCACAGGAGAGTCCAGCTTTATCTGTCGGGCATTTTCATTTTTGATCCGCATGATATCACCTGCATCACCAAGATAACATTGCAAAGTCATGAAAAACTTTTCTCTCAGGGGATCAATAGGCGGATTGGTCACCTGAGCAAACTCCTGCTTAAAGTAATTGAAAATGGGCTGAGCCTGTCGGGAAAGAATGGCCAGGGGAATATCTGAGCCCATTGAGCTGATCGGTTCATATCCGGATATTGCCATTGATGCTAAAAGTAATTCTTTATCTTCTTTGGTATATCCAAATGCAGTTTCCCTTACTGAAAGAGACAATGATTGATAGTTTTTTTGATGGCTTTGCGGTATTATATCTTTAAGTTCTATGCGCATATCTTTGTTCCATTGACTGTATGGATATCGCTGACAAATGATGGATTTCAGTTCTTCATCACCGACAATCCTGCCTGCGTCCAGATCTGCAATTAATATTTTACCAGGGCTTAAATTGCCTTTGAAAATCACATTTTCCTGTGGCATAGCAAGTATACCAGACTCTGATGCAAGGATAATTCTGTCATCAGAGGTAAGGCAATATTTGGATGGTCTTAAACCATTTCTGTCCACTGTAGCACCCACCACGAAACCGTCAGAAAAACAAATAGATGCTGGCCCGTCCCAAGGCTCCATCAGTGGTTCATAATGGCTGTAAAAGTCTTTTTTGAACTCATCCATCCCTTCGTCATTTTGAAATGCTTCAGGTATCATCATCATGAGGGCATGCGGCATGCTGTAACCATTGCGAAACAAAAATTCAAGCACTGCATCAAAATTTCCGGAATCAGATAGGGTAGGACTGCAAACAGGAAGCAGTTTTTTCAGATCATGTGAGCTGTAAACGTCTGAAGTCAGTTCTTTTTCTCGGGCAGTCCACCAGTTGACATTGCCTTGTACCGTATTGATCTCACCATTGTGTGCTATACATCTGAATGGCTGTGCCAGCTTCCATTTTGGGACGGTATTTGTTGAAAATCTGGAATGTACCAATGCAATGGCAGATGAAAACAAAGGATCTTGAAGGTCTTTAAAATATTGTCTTACCTGAGTAGCAGTGAGTTGACCTTTGTAAATGATGGTTTGTGAAGAAAAAGAAGTAAAATAGAATACTTCCTTTAAAAAAGCAAAAGAACGGATGACATCCCTGACTATATGATTTCTGACTACATAAAGTCTTCTTTCCATTTTATGTCTGACTAGGGATTGGTCCATGGGTTCTACAAATAGTTGAACCATATCAGGCTCTGTTTCCAAGGCACCTTTACCGATCATAGTGTTGTCCACCGGTACTTCTCGGATAAAAAGAAGTCTGAAGTGATTGATTTCCAGTACTTTGTTTATAATGGTGAATATTTCCTGTTTGATATCATCGTCTTTTGGTAAAAATGTGAACCCTACGGCATAATGGCCTTCTTCGGGAAGATACTTTTTTATTGACTGTGCGTATGACGCAAAAAACTTATGGGGTAGGTGGGTTAATATTCCTGCGCCATCACCTGTATTTTCTTCACATCCACAAGCGCCACGGTGTTCCATATTTTCCAGCATGGTCAATGCATCGCTGACTATCTGAAATGATTTTTCAGACTTCAGATTGGCTATCAATCCTATGCCGCAAGCATCTTTTTCGTACTGTGGGACGTACAATCCCTGGTCACATTCACCGTTTTGCATAAATAGCGTATTTATTTTTGGTCAGAAACATCATTAATATTTTTAATTGTGTCAAATGATGAATTGAGTACAATTTTATATTACATTTACCATACCTTTCCATACAAATGAAAAGAAATTGTTATTTTCAGTTAAATAAAAAAGGGTATACATAGCTGAATTTCAGTTGCTTATATTAAAAAATCATGTTATGGCCATATCGCAGTCTGATCAGTTGTTCCAATTGGTAAAGTCACTTACAAAAGCAGAAAAAAGAAATTTTACATTTTATTCTACCAGAATACAGGAAGCTGACTCTTTGAAATATATTCAGCTTTTTGAATTGATGGATAAACAAAAAGAATTAAATGACCAGCAAATACTAGCGAAATTAAAAGGTGTAGATAAAGTCCAGTATTCTAACCTGAAGCGTCATCTTTACAAACAACTGATGACCAGCCTTAGGATGATCCATATTCAGAAGAAAACAGATATTCAGGTAAGAGATTATCTTGATTTCGTAGATATATTGTATGGCAAGGGACTATATCTGCAATCTTTGAAAATACTGGACAAAGCAAAAATTTTGGCGGATAAATCCAATAATGATCTACTCTATCTGGCAATTTTGGAGACGGAAAAGAATATAGAATCTAGACATATCACCCGTAGCGGCCCGGACATAGTACCTGATCTGATTGCAAAAAGTGAAGAAAAAATAAAAATTATTGATAGCACGGCCAAGCTTTCGAATATTCGGATTCTGTTGCACAGTCATTATATAAAAAACGGGCATGTAAAAGATCAGGAAGAACTTGAAAAATTCGTACTGGAATACCAATGGGTAAAGGATTACAATAAAGATGAAAATCTGACATATCATGAAAAAATATATCTGTATCAATCGCTGGTGTGGTACTATTACATAATTTTGGATTTTGAAAATTGTCTTATTTATGCTGAAAATTGGGTAAATCTTTTTCAGCAATCCCCTGATTTAATTTCAGAAGATCCTGATTTATACATGCGTGGGTATCATTACATCCTTACCTGCGCATACTATCTGAGATATAAAGACAAATATGACAAGTATCTAGATGAGCTGGAAAATTACCGAGATACCAATTATGTGCATTTTAATAATAATTCGCAAATAATATCATTTCTCTATGTACATTACGGCAGATTAAATAAGTACTTTTTGCACGAACAATACAGCGATGGACTAAAAATTATCCCTGCTACACTTAAACGAATACAGCGATATAAATCTAAGCTGGATGCCCATCGTATCCTGGTTTTTTACTTCAAAATAGCATGGATGCATCTTATGGCAGGAGATAATGATACAGCCATTAAATATTTAAATCTGATATTTCAAATGGAAGTAGGATCGTTAAGGGAAGATATTCAGGGCTACAGTCAGCTAATGTTTCTTATGGCGCACTACGATGCTGGAAATTATGAGCTCATGGAGTATTTGGTCAAAGGTGCAAAGATGTTTTTTGCTAAAATGCAGGAAAATAACAAACTTCAATCGGCTATCATTAAATTTTTCCAAAAGATAGTGAAATTACCAATCCATGATAGAAAAAAATACATTAAAGGATTTTACGAGGATCTCAGGACACTTGAAGAAGATAAATTTGAGCAGAGATCCATCTTATATTTGGATATTAAGCCTTGGTTGGTAGGAAAATTCTGAAAAAAATAATTTCGGATAGTGTATAAGGCTCCTGCAAAATGAATAGCTTTAAACATTCTTGCACTTGATGTTGTTTCTTTTCATAATAAAATAAAATATAATGTATCCAATAGAATTGACAACTCCTATTTCCAGAGATCTTACAGACTTTGGTTTTGATGGATTATTAAGTCCTGAAGAAGTTTCTGATGTGCTTGATATAAAAGAAGGCACGGTACTTCTGGTAGTAAACTCTGTTTGTGGTTGTGCTGCGGCCAATGCGAGACCAGGAGCCAAAATGGCTGTAACCAAAGGTAAAAAGCCTGATCATTTAGTGACTGTATTTGCAGGAGTGGATAAAGATGCGGTGGACAAAGCCAGAGAGTACCTTTTGCCTTACCCTCCATCTTCTCCTTCGATTGCATTGTTTAAGGACGGGAAACTTGTTCACATGCTGGAACGAAGACACATAGAAGGAAATTCGGCCCAGACCATCGCCAATAATCTTGAGCACGCGTTTGAGATGTATTGCTGATCACCTTAAGAGTACAACAGACTGAAATAAAGAAAGGCGTTCCAAGTTGGAGCGCCTTTTCTTTTAGTAACCAAACTCAATTCAAATATTTTTTCTATTTGTTTTCTATTTTCATAAATGTCTTGGCCCATTTTTGTTTCCCGTTTACAATATGCAATGAGTATTTGCCGGGTGGAAGATCTTCGATATCAATGTTGTCCGTATTGCTCAGAAGCTTACCATTCCTGACTATCGAACCTAAAGTATTGACTATATAATACGCTGACTCCGCCATTTCACCAGGTATTTTTATATGAATGTTGTAAAGAGATGGATTAGGATATACGACCAATTCATTTTTGAAGACATCGTCGTTTTGTTTTAATCCTTCTGCATCCTTATATCCAAAGTCAAAATTTATGACAGGTGCTCCAGCTTCTACCGTAATTAATCTGGAAGTTCCAGTACCGTACTGATTGGTAATTTCACTGTCTTTGTCCTGATTCTGACCTGTAAACAAGATATAGTCCAACTCGTCAAATTCAGGAAGCAAACAATAATACTGACCTGCGTCAAGATTTTTAAGCGAATAAGTTCCATCCTGATTTGATTTTGTGGACTTTATAAATATTTTGGATTTGTTAAATATAAAAATGACTACATCACTCAGGACGTCATCATTGTTATCTCTGACTCCATTGTTGTTTTTATCTTTCCAGACCAAGCCATTTATACTTGCACTTATTTTGTAAAAGATGCCTGCATCTACATATTTCATCACATAAGATGGGTCGAACATGATATTATCTGAAGCACCCAAGTCATCCACATCAGAGTCCGTATCAGGATTTGCACCTACATTTTTGTCTGTAAACACATGGTTTACCGGTGCTTCTACGGTAACATAATGTTCCCCAGTTATCTCAGTAGACAGGCAATACATGCCTGCATGATTGGTAGTAGTGACTTTAATAATCTGTTGATCAGCATTTTTAAGATATACATTTATATTCTTCATAAGTGTCTCACCTTCGTTTCGTAACCCGTCTTCATTCTTGTCATTCCAAACGCTGCCCATCAGTAAATTTGCATTTGTGACATGAATGCCGGCATCAATATCCAGTAAGACAGTACCATGCGCAAGTGAAATCAATGGTGTAGTGCCGGTTTCATCCACGTCGCTGTCAGTGGCACTATTACCTGAAACATTTTGTTCTGTAAACTCAAACCCATCCGGTATAGCAAACTGTAGGTAGTACAATCTTTGACGAAGTCCGGTAAAAAAGTACAAACCCTGTGCATTTGTAGTGGTAGTCCCCAATAATTGACCACTTTGAGAAAATAGTCTGACTGTGACGTCAGGTACTCCCGGTTCACCAGCATCCTGAGCGCCATTTTTGTTGAGATCATTCCAAACTCTATCTCCCAATTCTGCAGGCAAATACGCCGCCGCATCAATATTTATTATGGTTTGATTGACACCTACAGAAATTAGATCCGTAGTTAATGGACCATTTGCACCACTCAAATTACTGTCGCTATCTTCTCCTCCAATAAATGCCGGAGATATCAAATAGTTGGAAGGTATGTCGAATTTTAAATAATAGTTACCGGGTCTTACATTTATAAACTGATAAAATCCAACAAAGTCACCGCCAGGTTGATTGCTGGTAATCGTACTGTCTATAAGGACTCCGGTAGTAGTAAATAGTTTTACTTTTATATTAGAAATACCAGGTTCGCCAGTTTGGAAGAATCCATTTCCATTGAGATCAAGCCATACCATATCGCCTATTTTGCCGGGCCTCACATATCCTGCATCGATATTTGTATAGTTTTGTTGTATTGAAAAATCAAGTAAGGGAGTCCTTCCTGTATTTGAATCAGCTTTACTATTTAAATTGATATTTGTATTGTTATTTGCAGCAAAAAGATATCCATTCAGTTTTGCAAATGAAATAGTATATTTTCCAACCGCAACATTATTGAAGATGAATTTTCCTTCATTGTTTGTCGTTACGGTTTGCTGTGTTATCCCAGCTTCGTTGATAAGTACTACTTCTACATTTGCTACACCGAGTTCATCAACATCCTGTAAACCATTGTTATTTAAATCATCCCAGACAAAATCACCTATTGATATTTTTTGAGCGTATCCCAAATCAATATCAGCAATCGTTTCGCCAGGAAATAAATTTAAAATTCTGGTACTGCCTTCACCAAAATCATTGGTAATGTCACTGTCAAAGGCAACTGATTGGCCTGAATATAATACGAATACTTTATCAGATGGTAGCGGTACTTTGATGTAGTAATCACCAAATGATATATCATTAAACATATACGAGCCATCAGACGCGGATGTTTGATTGGCAATTACATTTCCTTCCAGATCAAACAAAGTAACGTTGATACCGGAAAGGGTCGCCTCATTACTTCCTCTCAATCTATTATTATCAGCATCCTGCCATACTAATCCGGTGATATTACCTGTCACAGGGGCAATCAGGATATAGCCTCCGTCTATGTCAGTCCTGTTTTGGTTCGGCAGCAGATTGATGAGACGGGTGCGACCCGAAACGGTATTTTCGATATCTGAATCAGAGACTATATCTCCCTGAAGCGCTGTCGTAAACATAAAGTTATTCGGGAGGGAAAATTCAACAAAATATTGACTGTAAGGCAAGTTATCGAATGAATAGTAACCCGAAATCCCTGTACTCATTTGAAACTGCGACGTAGTGGAATCAAGAAGTATCCCGGCTTCATTGTACAGTTTTATTTTAATACCATTTAATCCATCTTCATCAATATCCTGAATTCCATTTGAGTTGGTATCCACCCAGACAAAATCACCGATAGATGAATATCCCACAAAGCCTGCATTTACGCCTTCTACGTTTTGTCCACCTGCCAGATCTATAACGGCCGTGCTGCCGGTATCGGTTTCTGTTACGTCTGAATCTAAAGCAGAATTGCCACCTAGTCCGCTATAAGTAAAGAATACATTTTCGGGTTTTGAAAACCGAATTATATATTGATCAGTTGGAAGATTTTCAAAGCTGTAGAATCCTTCTGAATTGGTAGTATCTACAGCCAGCGTATCACCAGCGATGTTTAGAAGGTACACTATGACTGAATCCAATAAAGCTTCTCCATTGCCTAAGATACCATCTCCGTTTGTGTCGGTCCAGACAGATCCTGAAATACTGCCTGCTGATGTAATTAATCCTAGGTCGACGCTGAGAACTATACTATTGGAAGTTAGGTCAATATTATCAGTGATAACTTTATTGGAAAGTGTATAAAAATCAGAATTTAAAAGATTATTGGTCAGATTTGTATCTGTCGGTACAAAGCCTTCAGGCAGGTCAGCTTCCAGGTGGTAAGTGCCCGGTACTATGTTGGAGAAAAAGTAAAACCCAAAATTTCCTGAGGTTAAAGAAGCGACTACTGCATCATTTTTATCTATGAGTCGAAGATTTACCCCTGATATACCTGGCTCACTAGCATCCTGTAATCCATTTTTATTCAAATCATTCCAGACAAAATCACCTAAAGAAGCATATCTGAATAACCCTGCATCAATATCTGTATTGATGGTGCCAGATAATAAGGTAATAAGGTCAGTTTTCCCAGTGATTGGATCAGGATCTGAATTATTTACAGCACCTGTATGATTGTTTGAAGTAAATTCGTATGCTAATGGCTTTACAAATGTGACCATATATTCACCAGCATACAGGTTATTAAAGATATACCTTCCACTGTTGTTTGTAAAAGTTTCTCCACTTACTGTGCTTCCGTTGATCGCGGTTCCTTCCAGCCTGACTTTCACCCCTGATATACCTGGCTCATCAGTATCCTGAATACCATTGCCATTAAGATCTTCCCAAACAAAGTCGCCGATTGATGATGTTCCTATATTACTCAATCCTGCGTCTACATCAATTCTTTTTAGATTGCTTAGCAATACAATATCGAATACAGAACCACCCTCGTCTATATCACTATCATCTTCATTTGTCGTTCCTGTGTACTGAGCAGTGGCGATATATCCATCAGGAATATCGAAAGTAATAGAATAATTGCCAGGTTTTAAAAAATCAAATGTGTATTCCCCGTTGTCATCCGTAGTTGTTTCTTTTTCAACTACTTCATTGGACAAAATTCCGGTTAGGGTGACTTTTATACCTTGCAATCCCGGCTCTCCTATTTCCTGAATACCATTTTCATTGATATCATTCCAGACAAAATCTCCCACACTTGCTCTTCGGAATAGCGGGGCGTCGAGATAAAGTACGATTTCACCACTTTTTAAGTTGGCAATATTGATCATAGCGGCTGAAAATTCATAGTCAACAGGAATGTTAAAAGTTACTACATAAAGTCCTGGTTTAAGATTAGAAAATAGATAATTTCCATTGATGTCTGTAGTGGCAGTATCCTGGATGATGGCACTAAATAAATCAACTCCTTCAATGCTGATTACCACTCCTGCTACTCCCGGTTCTCCAGTTTCTCTGATACCATTGCAGTTTAAATCTTCCCAAACCAGATCTCCTATGCTACCCAGTCTGACCAAACCAACATCAAGACTCAAATCAGAAATATTGTTATCTACAGTAATATCGATAGTATTCAAATTTTCAGACAAATTGCTGTCTTTTTCGGGGTCAATACCGACCAAAGCACGGGTAGGGAGGTATCCAGACGGTAAGTCAAAAGTCAATATATAATTGCCGGGATTCACACCAGCAAACAAATAACGGCCATCTGCATCTGTTTTCATAGAAACCATTACAGGATTGCCGGCAAATGTTGAACCCTGAATAGTGATGGTTATATTTGGAATACCTGGTTCGTCTATATCCTGAATGCCGTTGGTATTGATGTCTTCCCAAACAAAATCGCCTATATTTACGCCTCCCGTCAATCCAAAATCAACATTGCTAATGATGGTATTGCTATTGATAATAATTCCATTTACTACACCTTCTGCTCCATCTGAATCCTTGTTATCATCTCCTCCTTGCTCTGAAGGGGAAAACTGATATCTATCTGGTTTGACCAAGGTTATCGTGTATACACCTGGAATCAAATTGCCAAAAATATATCTTCCATTTTGATCGGTCGTGGCTGTAAGATTGACAGGCAAACCTGTACCTGTATTGCCCTGAAGACTTATCTGAATATTTACAATTCCTTGCTCTTCATCATCCTGAATACCATTACCATTGATGTCCTCCCATACAAAATCACCGATCGACCCTCTGATAAATGCTCCAGCGTCCATGTTTTGCACATCTTGACCACTGTTGAGTGTTATGTTTTGTATAGTATTGCCAGAAACATCAGAATCTAAATTATCATTTGGTCCCTGATTAGTAGCTGTGAAAAAGTAGCTTAACGGCAGTGTAAATTGAAGATTGTAATTGCCAGGCTTCAGGTTTTCAAAGCGGTATTGGCCTGCTTCATTGCTTAGGGTGTTTTTTGATACATTTTGACCTATTCCATCTGTGCCGGTAAGCATGATCTGGACATTGTTTAATCCAGGTTCACCTACATCCTGTATACCATTACCATTCACATCTTCCCAAACAAAATCCCCTATATGTCCGTTTTGATAAAATCCGGCATCTATATGCGTTATGACAAATCCACTCAAAACAATTATGTCGGAGATCGAGCCATTTATAGGATCAGAATCTATCTGGTCATTGGTGTTTTGGTTTGCTATGGTTAATTTGAATTCTTCCGGTGCAATGAAAGTTAAAGTGTACGTCCCGGGCTCAAGCTGATCAAACTGATATGATCCATCCGCTGAAGTAATTATACTGGTTGTAATGGTTTCACCTGCACCTGTAGTTCCTGTGAGTAAAACCTGAATCGAAGCCAGGCCCGGCTCATTTAAATCCTGAACTCCATTGGCATTTAGATCTTCCCAAACAAAATCTCCCAAACTACTGAATCTGAATAGTCCTCCATCTACATGAAGTATATTTTCGCCGCTTCTTAAAGGTATATTTGACACGAATCCATTGGAAAAGTCTGAATCTAGGGAATCATCCGATCCGAGATTGGCAGAAGAAAAATTAAAACCTGCGGGGGCTTCCAATTCAACATGGTATAATCCGGGAACAATATTTGTAAAACTATATTTTCCATTTCCATCCGTTGTGACTGATCTGTTTACAGATGTTCCGGCACCTGTCGTTCCCGTGAGGTTTAACTGTACCCCTGCCAAACCTGGTTCATTGGTATCAAAAATACCATTTCCATTTAGATCTTCCCACACAAGATCACCTAAAGTCGCCGTGGTATACAAACCGAAGTCTACAGAAATGTTTTCATTGCTGCTTGTGATGACAATATTGGATATAACGCCTTCTAAACCGTCTGAATCTTTCGTATCATCTGAACCCTGATCTGAAGCAGAAAAGTTGAATCCCGAAGGTAAAACAACACTGACGGTATAGGTGCCCGGCTTCAAATTATTAAAAATGTATTCACCGTCTGAATCCGTTATCGTGGTTAAATTGATGGGTTCACCACTGCCTGTGTTTCCATTTAATCTTATGGTCACATTTCCTTTGCCGTGTTCTCCTGCATCCTGAATACCATTCGCATTGGCATCCTCCCATACATAATCCCCTATAGAACCATACATGAATAGACCTGCATCATAAGTATCGTTTTGCTCGCCACTCATAAGCATTATATTTTCTATTTTCCCATCTGTGACATCACTGTCTTTGGTGTCGTCAATGCCGGCGTTCGCAGAAGTAAACTGAAAGCCGTCCGGTAACTCAAAATGCAGTCTGTAAATGCCTGGTTTAAGATTGTCAAAAATGTAGAATCCATTGGTATCTGAAAATCGCATACCTATATTAATTATCTCATCTCTTATCAATTCAACTAAACTGATTTTCACTCCTTCAATGCCTGTTTCATTGGTATTTTGAATACCATCTCCATTATCGTCCATCCAGACAAAATTACTTATGCTACCTGGCTTATATAGTCCGGCGTCAAAATTCAAGAAAAGATCTCCACTCAAGAGCGTTATTCCAACTATTTTTCCATCTACGGCATCGCTATCTTTATCATCATCGCCTTGATTTGCAACTGTAAATAAATAACCTAGTGCCGGGCTAAAAGTGATGGTATATATGCCTGGGTTGACATTAAAGCTATATTTCCCCAATGTATCTGTGATGGTTTGAATATCTACGGTTTGTCCATTGCCAGCAATGCCTGAAAGGTTTACAGCAACACCGGACAATAAGGGTTCATTGGCATTATATATGCCATTGCCATTTTTATCTTCCCAAACCTGATCACCTATTTTTGCGGTCTGATAAAATCCTGCATCGATATTATCTCTATATCCAGGTGTGATGAGATTTAGTACCTGGGTTTTGCCTTGAGCATCTATTTTACTATTGGTGTTTAGAGACGCAGCATTTATAAAAGTCGGCTTGAAATCAACAGGAATACCAAACTTCAATACGTATTTATTGGCAGGATAGTTTTGAAATATATATCTACCTGAAATATCGGTTATCGTGGAATCAACAACAGAACCATTCTGAAGACATAGTTTTACTTTTACGTCTTTTATACCGGGTTCGCCTGCATCCTGCAATCCGTTATAATTTTTATCCAGCCATACAAAATCGCCTATAGAAACCAATGGGGTATAGCCAAAATCAATGTTTTCCACACATTGGCCAATTTCAGTAGCTATAAGGCTGGTTGTACCCAATCCAAACTGATTGGTAATATCACTGTTTCTGGAAGGGTCGGTCGAATTAAAAAGGACCATCTGCTTATCATTAAATACAGGCGCTTTAATATAATAACTACCTGGTGCCAGCTTTTTGAAATGGTATTTGCCAAAATCATCTGTCAGTAGTGTATCAATGGGAATATGATTCTCTGTAAATAATATCAATGGCACATTACTTAAAATGCCTTCTCCTCCGTCCCTTAGTTTGTTATTGTTCAGATCCAACCATGCCATCCCTTTGATCTCTGATGATGTACAGTCCTGGTATAAGAAATTGCGGCAGCAAGTCTCAACATATTTCCCGTTGTAGTCATATACATCCACACAGATCTTATGGACCCCGTATGGTGCCGTAGTTATTTTCAGATCGATGGTTTGATTGGTTAATGAAGCAGATACCATACCAAAACCTTCAGGATAGTCCCAGATATAAGCGCCGTATTGTTCATATTTATCAATATAAAAGGTAAGACATTTGTCATCACAAAAAGAATATGCCGGAGTATAGTGTACTATTATGCTGATCTGGTCAATGGCAATTTGAATAGGATTTCGTTCGATGTTTCTTATTTGAATCTGATATCCGAAATTCTGATTATTTATTTCCTGTGGTGTCCAATTGGCTCCCCAGCTATCGGAAGCTGATCCATACATCCAGGTGTGATCAGCACCATTTGTACTTTTCCCCCATGCCTTCTGAAGTTTTGCAGTATTTTTTTTATTTTGTCCTTTTGGTTCACCTTCCTGGTCCAATAATAATATTTCAACTTCATCAATATTTTGATAGAAATCAGACTGCCCTTCCAACATCAGCGTTATACCATTTATCGTAGCTCCCGCCGGTATCTGAAATTTGAGATTATTTCCCATAACTTTTCTGGATCTCATGATGTCTGATAGTACAATTTCAGCTTTAATATCATCAGCTATCATGACATTTTTAAGATTTGTCCATTTGACAAAATTGGGATCAAAAATTTCATTCACAAATGAAGTAGATCTGATTTCGGTTTTATCTTTGGGTTCAGTACCTACACCAATGGGACAAACTGAAAAATTTTGTGAATGTAAAAAATTGATTATCAATACATTAATAATCAATGTCATTATGCCCTGTGTAAGGACACATTGGAGTGTGAGTTTCATATTTTGAGTTTTGGTTTAGATATATAACTAAAACAATATCTGTAGAGACCTAAATTGGAAGCAAAAATAAATAATCTTTTTTAATATATATAAAAAATGAACATATTTATTTAAATTTTTTTCAGTAGCTTACAGATATGACTATATGTACTATGTTTTTTTCGAACTTAATTTTTTGTATTTTTAGCTACTCCTGCCATGCATCAGTAGTGTTAATCATACGGTAAATTGGTATTAAACCAACATCCGCATTAGAAATGAACTACATGAAAATATGAAGACAAAGGATGCCATGCAAAGCATTGCATGGTTCACTCACTACATCGTGATTTCGTAGTACGATTTTGCTTCGCACCGTTTGGTCAGTATCAATTTTATGTCGCTGTAGCTTAGGCTACACCTGCGGGATAAAATCTCCAAGCAATGCCAACTATTTTGTCATATATTCATTCGAATAAAGTTTTAGGCGGAATTTGGGATTAAAAAAGATAAGCGAGGAGTGCAGGTTACGCTAACAGTTCATGATATAATTCCATCATACTCCTAGCAGTTTCGAATGATGAAAAACGACTTTTTACATACTGATGGCCTTTTTCAGATATATTATTATAAACCTTTGAATCATTTAGCCAAATCATAGCTTTTGCGATATCATCAGGTGAATATGGGTCAACAAGAATTGCGCCGGGGCCGGCTGCTTCAGGTAAGGATGAAATGTCGGAAGTAATGACAGGCTTATGTCTAAAAAGAGCTTCGATCACAGGTATGCCAAATCCTTCATAAGCCGATGGATATATCAAGGCAAAACAATTATCATATACAGAAATGAGTTCTGGGTTGGATATTCCCTTGATAAAATAGAAATATTCTTCAAGGCCATAATACCTGAGCATATCCATAACTTTTGATATGTAGTTTTTATTTCCTGTTCCCACTACAACAAAAGGCTTTTTGCCCGACTCAGGTAATTTGGAAAAAGCTATAATGGTTTGTAGCAAACCTTTTCTTTCGATGATGGATCCGACATACAAATAATAATCCTTTATGCCGGCAAGTTCTACTTTTAAGTGATCTGCATCCTCGTCTTCATGCTGAAAAATATCATTACAGGATTGAAAGTTGACAGTAATCTTTTCACTCGACATCTGATAGATATTTATCAGATCACTTTTTGTGCTTTCGCTGATGGCTGTGATATGATTTGCTCTTAGCGCAGAAGATTTGTACTTCAGATGATATATTTTTTTGTCCCACCAACCGAACTGTTCCGGAAATTTTTCATAGATCAGATCATGAAAAGTGACTAAAGTTTTAATATTCTTATTTATGCCAAAGGGTATTTCGTGACTAAGACCGTGGAAAACATCAGGTTTAAGTACATTTATATCAGCAGACATTCCAAAGGTGCGCCAGATAGGATTATAATTTTTTGGGGTGTGGATGACAAATTTTGAATCATCCAGGAAGTAAGATGTTTCATCATTTTTTTTAATTTTTGGCGTAAATAAATGATATTCGTGATCTGGGTAGTAAGTTTGCAGGTTTTTTACCAGGGTGCGACTATAATTTCCGAGCCCGGTAAAATTATTAAAAAGTCGCTTTGCATCAAAAGCGATCACTAATTTTGGTGATACTATTTCTTCATTTACTTCCATTATCTCTGATTAGGTCCAAATCTTTGCACAAATAAAGTGAATAAAATAAAACCAAACCTTATGTCTTAAGTATTAATGAGGCTTTAAGGCAAAATTTGTGGAACAGAGTGCTATCTTTGTTGATTTATAATACCATTACAATTAAATCTAATCTTTTGGAATTTAACTGGTTTGACCATCTTTTCGCACTATTTTTGGTTGTCATCATGCCCGTGATGTCTCTTAAATCTGATAAAATAAGCCCCGAGCTCATTGAATCTCTGCCCCCAAAAAAACATTTGTTTTACACCAATGGCCTTATGCTTGTGATCGGGGCATTGCTGGTGTTGACATCCTGGAATGTCAGTGAAAGACCGTGGGAAGCACTGGGTGTAAGGCTACCAGTACTGGATCATAGGGTGATCATTTTGACAGCCTTGGTCGTGATTATTTATCTCTCGGATACCATATATAGCTGGTTTAACCAAAGAAACCAAAAAGAACGCCTAGAAGAAATGACCTATATCCTCCCCGCCAGCTGGAAAGAGTACCGGCATTATATTTTTTTGGCTTTTGCAGCGGGGATTTCAGAAGAGATTATTTTCAGAGGATTTCTGATTATTTACCTATCGCATTTCCTGACTATTGTCCAATATGGGGATTTGGTATCTATAGTAATTCCGGCATTGGCATTTTCATTAAGCCATTTATATCAGGGATGGTGGGCAGTCATTAAAATTATGGTGATCGCAATATTATTGGGAGGCATTTTTTTGTATTCAGGATCGCTTCTGCTTGTGATTACCATACATGTTTTAATTGACTTGCTTTCAGGATTGATGGGTGTGGTAACTCATAATAATACCCAAAATCAGATAGGTAATATACAAAAGTAATTTGATTGTGTATAAAGTATATAGACCATTGGTACATTTATATACTCTAAACTAAATGTTTTAAAAAGCATGATAATGTTACAATTTTTTACTACCCAGGCATTCCTGCAATTACAAAATAAATGTATATTATTGCCGAATGCCTGAGTAAGTAAGTAAGTCATTTATTTCTTCTCTAATACTTTAATTCTTTTTTCTAATGCTTCATTTTTATCAGATAATTCCTGAATGGCTTTTACCAAGACCGGAATTAATTCTGCATATTTTACACCATAGGAATCCTCCCCATTTTCCAAGGTACTTTTAATAACGACTTCAGGAATAACTTCTTCTAATTCCTGTGCGATGAATCCAAGATGAGGTTCATTGTCTCTCAGATTTTTTTTCCAATGATAACTCACTGGATTCAATTTAGATATAAGAGATAGTCCGTTATTGATACCGGATATATTTCTTTTCATTCTCCGATCAGATGTCTGAATCATACCATTTACAGCCCATACTTCAGACCATTGATTACCAGAAGTACCTAATGATTCGCCATCACTAGGTGACAACGCACTAGAACTAAAATCTAATGGCCAACCACCCAATGTAAATGTATTTGCATTCGTATTAATCTCTGCAAAATTAAACTCTAAAACGCCCGGCGAAGGTTTGGTCCAATAATTAAAACTTAAAGGATTCACTAATTCCCATGATCCATCTTCGTATTTAAGAACATCGTTCTCTTCCGGCAGTCCTACGATGGGAATCCCCAAGATACCTTCTACATAAGTATTTTCAATATTACCTACTACATCACCTTCAAGATTACTATCTAGAGTAACATCGTCAGAAGCATCTGTATCACCTGTATTGGTAATAATATTATTTAATATCCCAATTCCAGCTCCTTCGTCATATGATCCAGCTGAACCTTGAGGACCTTGAGGACCTGGAATCCCCATTGCACCTGTTGCTCCGTCAGCTCCTGGAATACCTTGAGGTCCGATTGGTCCCGTTGCACCAGTTGTTCCCATTGCACCTGTTGCTCCGTCAGCTCCTGGAATACCTGGTGGTCCGATTGTTCCCATTGCACCTGTTGTTCCCATTGCACCAGTTGCTCCGTCACCTCCTGGAATACCTTGAGGTCCGATTGGTCC
>Ga0105047_10006520_pt1 | contig 19791 bp, 14 predicted proteins | sample MAT04_FD_78384 | JGI IMG/M metagenome (GOLD analysis project Ga0105047, IMG submission 78384) | Freshwater microbial communities from Lake Fryxell liftoff mats and glacier meltwater in Antarctica - MAT-04 (megahit assembly) | ecosystem: Environmental > Aquatic > Freshwater > Ice > Liftoff...
GCGGTGCGCGCGAGGGCTTCGGACCATTCCAGCGCGGCGCTGGCGGAGTCGTGCAGCGCTTCTGGCGGCAGATCTTTCGGTTCCACGACCTGGCCGGGGGCCATGACGGTGAGCCAATGACACAGGTTTTCCAGTTGCCGCACGTTGCCGGGGTAGGGCAGCGCGGCCAGCGCTTTCATCGCTTCTTCGGAAACATGCTTCATTTCGACGCCCAGGTCCTGCGCGCTCTTTTGCAGGAAATGTTTGATCAGCAGCGGGATGTCTTCGCGCCGTTCGCGCAGGCTGGGCAGTTTGATGCGGATGACGTTGAGACGATGGAACAGGTCTTCCCGAAACAGGCCTTGTCGCACGCGATCTTCCAGTGCCTGATGGGTGGCGGCGATGACGCGGACATTGACCCGCACCGGCGCATGGCCGCCGACGCGGTAGAACTCGCCGTCGGCGAGAACACGCAAAAGTCGCGTCTGTAGATCGGATGGCATGTCGCCGATTTCATCCAGGAACAGCGTGCCGCCATCGGCCTGCTCGAAACGGCCTCGCCGCGACGCGGTGGCGCCGGTAAAGGCGCCGCGTTCGTGGCCGAACAGTTCGCTTTCCAGCAAGTCTTTCGGGATTGCGGCGGTATTCAGCGCGATGAACGGCTTGTCCTTGCGCGGACTGTGGCGGTGCAAGGCATGCGCGACGAGTTCCTTGCCGGAGCCGGTTTCGCCGGTGATCAACACGGTGGCGTGGCTTTGCGAGAGGCGGCCGATGGCGCGGAACACATCCTGCATGGCCGGCGCCTGGCCCAGCATGGCCTGGCCGACCAGGCCGGAATCCAGCCCCGGCACCTCGTCGCCGCGATTGCCTTCCTCCAGTGCGCGGTGGATCAGTTCCAGCGCGTGATTGACATCGAACGGCTTCGGCAGATATTCGAAGGCGCCACCCTGAAACGCCGAGACCGCCGAATCGAGATCGGAGTAGGCGGTCATGATGATGATCGGCAGGCGCGGGTGTTCGGCTTTCAGGCGTTCCATGAAATCCAGCCCGCTCATGCCAGGCATGCGGATGTCGGACACCACCGCGCCTGGTGTTTCCTTGTCGAGCGCTCGCAGGGCGGATTCGGCGCTCTCGAAGATGCGATGCGGCAGGTTCTCGCGCGCCAGGGCTTTTTCGAATACCCAACGTATCGAGCGGTCGTCGTCAATGATCCAGACGGGTTTCATGGGTGTTTACTCCTCGGAATACTTATTTGATTGGCAAATAAATCGAAAAACAGGTGCGTCCGGGCTGGCTTTCGACGTGGATCGCGCCATCGTGACGTTGTACCAGGCTCTGCGCCAGCGTCAGTCCGAGGCCGGTGCCGCCTTCGCGGCCGGACACCAGCGGAAAAAACACCCGCCCGAGCATGTCTTCGGGAATGCCGGGGCCGTTGTCGATGACATCCAGGCGAACAGCCAGTTTCCATAGCTTCATCGCCAGCGTGACTTGCCGGGCCACCCGAGTACGGAAGTTGATGCGACCATCGCCATCCATGGCCTGGGCGGCATTGCGGGTGATGTTGAGCACGGCCTGGATCAATTGTTCCGGGTCGCCTTCCAGTTCCGGCAGGCTGGTGTCGTAGTCGCATTGAAATTGCAGCAGCGGAAACTCCGCGCTGAGCAGGCTGCGTACCCGTTCCAGCACTTCATGCACGTTGATGGGTTGCACAACCGGCCGCTTGGCCGGGGTCAGCAAACGGTCGAGCAGGCTTTGCAGTCGATTGGTTTCCTGAATGATGACCTGGGTGTATTCGCGCAGGTCGGTGGAATCCAGTTCCGCCTCCAGCAATTGCGCGGCGCCACGGATGCCGCCGAGCGGATTGCGTATCTCATGCGCCAACTGGCGCAGCAAATGCTGGCTGGCCTGGGTCTGCGCCATGACCTGTTCGTCGCGGGCGATGCGCACATTGCCGGCGGCGGGATGTAGTTCGATGACCGCCGCGCCGCTGTCGTCATCAAGCGGAGAAACTGTCGCGGAAAGCACCAGAGTGTGCCCATTGATGGTGAGTGCGACATCGTGTTCGGTGAAACTGGTGCCCTCAGATAGTGCGTGATCAAGCGCGCGCACCAATTCAGGGCATTCGCCGAGCAGTTGGCCTACTGATCGTCCTATTGCGTGGTAGGCCGAAATGCCCAGCAAATTTTCCGCAGCCGGGTTGAGATAACGGGCAATGCGCTGCTTGTCCGAGATCAGAACGGCGGTAGCAAGAATGTCGGTACTCGGTATGTTTTGCATAGTGGCAGGCAGGCAATGTCAGACTGAGATTAGCAAGAAGCAGGCCATTGAGTGTTGCGGGTTTGTTTCGGTCCCGCGCGACATCGCTCTCAGGTCAAATAGAATGCCTGTAATTCTTGGGGAGTTGCAGGCAATGACGAGTTATCTCAATCTTGACGGCAACGAAGCCGCCGCGCGCATGGCGTATCAGTGCAACGAGGTGATTGCGATCTATCCGATCACGCCGTCGTCGAACATGGGCGAATGGGCCGACGAATGGGCTTCGCAAGGCAAGCCCAACCTGTGGGGCGCGGTGCCGAAGATCATCGAGATGCAATCGGAAGGCGGCGCGGCGGGGGCGCTGCACGGCGCGCTGACTTCCGGCGCGTTGGCCACCAGTTTCACCGCCAGCCAGGGTTTGCTGTTGTTCATCCCCAATCTGTACAAGATCGCCGGCGAGTTGACGCCGTTCGTGCTGCATGTCGCCGCGCGGGCATTGGCGACGCATGCACTGTCGATTTTTGGCGATCATTCCGATGTCATGGCTTGTCGCGCCACCGGTTGCGCCATGCTGAGTTCCAATTCGGTGCAGGAAGCGCAGGACTTTGCACTGATCGCCCAGGCGGCGACGCTGGCCGGGCGGATTCCGGTGATTCATTTCTTCGATGGTTTCCGAACGTCGCATGAAGTCGCCAAGATCGTCGCGGTCGAGCCGGAAACCGTGCGCGCGATGATCGACGATAGTCTGGTCGCGGCGCACCGGGCGCGGGCGTTGTCACCGGAACATCCGGTGATTCGCGGTACATCGCAGAATCCGGATGTGTTCTTCCAGTCGCGCGAGCGGGTGAACCCGTTTTACGACGCCTTCCCGGACCTGATGCAATCGGCGATGGATCGCTTTGCCGAGTTGACCGGGCGTCAATACCGGTTATTCGAGTATTTCGGTGCCGCCGATGCCGAACGGGTGATTGTGCTGATGGGCTCCGGCGCGGAAACCGTGCATGAAACGGTTGATCATCTTTGCGCAGCCGGCGAGAAGGTCGGCGTGTTGAAGGTGCGGCTGTTTCGGCCGTTTGCGCCGGATGCGTTGCTGGTGGCGTTGCCGGAAAGTGTTCGTTCGATTGCCGTGCTGGATCGTAGCAAGGAACCTGGGGCCGATGGTGAGCCGCTATACAAGGATGTCATTACCGCGCTGGCACAGGCTGCGGCGGATGGCATCCGTCCCATGCCGCGCATCATCGGCGGCCGCTATGGCCTTGGTAGCAAGGAATTCACGCCGGGTATGGTGGCAGCGGTGTTTGCCGAACTTCTCCCTCTCCCCCAGCCCCTCTCCTCGCAAGAAGGACGCCGGATTCGTATGGCAGACAAGCTGCCGACGACTCCGCTGTCCCGCCTGCGGGCGAGGGGAGCAGGGCGCCAATTCACGGTTGGCATCCACGACGACATCACGCAGCTTTCGCTGGATTGGGATGCCGCCTTTCGCACCCAAGCTGCGCGCGCCCTGCAACATGCGGTGTTCTGGGGCCTGGGCGCGGATGGCACGGTGTCGGCCAACAAGAATTCGATCAAGATCGTCGGCGAGGCGACGGACCTGCATACCCAAGGTTATTTCGTTTACGACTCGAAGAAATCCGGCGCGGTGACGGTTTCGCATCTGCGCTTCGGACCCGCCGCGATACGTTCGACCTATCTGGTCGAAGAAGGCATGGCCAATTTCGTCGCCTGTCATCAGACGGTGTTTACCGAGCGCTACGACCTGTTGGCGCACGCCGCGCCGGACGGCGTGTTTCTGCTCAACACGCCGGCATCGGCCGATACGGTGTGGGCGACCTTGCCGGAGACAATGCGCGCGCAGATTGTCGACAAGCGGTTGCAACTCTGGATCATCGACGCCTACGCCGTTGCCGAGGCGGCCGGCATGGGACGGCGCATCAACACCATCATGCAGACCTGTTTCTTCGCCATCTCCGGCATCCTGCCGCGTGATGAAGCGATTGCCGCGATCAAGCAGGCGGTGGACAAGACCTACGGCAAGAAGAGCAAACGGCTGGTGGACCTGAACTACGGCGCGATCGACAAGACTTTATCTGAGTTGCACCAGGTTCTTTTAGCCCGTCACCCCGGCGAAAGCAGCGGAGTCGTTAGCGCTTTAGCGCTTACGAATCCGGCGTCCACCTTGCGGGGCCGGGGTCCAGGGGATGCGCCGAAGAACTCGATTTCGGCCTCGACCGATATAACCGCAACGGCTATTCCCGCCTTCGTGCGTGACTTCACCTTGCCGATCTATCGCGGCAAGGGCGACGAATTGCCGGTCTCGTTGATGCCGGTTGACGGCACCTTCCCGGTCGGTACGGCGCAATACGAGAAGCGCAACATCGCCCTGGAAATCCCGGTCTGGGAAGCCGATTTGTGTACCCAATGCGGCAAGTGCGTGTTCGTCTGTCCGCATTCGGCGATCCGTTCGCGGGCGTTCGCTGCTGAAGCCGTGAACGCCGCGCCGCCCACGTTCAAGCACGTGCCGGCGAAGAGCAAGGACTTCCCAGCCGGCACCCATATCAGCTATCAGGTCGCTCCGGAAGACTGCACCGGCTGCGGCGATTGCGTCGAAGCCTGCCCGATCCACGACAAGAGCAACCTCAGTCGGCGCGCGGTCAACATGGCGCAGCAAGCGCCGCTGCGCGAAGCCGAGCGCGACAATTACGCGTTCTTCCTGGCGTTGCCGGAATTCGATCGGAGCGCGGTGAAGCACACGACGATTCCCGGCTCGATGCTGCTGGACCCCTTGTTCGAATATTCCGGCGCCTGCGCCGGTTGCGGCGAGACACCCTACATCCGGCTGGCGACGCAGTTGTTCGGCGACCGCATGCTGATCGCCAACGCCACCGGCTGTTCCTCGATCTACGGCGGCAACCTGCCGACCACGCCGTACACGGTCAACGGCGCCGGTCGCGGCCCGGCCTGGAGCAATTCGCTGTTCGAGGACAACGCCGAGTTTGGTCTGGGCATGCGGTTGGCGGCGGATCAGTTGATGGCCTATGCGAAGCAATTGGTGAAGGAATTGGCGGGCGATATGGGAGGCGATCATGCCGAAGCATTGGTTGACGCCAATCAGCGCGATGAAGCCGGCCTGTATGAACAACGCCGTCGCGTTACCGCGCTGCTGGAAAAGCTGGCTAGTTCGAATCACCCGCGCGCCAAGGAACTCGCGAGCGTCGCCGAATGGTTGATTCGCCGATCGGTGTGGATCATCGGCGGCGACGGCTGGGCCTACGACATCGGCTACGGCGGCCTCGACCATGTCCTGGCGCTACCCTACGACGTCAACATTCTGGTGCTGGATACCGAGGTGTATTCCAACACCGGCGGCCAGACTTCCAAGGCCACGCCGATTGGCGCGGTGGCCAAGTTCTCCGCCGGCGGCAAAGCCACGGCGAAGAAAGACCTCGGCAAGCTGGCTTCCGACTACGGCCATGTCTATGTCGCCAACATCGCCTACGGCGCCAAGGATACGCAGACCCTGCGCGTGTTCCACGAGGCTGAAGCCTATGACGGCCCGTCGCTGATCATCGCCTACAGTCCGTGCATCGCGCATGGCTTCGACATGCTCTACAACCAGCGCCAGCAGGATATGGCGGTGAAAACCGGGCACTGGCCGCTGTTCCGTTATGACCCGCGCATCGCGGCCAGCGGCGGCAGCCCGTTCAAACTCGATTCCGCCGCGCCCAGCCTGCCGATCAAGGATTTCATGGCAAGCGAGACCCGCTTTGCGATGCTGCAACGTAGCCATCCGGAAGCGGCGCAGCATTTCTTGGAACAGGCGCAGAAAGAGGCCGAGCGGCGTTTCAAGACGTATCAAGAGTTGGCGCAAGGCCACGCCGACGTTTCCAAGACAGGAGCCTGACATGATCGACCTCTCTACCGACTACGTCGGACTCAAGCTGAAGAACCCGCTGGTGCCTTCGGCTTCGCCACTTTCGAAAAATCTGGACATGGCGCTGCGGCTGGAAGATGCCGGCGCTGGCGCGCTGGTGATGTATTCGCTGTTCGAAGAGGAATTGCGCGCCGAAGAAGCGATGACCGACCGCTTTCTGTTGCATGCCGATCTCGGCCACGGCGAGGCGGATGGTTTTTTGCCTGATCACGGCCAATTCCAGAGTTGCCTTGATCAATATCTTGATCATTTGCGGCAACTCAAACAGCGTCTGGAAATTCCGGTTATCGCCAGTCTGAATGGTGTGTCGTTGTCGGGTTGGGTCGAACTCGGCAAGGAAATGCAGCAGGCCGGCGCCGATGCGCTGGAGCTCAACGTCTATCACGTTGCCGCCAGCGCCAAGCATCCCGGCGATGCGGTGGAAGCGCGCTACATCAATCTGCTTGAAGAACTACGCGGCGTCGTCGATCTGCCGATCATCATGAAGTTGTCGCCGTTCTTCTCGTCGCTGCCGCATTTCGTCAAACAACTGGAACATGCGGGCGCGCGCGGTGTGGCGTTGTTCAACCGCTTCATGCAGCCCGATATCGATCTGGGGGAGGGGCCGCATGATCGGCTGCGCATGGTCGATCAATTACATCTTTCCTACCCGGACGAAGCCTTGCTGCGCATGCGCTGGATCGCCATTCTGCGCGGCAGAACGAAGTTGACGCTGGCGGCGACCGGGGGCGTGCATGGCTATGAAGAGGCACTGAAAATGTTGCTGGCCGGCGCGGATGTCGTGCATCTGGCATCCTGCCTGTTGCAACATGGGCCCGCCAAGCTGACGCAAATTCTGCGCGAGATGGAGGCCTGGATGACCGAGCGGGAATATGTCTCGGTGGCGCAACTCAAGGGCAGCATGAGTCAACAAAATCTGCCCGACCCGAGCGCTGTCGAGCGCGCCAGTTATATCCGGCTGATCGAGAATTTTGCACCGCCAAGAGGGGTGTGGCGCTAATTCTCAGCACACCGCAAGGCTACAATCGCGCGCCATGAACGATCCGCACGAAACCCAAGCCCACCAACCGGTTGAAGACAGCCTCAAGCAGGTGATGGACCTGCTTGCCCGCCATAAACTGGTCGAGTCGCTGGTGCACAAACAGGACATGCCGCGCCACGAGTTGGTCGAATCGCTGGTGCACAAACAGAACCTGGTAGAACTATCCAAAAAGCTGGATACGCTGCACCCGGCCGACGTGGCCTACATCCTGGAGACTCTGCCGCTGGAAGAGCGGATGCTGGTCTGGGATCTGGTCAAGGCTGACCGCGACGGCGACATCCTGCTGGAAGTCTCCGATGCGGTGCGCGAATCCCTCATCGCGGCGATGGACAACCGCGAACTGGTGGCCGCTGCCGCCAGCCTGGATACCGACGAGATCGCCGATCTGGCGCAGGATCTGCCGAAGGATGTGGTGCAGGAACTGCTCAAGTCGCTGGACCAGGCCAAGCGCAGCCAGGTCGAGTCGTCACTGTCCTACGACGAGGATTCCGTCGGCGGTCTGATGGATTACGACTTCGTCACCATTCGCGCCGATGTCACGCTGGAAGTGGCGTTGCGCTATCTGCGTTTTTTGGGCGAATTGCCGCCGCATACCGACAAGCTGTTCGTGGTCGACCGGGATGGTCGATTGACCGGCACGCTGCCGCTGAAGCGCATGCTGGTGCATGACCCGGATGCGCATGTCGCGGCGGTGATGTCGGACGACCCGGTGCTGTTTCATCCGTCGGATGAAGCCTCGGATGCGGCGCAGGCGTTCGAGCGTTATGACCTGGTCACTGCGCCGGTAGTGGATGCGCAGAACCGCCTGGTCGGCCGCCTGACGGTCGACGTGGTACTCGACTTCATTCGTTCAGAATCTCAGCAGGACATGCTGCAACTGGCCGGTCTGCAGGAAGACGAAGACCTGTTCACCACGGTCTGGAAAGCCGCGAAAAACCGCTGGCTGTGGCTGGCGATCAACCTGTGCACCGCGCTGATCGCCTCCCGCGTGGTCGGCGCCTTCGAAGGCAGCATCGAGAAACTCGCCGCGCTGGCCGCGCTGATGCCGATCGTCGCCGGCATGGGTGGCAACTCCGGCAACCAGACCTCGACCCTGGTCGTTCGCGGCCTGGCGCTCGGCCTGATCAACAAGGACAACGCCAAACGCATTCTGACCAAGGAACTTGGCATCGCGCTGCTGAATGGCACGGTCTGGGGCAGCGTCATGGGCGTGGTGACTTATCTGCTCTACGGCAACCCAATGTTGGGCGGCGTGATGGCCGCCGCGATGATGCTCAACCTGCTGGTCGCCGCATCAGCCGGCTATTTCGCCCCCACCCTGATCGTCCGCTCCGGCCGCGACCCGGCGTTTGGTTCAGCGGTGCTGACCACGTTCATTACCGATTCGATGGGGTTCTTCATCTTTCTGGGTTTGGCAACGGTGGTGTTGTTGTGAAGCGATTCCGTTCATAAACTCGTCGCATGCGTCTCACACCCGACCAATGTCTTCTCATCCTCGCGACGGTGGATCGCCATGTCGGCGTTCCGCATCGTGTTTCACTCTATGGCTCGCGGCTGGACGATCAGGCGCGGGGCGGCGATGTCGATCTTCTGATCGAAAGTGATTCCGCCGTACCTGTCATGCAGCGCGCTCGCATCAAGAATGAACTGGAAGCCGGTCTGCAACTGCCCATCGACCTTGTCGTCATCCAGGCCGGTCACGCGGCGACGCCATTTCAGTCCATCGCGTTGGCTCAGGCAGTGCAACTTGCTCCGTCTCGACATGCCGGTTAGCCAGGCGAATCTGCCACAGGCCGAACGCCAGCACCTTGCCAATCTGCTGGAGGCGGTGCAGCGCTGCGTTTATTTTCTGGACGCATCCGAACGGAAAATCCCGTTGCCTCTATCGCCCGGTTTGCTTGAACAGCGAAAAACCGATCCGGAATTGTTCGAACCTCTGGCCGCGGTTAATGAACGTTTTGCCAAGCTGCAAGACACCTTGGGCGCCGCCATGCGCCACGCTGTTTTGCTGTCCGAGAGAGAGCGGATTCCTTTCTGAAGGTCCTGGCTTTTTTTGTGAAGGTCGGCGTGGTGGAAAGCGCGGCGGCATGGCAGACATGCCGTACCGCGCGCAACCTTGCCGCGCATGACTATGAAATCGACTATTCAGCCATCGCGGAACATTTCAATACGCTGAGCGAATTGGTTCCGATGTTTTACGCCACATCCTCCAACCTGCTCGACTACTGCACTTCGAGCCTGGACATCAGTCCGGCGGGCGATGGATTGCGGCAACTGTTTCGGGCTGCCGTCATGCGGCGATTGGATTCGCCATCTGCTTTCGCATCATCCTTATAGCCGGGTTGTTGGCAACTTGATCAGGCCGATTCGTGAGAAGCTGGCTATTGGTTCACAGCAAGACGCGCGCACTGTTCTGGATGTGCTATATGCGCCTCTCGTGGCACGAGCGACTTAAAGAAAAGCAGAAACTATCCAGTGCTGACCATATTCATTACCGATTCGATGGGTTTCTTCATCTTTCTGGGGTTGGCGACGGTGTTGTTGTTATCTTTTCGATGTTTAAACATTTCGGAGTTCCCATGCCTTTTAAGCCGACTTCCCTGACGCATCGCGTCTGTCCGCTATGTGGGCGAGATAACGTGTCGACACCGCCCGATCCAGTTTATTCGCGCGATATATGGTTGACCAAGCGCTGTGCTGACTGTGGTTTTGTCTATTTGGAGAATCCCCCCCACTATGAAGCTTTCGCCAACGAGTTCGCCTGGGAAAAAACCAGCCAGCTGGAACATGAACGGCGCCGGGCGGAAGAGCCGGTGATCGACTGGCTGAGCCAAGGCGCCCGTTGGTTTCGCAGGCGCGTGCTCAAGCGCAACAAGCTGGTGACGCTGACTGATCGATTTGTCAACCGGGGGCGCCTGCTGGATGTCGGTTGCGGCAAGGGCACCCAATTACTCAATCTGCTCGACGAGCGATTCCAGCCCTACGGCATCGAGATTTCTACCGCCCTCGCGGCCCATGCCGACGCCGTATTCAAGCCCCATGGTGGGCATTGTGTCTGCAACAACGCCATTGACGGGTTGCGCGAATTCGGCCCCGATCTGTTCGATGGCATCCTGATGAAGTCCTATTTGGAACACGAAGTGTCGCCCTTCCCCGTCTGCGAGGGGGCCCTGCATGCCTTGAAACCCGGCGGCGTGCTGATCATCAAGGTGCCGAATTTCTCGTCGTGGAATCGATACGTCAGACGAAAACGCTGGTGTGGATTGCGCTATCCGGACCACGTCAACTATTTCACCCCGCGGCAACTGGTTGGATTGGTACGCGAGGTCGGTTTCGAGATTGTCCGTTTCAATTTTTTTGATAAGCTGCCTACAAGCGACAACATGTGGCTTGTGGCGCGAAAGCCCCATGCAGAGTCCGATCAAATGGCGGATGCGTCCGCCGCGAGGTGAATCGGGATGGCGGCCGGGAATCGGAGAACTGCGCAAAGACGCAGTTGAGGCGCTGATACCATGATCTGGCTGATCACGGCATTGCTGGCGGTGTGGTTCTCGCACCGCTGTGTCTGGTGCATTGCCAGTCCCTTCCGGAGTTCCCGCAACGATTGGGGTCAGGCATCTTGTTCGAGTGCGAATATCACGTTCATCTTGCGTTGCGAGACTCGACGGTAGCCGACTTCATCAAGCAGGCCGAACAGATCGCTTTGCCAGCGGTTGACCGAGTTTTCGATGATGATGAAGCCTGGGAACAGCGCGCGGGGTGCTTGACGAAAAAACGGCATCAGAATGACATCTTCCATGCCTTCCACATCGATTTTCATGCCATCGACACCGCTTGAGATGCCTTCCTGTTGCAGCAGGTTGTACAGGGGCAGACAAGGGACGCGAATGCTGGCGCCGCCAGTGGTGATCAGGCCACTTTCACCCAGGTTGCTGTTCGAGATCGAGAACTCGACTTCACCGGATTGATCGGAAAGGGCCACCGGCGCCAACCGTACAACGTTCTGGAAGTCATTCAGGGCCACGTTTTCAAGCAGACGCGCCTGCATCACTGGATTTGCCTCCACAGCCAGGACGGTGCCGTGTCCACCCAGCGTGGCATAGGCCCGAGCAGCGCTTAGCGTATAGATGCCGGCATTTGCGCCAATGTCGAGAAACACCCCGTTGGAGGTCAAGTGTCGGGTCAGATAGTCGCGTTCGGCGACATCGCAGAATTGCGGCATGAACAGGAATTTGCGTTCCGAGACGTTGTCGGTCACATGAACGCGCATGCGGAAGCCCTCCGTGCTGGCGTCGATCGGCAAGCTGCGTCCTTTCAGCACCATGCGCCGCAGCACAAGTGCGAGACGCCGGCCCAGCCAGCCGGGATGCATTGCCTGGGATAGTGCGAGCAGGCGCTGCTGCCAGTGCGACAGAGCATAACGGCCGAATTCGGCGGATTTCTCATCGGCGGGTGAGGTCAATTGTCTTCTCCAGAATGAAGGGCACGGCGCGGCGCTTTCAGCATAGGTGTTTGCCTGGCGCTGGTGTCGAGAAGAACGATGTCGCAGATCGGCGGCGTCATGCCTGGTTTTCGTTCATCGTGCTCAACTCGCCAGACCCAGTTCGGCGTCGATGCCGGCGATGCACAGCAGGCGTGGTGTCAGGCTGGAAAGCAGGGTGTGATTTCCGGCATGGGCGCGGGCGACGAAACGTCGGACATCATAACGCGCGGCCAGGTAGCCGGACGATTCGATCAGGCCAAGAATGGCATCGCGGTTCTCGCGGATGAACGCCTTGCCGTTCCAGCGGAAGCCCTGCTTCTGCTGGCGCCATTGTGTCGGTAGTGGAATGAAGGCATCGAACGCTTTGCGCAACGGGTACTTGTTCCATTGCCGGTGAAATTTGTCTCGGTAGCTGGTGCCAAGATAGGGCGCGAAGCGGAAGTCGAGCAGCGGACTGCGGTTTTCCACGCTGGCCATCATGGCGTTGCGGTCGTTGTGCCAGATCCATTCGCCCAGGCGTCCGCCAGGGCCGACGTCGAGGGCGAGGGCGGTGATGAAGTCGCGCGGCGGTGACGCCAGCGGATCGCTCGATTTCGCCTTCGTCCGATGCAGGCCGAGCAGGCGCGCCGGACCGAACAGGCGTTTGCGTGTGGCGCGTGGGTCGAAATCGATCAGCGCGTTGTGCAGAGCGACGTCACGCAGCGCCTGGAAGATCAGGGCGCCAGCGCGCGGTGTGTAGCGCAACACCTCGCTGAGCCAGGTCCAGTCTCCGGTGCTCGCCGCTTCTCGCAGAGCGATCGGAAAATACCGCTCCCAGTAGCCACCGAAGAATTCATCGCCGCCAGTGCCGTCCAGTACCACGCGTACATCCTGTTCGGCGACACGTTCGTACATTTCCGACATGGCCATGGAACTGCCCAGGAACGGAAAGGGTTTTTCCTGGTGGCGGCACATCTTCAGCAGACGGGTGAAGGTGTCGCCGCCATAACCCAGGTTGACGACCGTGGCTTCGATACCGAGTTGAGCAGCACATTGTTTGGCATAGTCGGCGTCATCCGAGCGACCGGTCTCGCCGATGAAGCAATGCACCTGATCCTGCAATCCGCGTGCACACATGGCTGACAGGATCAGCGTGCTGTCGATACCGCCGGAAAGCAGAAGGCCCACCTTGCGGTCAGAGACCAGGCGCAGGTCAACCGCATCTGCGATCAGCGCGGGCAGGTCGGCTTCGCGTGGTGGTGGCCCGGTCAGCGCCTGGTCGATGCTGAAATAGGTAGAGTCGTGCGCCGTCCATGCATCGAGGTCGAAGGTCAGCGAGTGGCCGGGCGGGATCTGGCGGATATCGATGAAATGCGTGTCCTCGCCAGCAGCCGGGAACAATGCGCCATGCAGCAGGAAGCTGTCGACCTGGTCGTCGCGGATGTGCGGCTTGCGGCCGAGATAGAGATGTATCGCCTGGATCGTTGATGAGATGCACAGGCAGTCGTCGTCCAGGTAGTAGAAGGCCGGTTTCTTGCCATAACGGTCACGCGACGCCAGCACTGTGCGCCGCGCCTCGTCGAAATAGGCGAAGGCCCACATGCCGTTGGCGCGCGCCAGGAAATCGAGACCATGCTGGCGCAAACCATGAAACAGGACCTCGGTGTCGCCGGTGGTGTCGAAATGGTCACCGCCGGCGCGCATCTCGGCGGCCAGTGCCCGGTAGTTGTAGATCTCGCCGTTGAAAACCAGGCTGGCGCCGGCGCGTTCCAGCGGCTGATGGGAGCGCGCATCGAGATCAAGGATGGAAAGGCGCTGATGACCCGAAGCGATATGCACGCTTTCGCGCCCATCACGGATGGGTAGCGGCGCATCATGGAACTTGATACCTGTGTGATCAGGGCCACGATGCTGCATGGAGGCAAGCGCTGCGACGAAACGGTCGCGTTCGATGGGGCGGTTTCTGGAGAAAACCTGGAAGATGCCACACATTATTTTTTGCTCCCTGCCGCTAACATGCCGCACAACAGCAGCAACAGGATTGGGAACCACCAACCGATGAACAAGCCGTGGTTTGAATTCAGCGGGAACAAGGCAATGAACAGGGCATAGGCATAAGGCGACGCTTGTTCCTTTTGCTGTGGCGCCAGACCCCGGTACCAGCGATAGCCGATGGCGATGGCGAGAAAGAGGCCGATCAGGCCGATGACGCCTGTCTCGGCGGCTGCAGCTACGTATAGCTGATGGGCATGTTGCACACCGAACTGATAACTGCCGCCACTGCGGAACGGGTCTTCGGGGCGTGAGGAATAGTGGTCGTACATGTTGTCGAAAGCGCCTGCGCCAACGCCGACCCAGGGACGATCACTCAGCATGTTCCAGGCTGTTTCCCAGATTGTCAGGCGGCCGCTGAGGATCAGGTCGAATTGTTGAAACGTTGAAAATTTTGGCGTGGCCAGTTCCGGCTCGACGGGCTGCGGATTTTCAGGTGGGGCGATGTCCGGCTGGCCGAAAGCGGCTTGGCCGGGCATGGTCAGCGGGGCATAGCCGCGTTCGACCATGCGTTCCTTCAGCGGCGGAGAAAGCAAGGTGACGGCGACGAGCACCGTTGGAGCCAGTGTTGCCAGGGCGATGCGCTGCGGCCAGGTGGGTAATCGCAGGAACAAACCGGCTCCGGCCAGTCCCGCATAGACCAGGCTGCTGCGAGAGCCGCCCAGTCCGATGATGAAAATAGCCAAGAGTATGGCGCCGATCACCTGGCGCGGATATTGACGGACCCAAGGCCAGAGCATGACCGGTAACATGACGCCGGTGATGTAGCCGAGCCGCTGGTTGTCGCCGAAAGGGCCAAAAATACGGCCATCGGCACCCAAGCCGAAGCCGAACAGGTCGCTGCCATGGAAGCGCTGGATCAAACCGTCGACGGCCCAGAAAGCCAGGGTCAGGGCGATGCCGATCGATAACTTCAGTGGCGGACGCGTGCTGAGGCCGAAAATAATCGCCAGGCCGGCCCAGAAGTGCAGGACGAGGACCACTGCGATCAGCAGACTTTCGTCGACTGCCAGCGAAAAAGGTGTCGTCATCAGGATCGGGATCAGCAGCGAAAGGAAGATCGCGCCCAGCACGCGTGCGCCAGGCAGAGTGTTGATCAGATTGCGGTCCTTCAAATGCAGCCAGAAGCCGATGAGCAACAGCAGCATGCTCGGAATGCGCTGCTCGCCGAAGAACGGCGCCCAGAAAACGAGCATGAAGCTTACCCACCAGGCAAGCGTCTTGAGGGTGCGTTGAGAAGCTTCAGCCATGCAAGCTGCGCCGGCCGGTGCGCATCCGCAGACGGAAGGCGAACATGCCTTCTGTGCCGCTTACCTTGACCCGCGGCCAGTGCATGGGGTCGTCCTGCTCGGGTGAAACGATGCTCGGTTCAGTGGTCACCGCAGTGGTATAGCCGCAATCGCGCAGCAGTTGCGGATCTTTGGCGGTGAACAGGCCGAATGGGTAGCAAAAGCTGTGGACCGGGACGCCGAACAGCGTTTCCAGCCGGGTTCTCGATTCGCAGAGTTCGATCTGTCTGCGTCTGTCGTCGATCTTGGTCAAGTCGGCGTGGGTCATGCTGTGTGCGCCGAGTTCGACGCGCCCGGAGGCGATCATTTCTCTCACTTCATCGTCGTTCAGACGTGTCTCGCCGGACAGATCGCTGCCCGCGCGCGCTGCCTTGCGCTGGGCTGGCCAATCGGGAGCGGCATCACGGTCGGCCACCAGGTACAGCGTCATGCAGGCATCGTGGCGCTTGAGGATGGGCAGGGCCTGGAGCAGATTGTCGCGGTAACCATCATCAAATGTGATGGCGACGGTCTTGTCGCCGCGGGGCTTGTTCGCCAGTTGGGAAACCGTGACAAAACGCCAGCCGTTGCGGCGCAACCAGACTACTTGCTGCTCGAACAGGCCCGGCGCGACCCGCAGCTTGTTGTATCGAGAGCCTGCGATTGCTTCGCGCACCATGTGGTACATCAGGATACGCGGGTGATCCAGAGGGATGCCTCGACGCCACCAGGCATAGCGGAAAGATATCCAGACGAAAACCAGCCCCGCGAGGAGGGCGGCCGCCCCGAGCAGTTCGACGCTGAGGTTCATGCCGGTGGTCTCCGCGTGTCGCGGTGGCTTGTCTCCATGAATGGCGTGAGGCGCATCGTACGGTCTTGGTTTGTTACTAACGATTGTCGGTTTGATGCGCGGGGGGCCAGCCGAGGCGCTCGCCTATGGCGGCCGCAGCCTCGGCCGCGACATCTCCAGGATACCCCCGGGCATGCCGGGAAATTTCACTCCAGGCGCGAGTATCGCCCAGGGACAGGCGGGCAAGCCAGCTCTCGTGCTCGGCATGACGCACATAACTCAGGTAGTAGTCGGGCGGGGTCGCCCCATGCGGGCGGATGCTGACTACCGGCCGGTGGCTGGCCAAGGCCTCGTGGATCATTGACATGCTGTCCTCGCCGACAACGATGGTGCCGGCACCGTGCAGATAGGCTGCCACCACACGCCGCGAGTCGCCATCGCCGGCCCAGCAGGCGTCGGCAAAAAGATCTGGCGGCAGACGGCGGCGCAAAGTTTCTTCCAGTCTTGTCGGCGTGCGTCGCGATGTGGTGAGCAGCAGTCGCGCCCCGGTTTCACGGGTCGCCGCCAGCAATATGGCGACCAGTTTGTCGGCATCGGCTTGCGACCAAGTGTAGCCGCTGCCATCGCCACCTATCAGGCAAGCCAGATAACGTCCTGCGGCATTGATGCCGCGCTCCTGGCACAGGGTTTCCCAAGCGGTTTTTCCGGCGGTGTCATTGATCGGACCCGGGAGTACGGCCAGGCGCAGGTATCCCTCGCGTTCCAGGTGTGGATCGTAGTGGACGAAAAAACTGAGCGCATTCATGGGCAGCTTGCGGCGGGTGCCGATGAATATCGCCGGACAGCGCCAGAGCCGACCGAGGGCGGCGGTGACCCAGAGGCTGTTGCCTCCGGAACCGATGATGAGATCCGGCGGGGCGTTGGTCTGGCCGGTGGGGTGCAGGCGCCGCAGCAAACCGATCCCCAGGGGCCAGAGCGGTTGCAGGAACTTGCCCAACGGCGTCGTCCAGCGCGGCGGCTGGATTGCGCTGGACTCGACCGGATAGTGGGCGGCCAGAGCCAGAGCCATGCCTTGGACGATACTGCGATGTCCCGCTTTTCGATCCAGCACGCACCAGATCTGTTTGGCCTCAATGCCTGTTTTCATGGTGTAGCAGCTACCTGGGCAATGCTGGCAAACAAGGCCTGATAGCGCGTTTCGGCCTGCATCAGGAAGGTCTCTAGCGCAGTGCGTTCGCTAGGCGAGAAATCCGGCACCGACTGAACCTCGGCTAGTTGTTCCGGCTCGATGATGCGTCGCGCCGGGTCCAGGCCCGCATCCCGGATTAGATCCTGGATCTTGGGGATGTTCGAGGCTATCGCCAGAAACGGGATGCCTAATCCGAGGCAAAAACAGACCGTATGGAAGCGCCCGGTCACGACACTGCCATGCGCGGACAGCGCCTTGGAATAGGACGCGATGTCCGGAAGCCCGTCCAGGTGCGAGCGGTAACGTTCGGAGACCAGCGCACGACCCAGCGGTCCCAAGGCGCGCGCCCAGCGATAGCGGCGCCGAATCTTCGCCGCCTTGGCACCGGGCTTGACCTCGATGGCTGGCATCAGAATCGAAACTTGCGGCCAGCCACGCTGCTTCGCCAGGTCGCCTAGTCGTGCGGTCAGTTCCGTCCGGGTGGAATCCCCCACCAGAACACCAAGACCGCGAGCGGGGAGGGCGAATGCTTGCGCCGTCCGGATCGCCAAATCTGGCGCCCATATCGTTTTCGCGCCACCGGTCGCCATCTCACTGGCGCTCCGACTGTCACGCGCGGCCACCAGTGAGAAGGCGGTGAGCCGGGCCGCGTGGTTGGTGGAATTGGCAAACCAGGATGAGTTGACCAGCACGGTCTTGCGTCCCAGGCTGGCGCGTGCTTCACCCAGGCGCAGAACCTGCTCGACGCTGTCCCGGTCATGGTGCAGGCTGCCTTCGCCATTTACGACCAACAAGCCGGCTTCCAGGCAGAGGTCTCGCTCACGTGTCCAATCGAGTTCCTGGACGGTTTGGGTTATCGGCAGGTCGACGCTGGCAAGTCCATCGCTGAGTCCGGCCAGCACGGCTTCGCAGCCGTGGTGGTACAAGCCTCGCGTGTCTCCCAGGACGACAACGGATGGGCGGTTGGTGTTCATGTCGAAGAGTGTCGATAAGGACTGTGTGGCTGCATGATTCGTGTGGTCACTCGGATTCCGGCTTGTTTGCCAGTTGTGCGTAAAGTGCCAGCGTGCCTTGGAGCATGTTATTCAAAGTGAAAGCATGTTGTTTGGTCATCCTGGGCGGGGTATCGAGCCATTGCTTGATGCGGTCCGCCAGCGCCAACAGGTCACCGGGGGCGATGCAGCCCTCGGGCAGAAGCGCTTCGAGTTGTTCGCCAACGCCGCCATGAGCATATCCGATCACGGGAATCCCAAGGCTGTAGGCCTCCAGCACGGTGCGTCCGAAGGATTCGGGTTTGCTCGACAAGGACAGGACGATGTCGGAAACCGCCATGATCTCGCGCAGATCGCCGCGTTGGCCGGTAAATGTGATGGCAGCGTCCAGTCCCAAGTTGTGGGTGAGGTGGCGCAATTCGTCGAGGTAAGCCTGTTTGCCGGGCGCGGCGCCCCCGACGATGAGGCCGCGCACAGGTAGTCCACAGCTGCGAAGGTCGGCGATCAGCCGCAGGAAATCCTCGTGGCCCTTCAGCCGGGTGATGCGGCCGGGCAGCAGGAGAATGCGGCCGCTCTGCAAGTCCGGGTATTCCCGACGCCAGTCTGCCAGCCAGGCCGTGGAGGGACGAAAGTCAGGTGAAAATTCGGCTGGATCCACGCCCCGGTTGATTACCACAATGCTCCCGGGCGCCACCTTGGGGTAATTGTTCCGGATGTAATTGAGCACCGTACTGGAAACAGCGATCACACGCTCCCCCTTGACCATAACGGCACTGTAGTTGTTGACCGAGTAAAGACCATGCACGGTGGTCACGAACCGCGGCCTGCGCTTCGGATCCATGCCGCGCCAGGCGAGATACCCAACCCAGGCCGGCATGCGTGAGCGGACATGCAAAATATCGACATTTTCATCGCGCAGAAAACGCCGCAGTCGGCCAACATAACGCAGCAGCGTGTACGGCGATTTTCGGCCCACTTCCCAGGTGAAATGCTCGCTGCCTTCGCCTTGCAGTTGCTCCACCAATCGCCCACCCGCCGAAATGACGATGGAACGGTGACCCTGTTCGACCAGATATTTTCCGACTTCCAGCGTGCCACGCTCGACACCGCCGGATTCCAGCGCGGGCAGGATTTGCACCACGGTCAGGCGGTGTTTTGAATCAGGTAATGGCATGGTTTTCCAGACTTGTCAAAATCTGTTCAGCAACCTGTTTGGCTTCATTGAACTCACGTTGCTGGAGGGGGAGTGGTTCGCCGCTACGCCAGACTTCGAACGGCGTAACCCAGTCATTTTCGATCAATTTCCGCACGCCCCGACGCACGCGTGTGTCGCGTGCTGCAGGCAAGCGCAGCAGCCCGACGCCGGCGCCGGCGGTGAGCGCTTCGTAGAGCATGGAAACGCTGTCTTCCGTCACCCAGACCTGTCCAGATTCAACCAACGCCTGTTCCAGCCAGCCGGGTCCGGTTGCGGTGTGGGGCACCAATTTCAGGTTGTCGGGCAAGGGCTGCGGCAGCGCCGCCAGAAATGCCGCCGGGGTGCGTCGCGAGGTGGTCAGTTGCCAACTGACTTGTGGTGTGGATCGGGCGATTTCCATCACCGCTGCGCCGACGGCGCTGTCGTCCCAGCCATAGTGGTTGGAAACGCCACCGATTAGGAACAGGCCGCGATCGGGCGAGGCGGATGGACTGGCTTGCACGTCGTTCAACACGCCTTGTACTCGGATGACATTGCGATGCGGGGACGGGTTGTCATGTTCCGGAATCACACAAAGATCGAAACAGGACAGCGGCAGGCTGGGTTTCATCAACACCACGGTCTTGCCACCGTAA
>Ga0105047_10006522_pt1 | contig 19782 bp, 16 predicted proteins | sample MAT04_FD_78384 | JGI IMG/M metagenome (GOLD analysis project Ga0105047, IMG submission 78384) | Freshwater microbial communities from Lake Fryxell liftoff mats and glacier meltwater in Antarctica - MAT-04 (megahit assembly) | ecosystem: Environmental > Aquatic > Freshwater > Ice > Liftoff...
GCGCATGGGGAAAGAGACGCCCAGTCGACCTTCGCGTTTTCTCTATGAGATACCTCAAGAATTATTGCGAAAGGTGGATTGGCGGTCGATACATTAGAATTCTTACTTTCAGTACCAACAACTACTCTTTCAATTGTCGGATTGCTTCTAATGAAAGAGTAGTGCTATCTCTAGGATCTAAATAAGATAAGAACTTATTTCCTAATTCAATGTTTTTACTTTTTTGAAAACAGTAGACCAAGTACTCTTTTGCAGATCTTGTTACACAATTTCCGGTTATTTGCAATCGACGAGCGGGAATTCTGTTCAAAGTTTTTTTATCTAAAATATCGGCAAATAGGCCACTGTAATTCTTTCCAGCCTCTATTCTTGTAAAAAAATCCCGCCCATTTAATACTAAAGCTTTTTTTAAAAATAGCTCGGCTTCCTCATGACTCAATCCTGAAAATTCTACAACAGGTGAGGCAGAGTAACTGATAGGTGCATGAATATTTCGGTTTAATTGAATGCAAATTTCCGGTTCTGAAAGCATAAAAACCCCTGTGTTTATCTGGGCAACAGTAAAGCTTCCATCTTTTTCTTTACATAAACTGAGAAAAAATGCATGACCACTTCTATCTTGACCATATTCTACGTTCATCGGTATACCTATTCCTAATTCAGATTGGTCCGCCTCATTCATTTTTTCTAATTCACTGAATAAACTTCTTATTTTTTCTTCCGCTAAATCTTTTAGTGCCACCTCATATACTTGTTTCCAAAGTTCAGGATCATTACTTTCTGTCGGATAATTAAGGCGAGCTTTCTCTGCCGCAGCATAATAAAATGAGCTTGAGACTGTTTCAAAATGATTGGAATTGTTTAAAGAGTTTTTGAGCTTTTCAAGGAAAATACGATCAGACTCCGTTATTGCCTCTCGTTGTGAAGTCAAAAACAAATCAATTTTCTGACTATATAAAAGTGTCCCTTCACCGATTTTACCGCTCTCATCACCTATAATAGACGCTTCTAAATTCATTCTTTTAAAAAAGCCATTATTGTAGAAATTTTCCAATTTAAATTCTTCTTGGTTATTAAGAAAATCTTCTACTTTCTTGATGATCTCGCCTATTTGCGTAGTCGTTTCTTTAAAACCATCTTTTTCATAATGCAGCTTAAGATTACTTAGACCTTTCAAAGAATCACTTAATGTTTCAATCACTTCTCCACCTCTCATGTGGGCAGAAATTACTCTATCGATAAGCTTTTGAATTTGCGGGACATCATGCTTCGTACTACTCGCACCCAATACTTGATAAAATTTTCTTGTGGTTAGAGAGAAGAGCCCTTTCCATTCATTCAGATTGACCGAATAGGGTTTTCCAACTGTGCCGTTTACATTGATATCAACGACGTCATCGACTGTGATCTGAGCCATGTTATTTAAACTTTCCCAGTCTACATGAGAAAGTTGACTTTTATTTGCATTATAAATCATATGTAACTCCAATTTATTTATTTGAGCTGAAAGTTTGATGAGCGCTCTGGAGTAATGCATGAAACAAAGGGATATTATTAATTCCATATGAATTCACTAAAGGCTGATCATCAAAAATATCTCTAAAAATATCTAAAACATTGTTTAAATTTTTATCTAAGGATGAAATGCGATAAATTAACTGTTTACTTAGAAAGAGAATTGGCCGTAAAACAATGGATAATATTTTTCTGCTCACCGTGAGAAAGATGAAATGAAGAACTTTGTCTAGCGCCCACTTGAGATGACTTCCTATGTTTCCGAATATAGATTGAACCAGCTTATCAAAAGCACGTTGAAATAGGGCCCATTTTTTTCTAATGACGTTGGAAATAGTGCTATTAATCAGTTCACGTGAAACGCGTTTGAGTTCGGCATTCATTTCCCGTCTTTGTCCGGAAAGTTGCGTTAATTTTACTTTTTTTGATTTGATATGTGGGTTTAAAACGAAATCTCCCGTTTTTTCATCCTTTTTAACCAACGCTTCAAGAACCGTGGGCACAAGTTTTTCTATAAATTCACCATTAAATTGTTCTCTCAATGCAGACCCTAAAACTTTTTTCATCTCTGGAGATATTCCTTTTGGACCAACGATTTGGTTCATAATCAAGGCGGGAAGTTTGACATTTTTCATTAATTCGGTAATTAATTCACCTGAAACTTCGTCAAGATCATCTAAAGGGAGGTTTGCAGGTTTACCGCTTCCTTCCGGAGGTAATATGATTTTTGCTCTCATTTCGTCACGCCCTGCTTCTAAACTCGATAAAACAATTTTATTAATCATGTCGGGACTGAATAGCGTTTCGATAAGTTGTGGAATAAGAGAAGGCATAATGGATTCGAACATTTTCCATGGTATTTCTCGATCTTTAACAGGTAAAAAAGTGAGATCGCTTTCACCGTTAGGAAAAATAGCGGAAAGGATGATTTTAGAATCCGGCTCATAAATTTCTTTTTCGAGTTTTCTAGCTAACTTCGTGGATTCCTTACGAATCAAAGTAGCGATCGAAAACCCTTTTATATTTTTCATTTTTAAAGCAGAGATTTGTTCTTGCGCAAGACCTTTTCCTGTTGTTTTGAGGTAACAATCACTTATCACTTTAATCACATTTTCAGTATTTAAAGTAGAGGGGGTATTTTCATTTTGATCGATGATGTTTTGTAAATTAACCTTTAATTTTTCTTTAAAGCTGTTTCTCTCGACAAGATTAGGAATCATTTCATCAAGGCCTAATCGCTTATTAATGATTTTGATAGATTTATTATAATCTACAGCCGTTAAAGGCATGCCTGCGGGTAATTTATTCCCTGCAGCTGTAACATAATCAGCATAGGAAACATGTTTGCGATTATTACCGGTCGCGATTATTATAGCTCTATTTTTAATTTTAATATGCTCGACAACTACACCAAGAATATTTCTAACTAATTTTCTATCAAAATCGACAGCTTTATCACCAAGGTTTTTTTCAAAAGTTGTCGCTTTTTCTAAAACTTGATTCAAAGGTTTAACGATCAAATTACTGATAAATGTCGCGGCTTTTAATTTATCGGTCCTAAGATGATTGTTATCCACAAGCTTTGTAGTGGAGCTTTTCAAAACCTCTTTAAGCCTGGGTTCTTGGACAAAATCTAACAATAGATCGGAAAGATCGTTGCCGGTAGCTGCTAGCATCTCTAGGGACTGCCCAGCGCCTTGTAAAATTTGATTAATAAATTTATCTTCTTTGAGTTCGGGTAGAAAGTCCAAGATAGAAGCAACGGCAAAGCGGCCTAGGTCATTCACAAATATTTCTGCATAAGCTTTATCTTGTTTATCCGCTCCAAATGTTTTTAAATGTGCACGTGCTTGAATAATCTCAGGATGTGTCGAATCCAAATTTTGAAAACTTTGATGCACACTAAGTAACTTGTCAGACAGCCGGTTTTTTATTAAAGAATAGACCTTTTCTTGAAATATGGTAGGTAATCCTTCAAGTGCTTCAGGTGAATCCAGACCTAAGACATCTTTTAAAATTCTCTCTTCGCATTTTTTAGCGACATCATTAAAAGGTTGGTTACGGCTTAACTGATAGGTCTCTTCGACAATTTTAAGAATATTTTCAATAGTGACTAAAAGAGAATCTTTGTCTCCTTGCGCGGGATTCTTTTTAGAAATATTAATGAAAAGTTTAAAGAGAATGGCATCTGCATAGATTCGAGCGACATCTGTAGTGTTGTTTAATAGCGCAGGCTTATCATGAATAAAATGTTGAACGGTTTGAATAAATACGTTTTGTAAATCATTATCTGCAAGTGGAAGTACATTTTCTTTAATCAGATCAAAAACTTTTTTAGGATCAGCCAAAGAGGGAATAATATTGATAAGATAAGTGATGAGAGACGAACCAATTCCGCTGAACCTTTGTGAACCTGAAATCTCGTCAAGTGCATCACGAGAACTTTCAACCTCCAGCATCGGAATAAGGATCAGTATTAAGTGTTGATACAATACTTCTTTCAGTTTTGTATAAACTAAATTTTGTAACGGAAGCGGGACACCTTTAAAATCGGCTTGATCTTTAAGCCCCCCGATTTCTTGGATAAATCGATCAATGATTTGTTTAGAAATTTCTTGTAAATCGCCTTCCTGCTTCCCTTTTGGGATCATGTTTTTTAGCTTTTCGATAATCACTTCTAAAACTTCTTTTCGCTCTACTTGATTGGCGCCGGCAATTTTGATAAAAATTCTTAGAAGCATTCCCTCAATATATTTCCCTAGCAGCTCTCTATGTTCGACAAACGTATTATCTTCCCCCGCCAAAATGGCTTGCAATTCAGGTGCAATCAAAGTGTGCAAATCATTTGCACCAGGAATAAAGTCATTTAAATGCTCCGCGATCTCTTCCGGTGTAATGATCACATTTTTAATTTTTTGAGTTATGTGGGCATTTTCTAAAAGACTCTTTTTTTCTTCCATTTGCAGAGAGGTCAACTCTATATTAAATTTTTTGGCATAGGTTTGTATGATTAATCCGGGATTTAAGTTTTGTTTACCTTTAGCAAGCAGAAAATAGTTCAATTGTTTAGTTAAAACTTGAGATGTTTTGACAATTTTTTTGTCTTCTATTTTAGCTTGGTCTAAAAATTTGACAAGTAGTTCTGAGATTTCCGCTTCCTTAAATTTCGTGAAAGCAAAGAAGCATGTAAGTTTTTCGAGTTGAATAGAAAAATCTTTTCGTTTTTGTTCATCTTTGAAATAACCTTCTAATAAAGGTTCAAATATAAGTGGTTCTAACTCTTCATTCCCTAATTCGATCATGACATTTTGTAGAGCCGATTCCATCTCACTAATTTCTTGAGGATCCGGATTTTCAATTCCCATCATCCTTAGAATTTGGGCCGCAAAAGGCTTATAGCTAGTGACAAATTCAGACAACTGATTAATGCTTTGTTTTGAGATAGCTTCAGTAATTTGAATAGCGAATTTATCCTGTGTCATTTCTCTTATTTTTTCGCGGTTTTCAGTAATGTCTTGAATGACGAGAATAAGAGGTGTAAAATGCATAAAAAGTAGACGGGAAATCGTTTCTTCTTTTGCTAATTGAATATAAGGCCAAATTTGATCCTTTAAAAAAAGTGGCAAATATAACTGTTCTTTTTCGTCTAAACCAACAAGTTTGGCTAATTCAACTGATAAAACTTTGAAAACAGGTAAGCATTTATCCAGTTCTTTTTCTAGCGTTTCTATTTGAGCATTTAAGTTTTCAATAGCCTTTTGTTTTTCTAAGGATAATTGCACTTGATTCTTTGCCCTTGTCCAATCTTGAGGATTTTCTAAAGCTAAATTTTCATCATTACAAGCCTCTTCGAAGTTTTTTAACTTTTGATCCAAAGCTTCCTGGTTAGGTAAATTTTCTACTATCGCATCAATGTTAAGAGCCTCGGCTAATAGGGTGAGTTCAGAAGAATCCAATGTCAAAAGGAGATTAATCATCTCGTAATGGTTAGGATGAATAACTTTAATTTCAGCAAGCCGGTCTTCAAAAGCTAAATGATTGGCAGGTATTTTTAAAGCCACTGGGTCAATAGGATAAATAGCTAAGACGTTTCGAGCTAGATATCGGGTGTTTACATTACTCCAAGAAGGCCCAAGCTTTTCGAGGACATTCACTTGTTTGTTATTCAAATCATGTTTGTTTTTAATCACACGAAGGTAACGTTTTTGAGCTAACTGGAGTTTGGCTAAACTCGCGTTTTGTTGTTCTGTTAAATTTTCAATCGGATCGAATGTTTGATTATTTAATTTTTCAATTTCAACTCTCAGATTGAAGATAATGGCTTGTATTTTCTGCCCTTCAATAATTAAACTTTTAGAATTTTCATCAAATTTAGAAAAAGCGATAGAAAAAGCATGATCAAGGTTATGCAAGAGTTGAGCCGCATAATCTTTATCGTCTTTAAAATTTTTTGTTATTGTATTAACAATAGCTTGTTTAAGAAGAGCCTGAACACCCTTTTTTAAAATTTGAACAGATCGGAGGGGAGCTCCATCTTTAGAAGAATTTAAAGAGGTGATATTTTTTTTCAGCCATCGTTTGAGATTATCTTCGATTTTAATGCCGGGTAAATAAATATCTAATAATTCATCTAAAATGTCATCCAGTTTACCTTCATCAAAAAAATCAATGTTTTTTTCAAGAATTTCTTCGACCATTTCATCGGAAAACTTCTCGATAAGGGAAAGAATATTTTCCCCTCGCTTATAACTTTTGATTGTTTCTTCGGCATCTTGCTCATTTAGATTTGCGAAAGCAAATTGAGATTGGAAATGATTAATTTCTTGAACTAAAAAAGGGATAATAAGAGTTTTAATACCGGTAGGAAGTGGTAACTCTTCCAAGAAATCTTCCAAAAATTGTTCATTGATCTGTAAACCGGCTTGGTCCTCATTACCCTTAAGTTTATTTGTTATCCGTTCGACTAACTCTTTAAGGAATTCATTTTCAAGAATTTTTTCTCCTTCTGGGAAAACAGCTTCGGTTCCTCTGGCTAATAAGTGCAAAGATAAATCATTAATAAATTTATTAGCGAATTGACCAAGACCGATTAGGTTGGGATCTTCCGTTTGCAATAAACGTTGTAAAGAGCAGAGGAGCCAACTGGCGAGTTGCTCTTGACCCAGCTCACCAATCAGCTGCTTCTTTTGCTTAGCTTCATTGTTTTGATTCAGATCAGCCGGAGAGGAGAGTGAGCTCAAAAATTTTGCAATCAAGCCCACTATATTGGGATCCGTGTGAATTTTATTAATCGTTAGACCGTGCAACATTGAAGCCGGGATGTTAATAATCGTGTCTAAATTATTTTCTAGTCTATTTGATAGAGCACCGATATCATGATTATGTCTATTTGCATCGTATTCTATCGGCTTATAAACATCTAATAAACTGTTGATAATAAGTGATTTAATGTAGTGGTCATATAAATAATTCGGAAGCCAAGGAATATAGTGAATCAAATTAGCTGTTCCCGGAAAAAATAAGCTTTGAACTTTATCAGGAAAAAAATTTGCTAAGATGGCATCCGCCACCGTTTCAAATACACGATAGAGCTGTTCATCGTGTGCGATGCAGGCTTCCAAACTTAACAGCAAAGTTTCTTCATCATCCTTTGAAATGATGATTCCGGTCAGCAATTTTTGTAAAATCGCTTTCCTATCTTTGGGGGCATGGACATATTCATTAATTAATTTTTCTTTTTCCGAACGTATCTTAGGGTTCGGAAATAGCTGATTAAGTAAAGTTTTTATCTTTAAACGATCTTCTCGGTAGGATTCAGTAATTTCTGCCAAAATTTCTTGATTAACATGAAGGCCGGCGCTTTGACTAATGTAGGTAAAAACATTTACAAAAGAGGGTTGATCATCATAATTAACGATTTCACCTCGATTGGTATGAACATTCTCAATCAGTGTGGCAAAACCCTGCAAAACATTAATTTCAAGAATATCCTTAATAATCTGCTTATGATTTTTTAAAACATCATCATTTCCGCTGTCTAATTTGTCATCGACTTTCGAAAACACGAACTTATTTAAAGTCCCTATTAAGCTGATAAATAAAGGATCTTGAGTTTGTTGAAGAATACTCTCTTTAGATGCGTTAATGTAAGGTGCTTTATCAATCTGTTGATTGAGAAAATATGCAATAGTATGATTTTTCGCATTGGTCACTCGGTTCGAAAATACACCACCGATTGTTGCAAGCCAGCCTTTCTTTTGCTGTGCTTTTTTTCCTTTTATAATTTCCGGATCGTTTTCTATTAATTTATTTTGAAGTTCTTCAATTTTATTATTAGAATAATCATTATTAGCTAAAGCATTTTGAACGATCAATTTAATTTCTTTTTCTTCTTCTCCGGTCTCCTCATTTTTTTCTTGATTTGAAGGATCAATAATTATTTGTGCGGTATTTGATTTTGATTGAGGAGGCGTAAACATTTTTAATTACCTTATGATGTCATTTATTAAATTGATTTGTTTTAAATAGATTATACGACGAAAAATGATTATTCCTAAAGATAATTCTATCATTTCAAGAAACAAATCAATTCTATTTAATTATTAATTTTTTTAATTGATTCTCTTAAATTTTGGCATCCTCTTCGCGCGCGCGGCAAACTTCAGCGCCGTAATGAATTTACTAGGAAGGGAGTTTTTCCCCTTCCTAGTAAATTCATTACGCTGGAGGAGGCTTCTCTCTGAAGGGGATGTCAAGAATTGGCAAAGTCGAGTTAACTGGACTTTGCCAATTTTTGATTTTGATAAGTGGATTGAATAGGCTAAAAACGAAAATCTATCAGACAAAGTTATCAATTATTTGATCAAAGAAACAAAAGCAATACGATTTTCATTTTATAGGATTTCAACGCTCCCTATCTCAACGATCTTAAATCTGCACAACCTATAGCAAAAATTACAAATCTCATTTTGCGCAAGGTCAGTAAATTAATAAAAATTAGAGTTCGGATTCGAATTTTCGAACTGGCTCAATTGTTTTGTTATTTCTTGTATGTAGGGTTCAACTCCACCGGTTTGGTAGTTTACGTTAAATAAGACGTGACCTTCAGGATTAATGATGATCATTGTAGGAAACGCATCCACTTTGTAACGATCCAATAGAAATTTAAAAGGAGAGGCTTCGATGGAGTCTGCTGTATAATTAGGAAATTCAGCTTTTAAAAAGACCAAACGGTCGCCGACTGCTCGTGCAAACTCGGGTTTTGTTAAAACATCACGCTCCAATTTCATGCATGCAGGACACCAATGTGTTCCTGTAAATAAAATGAGAATGGGTTTTGAAAGAGTCCGAGATGCAGCGACCGCGCTGTTATAGGTCGGTTGCCAATTGATTCGGTTTTGAGATTGTGAAGAGTGATAGCCTTGAGATTGACCACCATCATTCCTATAGCCCGATGCTGGTTGAGCATAAGCGCTGTATATAGTGAAAACAAAAGTACAGATGCCTAGTATAAATGTTAATTTTTTCATGATAATCCTTAAATTGTAGCTTCCTATTCTGATTTATTCTTGAATTTAGCTTTTTTATGAGATTGTAAATTTTTTCTTGGGCTACATTTCTCCGCATGTTCCGAGAAATAGGTCTATTCGGGAAAAAAACTTTACATTCTAGTTAAAAGCTTAGTAAAATGATTCTATCTAAAAACCAACCTAAGTAAAAAATGTCACTTTTTCCTCCTACGATCATTATGAGACACCGATTAGAGAATTTAAAGAAATGCAGTTTGCGTGGATTGGAATCTAGGTCCGATTGTATTTTTCTTACCTACCCTTATGATCATTTACCTGATCTTACTTACGTTAGCATACTCTCATTTGATGGACCGGTTTTATCCGAAAAAGATGATTCAAACGGATTGTTACTGATAGACGCAACTTGGCGTTACGCGGCTAAAATGGTCAAGTCGGTCTCTCCGGCCTATCATATCAATTATCGTACCCTTCCCGGTCAATATCGCACGGCTTATCCAAGAAAGCAAGCAGATTGTTCCGACCCTCATCGAGGTCTAGCTTCTATCGAGGCGCTTTATTTAAGTTACCTACTGCTAAAAAGACCAACGAACGGATTATTAGATCATTATTATTGGAAAGATCAATTTCTTCAAATTAATGAATTGTCAAATTGACTTATATCAGAAAATATTTTATAATTTGTCATTAAAGTTTATTATATACTTAATATAAACGGTGTTTAAATGCTGACTTTTTTTAATGCACATCTTGAGATAATAGAAAATGTTTTATGGACTTACTTTGGCGTGCCCTTGGTGATTTTCTTAGGGCTTTATCTTTCTATTAAATCACGTTTCTTTCAAATTCGTCATTTGCCATTAGTATTTAAAACTTTTTTTGGATTTTTTTCAAAAAAAAATTCTCAATCTTTGTCTAAAGACGGGGTTCATCCTTTAAAAGCTTTTTTTGCTGCGGTCGGTGGATGTGTAGGAATAGGAAATATCGTGGGAATTTGCACAGCAGTTCAACTGGGTGGGCCGGGAGCTTTATTTTGGATTTGGGTAACGGCGATTGCTGGTATGATCATCAAATATTCCGAGGTTTATTTAGGTTTGCGCTACCGTGTAACGAACGGAAAGGGCGGATATAATGGCGGACCTATGTATTTTCTGCAAAAAGCTTTTCGGTTTAAAGGCATTCCAATTTTGATTTCTGTGTTGCTGTGTATTTACGGAGTCGAGGTTTACCAATTTAGCGTGATTTCAAAAAGCATATCGATGAATTTTGGAATAGACTCATTTTTAGTCATCGGGGTTTTATTAGCATTAGTCATCTTTGCGGGAAGCGGGGGGGTGCAGCGTGTAGGAAATATTTCGAGTAAAATTCTTCCGATATTTGTGGTTCTCTATGTCAGTATGGGATTGTGGGTTTTGTTTAATCATCTGTCGGATATCCCTGGGGTTTTAGAACAAGTCTTTCTTTCTGCCTTCACCGGTCATGCTGCAGTAGGCGGATTTCTCGGCGCCGGGATGATGGCGGCTATGTCTTATGGAATGCGCAGAGGTTGTTATTCAGGTGATATCGGAGTGGGCTATGCCTCTGTTATCCATAGTGAAAGCAGCGAAAAGGTTCTTGAAAAGCAAGCTGCTTTAGCGATTTTTGACATTTTTTTAGATACTTTTATTGTCTGTACGACAAGCTTAATGCTAATTTTGACCACCGGGATTTGGCAGGAGCCTTTAGAGGCCGGGATGCTAGTCCAATTGGCATTGAGTCAATACTTTCCTTATATGGAAGTTTTCATTCCTCTTTTTCTCTTTATGCTCGGTTATAATACAATCAACGCTTACTTTTGCGTGGGATTAAAGTGCGCCGATTATCTTTCCCCTCGATTTGGACGGAAAATTTATTATGCTTATGCCGTCGCGGCATTGGTGGTTTTTTCTTTTTTAGGAACCACTCAAGCTCAAACAGTGATGGCTATTGCCGGGGTTTCATTATTAATCGTCAATAGCATAGGAATATTTATTTTAAGGGATGAGATTTCATTCGATCTTAAGGGTGAAGAAGAACCTGTACTTCGACCTATTCCTGAAGTTGAAACTATTTTAGAACAAGGTTAGTTCCCAGTTTTTTGTGGAGCTAATGACTTTTGAATATAAGACCGGTTTGCCACAAGATAATCCGCACCAGAAAATAAAGTATAAATCGCTGCTATAGAAACAATCCAAGTTGATGTCACTTGCAGTGATTCTTCACTAAGAGCACCTAAAGAAAAAGGGATAAGTAAAAGTGTAATCAGCAAAGCTGCAGTTCCTTGAATGACCGCTTTAAGCTTTCCGCTTGGCCGAGCGGCCAAAGCCACTCCTTTTAAAGCGCAAACTGTTCTGAGCGTGCTTATAATCGAATCACGATACAAAAAGATAAATACTAGCGCCATCGGTAAACGAACGGGTGGTAGTGTAAAAGTTAAAAAGACGGAAATGCGATAAATGCTGTCCGCCATCGGGTCTAGGATTTTACCTAAATCCGTTACCTGATCAAATTTACGTGCGAAATATCCATCCAAGGCGTCCGAAAGCTCTGAAATTCCCAATAGTGCCAATAATAAGTAGGGCAGAATCGTTGAGCTGATATGTAAGTTTTCATGCTCGAGATAAAGCAAGAAAAAAATCGGGCTAATAAATACACGTATTAAAGTAAAATAATGGGCAATACTCAAACCTGCCTTCCTCTTCGTTAAGATTGAAATAGTTGTGAACATTATCGAAAGAAGCTGATTTCTTTACACGTAAAAAATTAAATAACAGCTATTTCATGGGTGAATTAAAGTCGATAGCTTGGAGATTTTTATAAATTTCGAGATAAAGATTTGAAGGTGCATTCCAACTAAAATCAATTTTCATCCCGTTAATCATCAAATTGCGCCATTTTTCGGGCTCACCAAACCAACATTGGATGGCTCGATCCAAAGCAGAGTCGATTCCCAAAGTATCAGGAAAGTCAAATACATACCCGTTTGTTTCGTTGAAAGGTTTATCGGAATAATCCACGTCTGAAATTGTATCTGCTAATCCTCCCGTACGTCTGACAATAGGAACTGTTCCATATTTCAATGCGATCATTTGAGTTAATCCACACGGTTCAAAAATGGAAGGAACAATAAACATATCGCAGCCCGCATAGATTAAATGAGCTAAATCTTCTTGATGATGTAAAATTAAATGAATATGGGGGTGATCCTGATACTGGCGCTTCAGTCGATGGAATTCCGCGCTAATGCTAGGAATAGGACTTGTTCCTAGAAGGATGAATTGACCTCTTTTTTCGACAATATGCTTGATCGTATGTTGAATGAGATCGATTCCTTTTTGAGGAACTAAACGGGCAATGCATCCGACAATCGGGCGATGATCCTCTGCCAATAATAACTTTTCCCTTAAAATTTTCTTGATGAATCCTTTTTTATCCAAAGTATTATAATCTTTTTTATTAGATGGAGCTTCACGGTAAGAGAAATGGACAGGAAGGAATCGATCGATTTCAGGGTTCCAAAAGGAATAGTCGATCCCGTTCAATATCCCTTTAAATTTATCTTGATATTGAATCAAAGTGGATTCTAGACCCTTTCCTCCATCTTCAGTCAAGACTTCTCGGGCGTAACTAGGGGAGACGGTTGTGACAAAATCAGAAAACACTATCCCGCTTTTCAATAAGTTGATTAAATCAAAATTTTGATTGTCTTGCATCAGACCAGTTTGGTGCAGAGCGCTTCCATTCAGTCCGATTCGATTCAAGTCATGAGGGGCGCATTTGCCCTGATATTCGATGTTGTGAATAGTAAAAACGATCTTCGGACCAGAATAGCCAAGCTGACGATACATTTCTTTGTAAAGGGGAGCGATAACGGCCGTTTGCCAATCATGTAAATGCAAAATATCCGGGTTGATCGAGCGTTTATATAAAAACTCCATTGTCGCTCGGGAAAAATAAAGATAGCGTTCAAGGTCATCCTCGCATCCATAAAAGCAGCTGCGATTAAAGAAAAAGCGGGGATGATGCGGTTGAATGAAGTAAACCTTCAAATTTTCTACCCAACCGACCCAAACCGTGTTTGAATACCATTCTCCTTCATAAAAAGACATGAGATCTTTGGTATGGATAGCGAGGTCGCGAATTTGTTCGCTATCCATGCAATCGTATTTGGGAATGATGATATCGACATCATGACCTTTCCAAGAAAGTTCGCGTGAAAGGCCTAAAACGACATCAGCTAGTCCGCCGACTTTTGCAATAGGAGCAAGTTCTGAAGCAATATGTACAATATGCATAGATAAGATCCCCGATTGAATTAAAAATTACAATAACCAAATGAGATTTCCTACAGTTAGTGAAAAATTGATATTTCTTTATTTTTTTCCGGAGAAAGATCAAGCAAAAAAAAATGATTAGCGAAGAGAACGCAAACCGTCGTAAATGCGTGCAAAACAAGCGGAATGTCCACTTCTTTTTTGCTCTGAAAAATGTTCTTTAAAGTTTGAATAGGTCGGCAATCGTGCACTTTTTGGAAAAATTCCTCGCCGGATACCTATTTCTGCTAGTTTAGCCGTGTTTAAAGAATTGACATATTCTAAATATTCCATCGACCTCACATAAGTCTCTTTATCCATTTTTCTTCTTATTACCTCATCGTCCAATCGTTCAAATTCTTTGTTGACAGAAGCGTTGTGAAGCTCAAACAAAAGTGAGCCGATAATAGAACCTTCGTCAGAATCGACCGAATAAGCAACGGCGATTAATCGATTGTCAGGATCCCAGTAGGCTCCAAAACGATTCTCACGACCGTTATTAATTACAATTTGAATGGGGCCTTCTTTCTGAATAGAGCTTATTAAAGCCAAAGCTTCTGGAACTTTTTTAATTTTATTCCAATGTTTTTCAAGTGGAGGAGAGCAGCTTATTCGATTCTCAATTTGTTTATAAAAACTACTTTCAGCCATCATTGGTGAAAAACAAAAAAATAGACAAGTTAAAATAAAAACTGTGATTGATTTACTCATTAATTGTTTTCCTTTTTTAATTTTTTAAATAAGATAGGTTATTTTGGAAATATTATGCTACTAAACAAAAAATTTTAAAATTTAAATAGAGAATTTTAATTGTATTTTAAAATAGTTTTTAGAATTTTATCATGAAATATTTATAAAAAAGGAAAATTAACTCGACTTTGCAAAATTTTGACATCCCCTTCGCGAGAGAGGCAAACTTCAGCGTAATGAATTGAGTAGGGAGAGGGTTTTTACCCCTTCCTACTCAATTGATTTAGCCGGCGGAAGCTTCTCTCGTTAAAGGAATGTCAAAATTTTGCAAAGTATAGATGCCAGTGAAATTCAGGGAGCTATTGTTGGCGATCAAATTCTTTCCTCAAATTGGGAGGGTCGCAAATCTAAATTTGCCGGACATTTTCCAAATTCAATTTTAGAAGATGCTTTAGCGAAATTCCGAGTATTGCTCTCGGCAGATGTGGGGAGGCGATTAGAGGCCCACCTTAACGAGCTTGGATCAGATGATTAGTTCTAAAAAAAATTAAATAAATATATTTTTCTTTTTATGTTGCGAAAAAATCATATAATCTTTTACTGTATACTCTTATTCCAATTTGCGGAATTCTGGGGTGTCGCCAAGCGGTAAGGCAGCGGTTTTTGGTATCGCCATGCGGAGGTTCGAATCCTTCCACCCCAAACAATTAAGCAATGCAAATTGCAAGAAATAAAATAGACTTCTCGCTGATTTATTTGTTTAACTAAACAAATTTAGATCAGCAGCGAAAGCATGCCATGAGAAGAAAGTTCAATCGGAATAAATTTTAAATGTTATCGTCATACAATTTTGTATCGCACTAACAATGGTTAAGATTTCGATCCAAAAATAAAACTATATCACCTATAGGTTTTAATCTTTTTTCACATTCATTTTTCGTTAGTCTACAGCCTATAAAAACTCAATTTGATTTTTTTTTTGAAAAATCATAAATTTTATTTAACTTTATCCTTTTAGGAGGATTCATGAATTTAAAAGCAATTAAAAGAACTGCCGGTTCAAAAAAAGAGACCAATTCACTTCGTAGAGAAGGGTATATCCCTGCCGTTCTTTACGTTAGAGGTAAGGAAGGCGAAGCTCTTGCGATAGAAAGTGCAGAATTTAGTGCTTTTTTGCGAGAAGTAAAATCGGGACACCTTCCTACATCGATTTTCAAGTTGATGGATGAAAAAGGACATGAGCGTCAAGTTCTTGTTAAAGATATTCAATATGATATCACAACTTATGCTGTCAAGCATTTAGATTTTGAAGAATTAATTCCAAATCATGAAATTAATGTAAAAATACCCATTGAATGTACAGGGATTGCTGAATCAGCAGGAATTAAGCAAGGTGGTGTACTACGTCAAGTGATTCGTCATGTGAAAGTGCGTTGTACTCCTGAAAAAATGCTTAAAGTTCTGACTTTAGATATTCGCGAATTAACATTAAGACAAACTAAACGACTTTCAGATCTTGTTTTTCCAGAAGGAGTTCAACCTTTAAAAGCATTGAATGAAGTTGTTGCTGTAATTGTTAAACGTTAACGATTGTTTTTAGAATGACATTAACCCCTTTTTCAAATCAGTGTCATTTTGTTTTTGCGGGCTTGGGAAATCCTGGGCTGCGTTATGAAATGACAAGACATAATTTGGGTTATATGGTTGTCAAAGCATTTGCAAAGCAAATGCAATGGGAATTTAAAGAAGAAAAACGTTTTAACTCTTTAGTTGTTAAGGCAGAATGTAATGGAATAATTGTCCATTTGCTTATGCCTTTGACATTTATGAATTTAAGTGGGGTTGCTCTTAGAAGCTATTTAGAGTTTTATAAATTGTCTGTAGATACACTAGTTGTTATCACAGATGACATCGCTTTACCTTTTGGGCAAATGCGTTTAAAAACGATGGGTAGTGCAGGAGGGCATAACGGATTGAAAAGCATTGAACAGCATTTTGGAACAGCGGTTTACAAACGCTTACGGATGGGGATTAGTCATCCGCAAGGTAGGAACTTAGCTGATTATGTGTTGGAAGTTTTCAATCAAGAAGAGCAAGCAAGTTTAATGAGCATTGTTGATCGTGGTAGAGACATATTATTACGCTTGACGAAAGAAGATATTTCTCAGGTCATGAACATGGTCAACACTGTCCCTCGAGTACCTTCTAAAAACGAAGGTTTAGCCGAGGAATCAATTGATTTAACAAAACGCCTTATCAAGGGCGAGGAGATAACGCATGAGTCAACCAAGACAAAACCTTTATGAAGGCATGTATGTCATTAGTGCGACACTAAGTGACGAGGCCCGCCACAAAGCACTAGATAAAGTATTGACCGGAATTACAAGTCATGCCGGTGAAATAAAAAAGATTCACGAACAAGGTAGAAGACGATTAGCCTATGAAATAAATGGCCATCGCGAAGGATATTACTATCTTATTTATTTCTTGGCACCGACTGCTTCCATTTCAGAATTATGGCAAGAATACCATTTAAATGAAGATTTAGTTCGTTTCATCACACTGAGAACAGAAGAAGTCTTGGAAAAAATCGAGTTTAAACCCTTAGTAGAACAGCAGTAAGGAGTTCTAACATGCTACAAAGAAAGCCAAAATATAATCCGGAATATCCCGATATGCGCTCTAAAAAGCGTAAAAAATGCCCTTTTACTGCTGCCGGAATCAAAGAGATCGACTATAAGGATATTGAAACACTTTCTCAATTCATTACGGAAAGAGGTAAAATATTACCTAGACGAATTACAGGTGTTTCAGCTCATCATCAAAAAAAATTAACTGCAGCAATTAAACGTGCAAGACATGTTGCATTGTTGCCGTTTGTGGCAGAAGTTTAGGGGGAAATCATGGCAACGCAATATTTGTTAATAAAAGATGTTGAAGGTCTTGGTCATAGTGGTGAGATTATTAAAAACCTGAAACCGGGTTATGTACGTAATTTCTTGCTGCCGAAAAAACTGGTCGTGATTGCCGATAAACGTACAATACGTTTACAGGGAAAACTGCAAGAAGAGCGTGAAAAGAAAAGATTATTGGACAAACAAGAATCTGAAGAGATTGCTGCTCGTATCGAAGGTTTAACAATTACTAAAGTTGTTAAAGTAGACCATGATGGCCATATGTATGGTTCGGTTTCTATCACCGATATTCTCCATTTGTTGAACGAGCAAGTTCAAATTGAAATCGATAAAAAAGCGCTGCAACTTAAGCATGCAATTAAAATAACCGGAGTCCATCCGATTGTTTTAAAGCTTAAGGAAGAAGTGACTGCGACTTTTCATTTGAAAGTGATTTCGGAAGAAAGTCATCGCTCTGCAAGTGAAGAACAAGCTAAACCTGCGGAATAGTTATCATTATTTTCTACCGGTTGAATGTGGGGTTTTTAACTCCCTATTCCACCGGTAGACTCATTTCAAAAGCAGAGGTTTTAAACTATGCTTCAGTTATTTTCTCCTGCTAAAATCAATCTTTTTTTACGAATTGTCAATAAACGACCTGACGGATATCACAACCTCTCTTCTTTGTTTCAAACGGTTGACTTGCGTGATACCCTTAGCTTTCAAATTCATCATCGAGATCTTCTTACTTGCTCTGATCCTTCATTGCCAACGGATAAAAGTAATTTAATTCTGCAAGCGATTCAATTATTTCGTGATAAAACAGCCATTTCCATTTATTTAAAAGTCCATTTGGAAAAAAAAATTCCTATCCAAGCAGGGCTTGGTGGGGGAAGTAGTAATGCAGCTACAACTCTATGGGCTTTGAATCAACTTTCTCGATTAAAAATCGAGGAGAGCCGGTTAATGGAGTGGGGAGCGGAAATCGGTTCCGACGTGGCTTTTTTCTTTTCGAATGGAACCGCCTATTGTACAGGACGAGGCGAGAAAATCCGGGAGCTTGATCCTTTACCTGAACAGCTAGTTTGGATTATCAAACCCGGATATAATCAATCGACAGCAGCGGTTTATAAACGTTTAAATGCTCCTTTAGAAGAGAATCATCAAAAGGATTTGGAAGATTTTCTATCAAGTAAAATTTCTTATTTTAATGATTTAGAAAAACCAGCTTTTGAAATTCAACCTGAACTAGGTGACTTGAAAAAGCTGTTGATTGAAAACGGATTTCAAAATGTGCTTTTATCCGGCTCCGGTTCTTCATTTTTTTGCCTTTCTCCTGGAAGAGCAATTCCGAATCTAAATTTACAAGTCTATCCGACTAAATTTATCAATAAAAATTCCAATGAGTGGTTTTTGGATTAATCAAAAATTAGATGTCCACCCTCGACTAAAGGTTCCGTAAAGGCATAAATAAGACAGTAATCGTGCTTCATCATCGGGGCGGAATGAATTCCATTATTATCGGGTCCCGACGCACGTTGAACATCAATAACGGCTCCAATGAAATTATCCGTTAAAGGGTCGGCTTCACGCAAGTCTTATTTCTCGCAGCAACTAGGAGTTTGTAATTTAGTTTAATAATACAATCACTAAAAGACTGAAGAAGAAGCAAATAAACGAAAGTTTTATCAAAATGAGGTGATTTCGAAGGAAATCCGCGTTTTAAATTCACGCACATTTAGGGAAAATTTAAACAAAAAACAGGTGGGTGCATATTAAAAAAGAAGAAAATGACCGATTGTTAAAACTTGATATTTCTCGAGCATCTTCAATTGAAGAAAACTCTCGAAAAGAAATTAGCGAGTGTCTTGTCAACAAGGCTCTTATTCCAATCGTTTCTACAGGAATCAAGAAAATCGATACGAATCAAAAATTAGATACTCAAATTATCCAAGCGGCACAAATTTTAGAAAAAGGTAATTTGGATAGGACTAAAGATAAAGATATTTATCATTAGTCAAGGACGAATGGTTGCACTCTTCCAGATCATCGAATAAACCCAAGTATCGTTTTTGGATCGTGGGGCTTTAACAGTTTCTCTTGAAATGATCTAAACTTATCCCTATCATATGTCAATATGAGCAAGTTAATTACCATTCAAAAAGCCCCGAATGTAAGCCTTCTTCTCGACTTTGCAAAATTTTTGAAAAATTTTGTAAATTTTCAGGCAATAAATTTAAGAAAATAAGGTGAAGAAAAAATCTGAGATATGATGATAGAAAAAAGTTGATAGAGAGTCTTGAATTATTGATACTGTTGGTTCTTTACAACACCGGAATCGATAAATCGGAGTCCATAGATGAACTTTTACTCTCTATCACCATCCATTATAGCTATATTATGGCCATTTTCTGTAATCTTTTCTCATCCTTCTTGCAGGGCTATTTCACAATTTTTCGCTTGACATTTATTTGACTCAACTTTTTAAGGTTAAAACCTGTTCCAGAAAATCATTTGAGATTGCCGCTTTAAGTCGTATATTTTCAATGCTCAATTGATAATCAGTCCGATCGATTTGATTAAGGTAGCTAAATGCAATACGGCGTAAAACCGCGAGATTTTCTGAAAGGTTTCCTAATTGTGCAACTTGACGATCTTCTCGAAATCCCACATCAATCGACCAATGAAACCCGTTTTCGATGCTCCAATGCCTTCGTATTGCCAGCGACATTTCGTCTACTTTCATAAGGGACGATGAAATGCAATATCTGTACTCAATGCTTTCCTTATCTTTGATTTTCCTATTCGAAATGACTAGTACGA
>Ga0105047_10006523_pt1 | contig 19780 bp, 9 predicted proteins | sample MAT04_FD_78384 | JGI IMG/M metagenome (GOLD analysis project Ga0105047, IMG submission 78384) | Freshwater microbial communities from Lake Fryxell liftoff mats and glacier meltwater in Antarctica - MAT-04 (megahit assembly) | ecosystem: Environmental > Aquatic > Freshwater > Ice > Liftoff...
CCGGGAATCGCCGGCACAATCATTCGCCTGACCGGCACCGACGATCGCGGCATTGCCGTGGTGCTCAACACAACGACTGACGCGAGCGGGGCTTACGTGTTCCCGAACTTGCGCCCGGCAACGTACACCGTGACCGAGACGCAACCGGCAACATTCCAGGATGGCAGAGAGACCGTGGGCAGTCTCGGTGGGAGCGCTGCCATCAACGACGTGATCAGTGGCATCGTAGTCAAGCCGGGCGACGCCGGAGCCAACTACAACTTTGGCGAACTTCAGTTTGGCTTGTCTGGCACCGTCTATGAAGACAACAACAACGACGGCATCCAAGGACCAGATGAACCAGGTATTGCGGGTGTTGTTATCACCGTGACCGGCACCGACGCGCAAGGCAATCCCGTCAACCTCACGGCCACAACGGACGCGCAGGGGCGTTACAGTTTTCCAAGCGTGCCGCCATCCGGTCCGGCCGGCTACACCATCACCGAAGTGCAGCCCGCGGCTTATTTGGAAGGGCGCGCAACGCCAGGCAATACCGGCGGATCTGCCAATCCAAACGGCAACGTGATCACCGGCGTCATTCTTGGTAACGGCGGCCCGACCAATGGGTCCAACTACAACTTTGGTGAGCTTAAACCTGCTTCATTGGCAGGCGGCGTATACGAGGACAGTAACAACAATGGTTCGCGCGACACTGGTGAACCCGCGATCGTTGGCACCACGGTGCGATTGACGGGGATCGATGATCGCGGTAGTGCCGTGAATCTGACGACCACCACCGGCGCGTCCGGCAACTACACGTTCCCGAACCTGCGGCCCGGTACCTACACGGTCACTGAGACGCAGCCTGTGAGCTTCGCTGACGGCCGCGAATCAGTCGGCAGCCTCGGCGGGATAAGCACTGTCAATGATGTCATCAGCAATATTGTGGTCAGGTCGGGTGACACTGGCACCGGCTACAACTTTGGCGAGTTGGCCGGCGGCATCGGCGGTCAGGTATATGTCGACCTGAATAACAATGGCGTTCGCGATGCGGGTGAAACCGGTATCCCCGGGGTGACCGTAACGTTGACTGGAACAGATGTGAATGGCAATGCGGTGACACGCACGGTGGCAACTGACGGCAATGGTCAGTACTTGTTCGGTGGCTTGCTCGCGTCGAACGCGGCCGGTTACACCGTCACCGAAACCCAGCCGGCCGCATATGCCGACGGCCTTGATCGCGCCGGCAGTCTTGGCGGTGTGGTCGGCAATGACCGCACTTCCAACATCGTTTTCCCCGGCGGAACGGTCGCCCTTGGCTATGACTTTGGCGAGCGTGGTTCCAGCATTGGCGGGACAGTGTATGTCGACGGCAATGACAACGGATTGCAAGATAGCGGTGAACCCGGGATTGTCGGGGTTACGATTACACTCAGCGGCGTCGACGTTAACGGCAATGCCATCACGCGCACGGTGACAACCGGTGCCAACGGCAGCTACCGCTTTGACGGGTTGCCATTGCCCGGGCCGAACGGCTACACCATCACAGAGGCGCAGCCGACCGGCTTCCTCGACGGCCGCGAGACCGTCGGATCACTCGGCGGCACGGTGCCGGCCAACGACGCCTTCAACGTTCGCTTCACCACGCCGGGCAGCACCGGCACCGGCTATAACTTCGGTGAGCGGTTGACGAATCCAGCCGCAATCTGTGGCCAGGTGTATCTGGATGTGAATGGCGATCGCGCCAATAACGACGGACGGACCGGACAGCCTAACTGGATTGTTGAACTCACCGTCGTCGGCGCGGATGGACGCGCGGTCGTGCTTGCCAATACCCGCACGGACGCCACCGGTAACTATTGCTTCAACAATTTGGCCCCCGGCACCTATACGGTTGTGTTCCGGAATCCTGCAAATGGCATCACCGCCGGACGACGGGCTGATGTTGTCGTGACCACAGGTACGCTTATCCTCAATCAGGACTTCCCGATTGATCCGTCCGGCATTGTGTTCGACAACTGCACGGGTCAGCCGATCGCCGGTGTCAGATTCTTCATGTCTGGCCCGCCAGGGTTCGACCCCGACATTCACTTGACCGACCCAGCAATGCAAGGGCAGGCGGTCGGTGCCGACGGTTTTTACCAGTTCTTCCTGACGCCGAACGCGCCGGCTGGAATCTACACGCTCAGTTTTGTAACACCGCCCGGCTACTCACCGAACGGGCAGACCACGCCGCAAACAACGGTGTTGAATGCCACAACCTGTCCGATCGACCCGAACCCGGTCGCGCCGTGTTTCGTCAACCCAACCACGAACGTTGCCGCATTCCGCACCTGTGGAGGCGTACCGCCCGGAGGTGGCGTCGGCCCAGGCACGGGCGGCACACAGATCGTTGGTGAGATCATTCGTCCCGGTCCAATCTACTTCGACCGTTTTCTTATCGTTCCCACCGGGCCTGGCGGTGGCGGCCCGGCCCCGCAAGATGTGCTGAACAATCATCTGGGCCTGACCGCGTTGCCAACCGGTACCTTTATCGACCTGCGTAAGTCGACGCTCAGGCTGAATGTCGTGCGCGGCGACCTCGTTCCTTACACCTTGACCATGCGCAGCCTGACCACGCGGACCCTCACCAACGTGTTTGTTGTTGACACCATTCCTCCCGGCTTCCGCTTCGTGCCGGGCTCGGCGCGCATAGCCGGCGGCTCAATCGGCAATGCGCCGGTTGACATCTTGCCGCAGGTCAACGGCCGCAATCTTGCGTTCCCGATCGCACGGGTCGCGCCGACCGACGTCTATTCGTTGTCGATGTTGCTTGCCGTCGGGCCAGGTGTTGGCGAAGGTGAATACATCAATTACGCGGTGGTTCGTGCCGGCAGTCCGCAGGGCGGTGGGTTGTCGAATCTGGCGCAAGCGGCGGTGCGCGTGGTCGCCGATCCGCTGTTCGATTGCACAGATATCATCGGCAAGGTGTTTGATGACCGCAACGCCAACGGCTATCAAGATGAAGGTGAGCCCGGTCTGAAGGGCGCACGGGTGGTCTCGGCGCGTGGCATCACCGCCACCAGCGACGCTGAGGGACGCTACCACGTTGCTTGTGCGGCGGTTCCACAGATGGACATCGGTTCGAACTTTGTTCTCAAGCTTGACGAGCGCTCACTGCCATCCGGCTATCGGGTGACAACCGAGAATCCGCTCACCGAGCGTCTCACACGTGGCAAGGCGGTTCGCATGAACTTTGGCGCAACCATCCATCGTGTGGTGCGTATCGACCTGTCTTCCTCTGCGTTCGAATCTGGCGGCAACGCGCTAAAGACCGACCTCCGTTCGCGCGTCACAGAAGTCATGCCGTTGCTCGCGGAGCGCCCATCGATTCTGCGTATCGGCTACGCACCAGCCCACGCAGAGAGCACCTCACTGACCAATGCGCGCGTGGACGGCTTGAAAGCGCTGGTCAAAACGCTGTGGGCCGACCGACCCGACCCGCCGGATAAACCTGGCGAGAAACGACGATCCCGGCTCTATGGGCTTGAAATTGAAGTTGAGGTTGTGCGCGACACCACACTGGTCCCCGGCAAAGTTGCCGTTGACGGAGGTGCCAAATGAACACGCTTGACACGTCCCTAACGAGTTCCCGCCGATCCATGTCGAATCGTTCATCCACCATGCGCGCATCCGTTGCCATACTCGCTGTTCTTTGCACACTGCCGATTGATGCCCTGCTGGCGCAGCAGGCGGCGTCCGGCACCGAGCGCGACCGGGGTCGCATGCGGGACGCTGGACAAATCGAGACCCGTGCAGTTCAGATCGACGGTAATCGTGCGCTGCCGGCAACCGGCGAGCGGATGCTGACCGTACCGCAGGAGACATTCGTGCTTCGGGGCGAATCACGCAGCCTCGTTGAAACTGAAAAGATCACCAGCACGCCGGGTCGGACAATTCCGGGTACCAGTACCCCGCAAACATTCTCATCAACGCCGCTGTTTGATTCAGGCGAAGACATCCTCACGCCGGAATACACGCGCCAATTGGATACCATCGCGGCCAGACTCAAGGGCAAGCCGGATCTTCGCTTCCGGTTGATCGGTCACACCGATGTGCAGCGCATCAAGAAAGAGCTGTTACCACGCTTCCCTGACAATTACGCGTTAGGCCTCGCGCGGGCCAAACAGGTTGGCGGTTATTTGCAGAACAAGCTTGGTATGGACGCCCGCGCTTTTAGCTTTGACAGCCGCGGTCCGGACGAACCGGTGGCGACGCCGGTCGATGACGTCAACAACTGGCCGGTCAACCGGCGCGTCGTGGTCGAAGCGTTTTACGTTGATATTTCGGCAGAACAAGTTGTTCCGCCGACCGTCAACCGCGTCGTCTCGCGCGTCGATCCAACCGCGTGCGCCACGCTAACGCCACCGGAATCGCCGGGTGCCGCGCAGCCATTCCGTGTCAGCATCGATGGCCGACCGGTGGACCCGAAACACGCCAGTCATGAAGCGGACCGTGAGCGTTGTATCGATGTTGCACTGGAGAAACATAATCTGCGCCTTCAATACGACAACCTTCGCTTGCAGCGCTCGCTGAACGTGACGCCATGGCCGCAAGCGGCGATCAAGGGCGAGCAGGTGACCTTCCGTGGATGGAGTAACTATCGTTATTACATCAAATCAGCCGAGGTACGCATACTTGCCGGCAATACGCGCGGCTCCAATGAGCTGATCGCAACCGTTCCGCTGAATGAGGCGTTTGAAGCGCGCTGGACGCCGGCCGGCGCCTTGCCGGAGACGGTTTATTACAAGTTGCGTGTGATGGACGGGCAGGGTCGGTTTGACGAAACCATCGTTATGCCGCTCGCAATCGTCAAGCAGCGCCAGCCGCTTGCCGACGCGTTAGCGCCGGCCGACGAACTCCTGGCCGGCTACGGTGAGAACCGTATTGATTCGACCAACATGCCTGTTGAAGGCGGCACCTTGACGGTGCACGGGGGCAACATCGGCAAAGGTGAACGCGTGCTGGCGTTGGGCTTGCCAACACCGGTTGACGCACGCGGCAACTTTGTGATGGAGCAGATCGTTCCGCGCGCATTCAACACCGCCGAGATCAGCGTCATCGCCGCCGACGGGACCGCACGCGTGTATCGTCGCAACCTTGAACTGCCGCGCAACGACTGGTTCTTTGTCGGCATTGCCGATCTGACGGTCGGCCGCAATCGCGTCACCGGTCCTGCGGCACTGGTCACGGGTGACACGCAGCACTACGACAATGACCGCTATACCGATGGCCGCATCGCGTTTTTCACCAAGGGTAGGATCAACGATAAATGGACGCTGACCGGCGCACTAGATACGTTCAACCAGCCGATCAGCGATATCTTCAAGAACTTCAATTACAAAGATACCCGCAGCCTCTTCAATCGCATCGATCCGAAGGACACTTGGCCGGTGTACGGCGACGATTCGACCGTTATCTACGATGCGCCGACGCAAGGCAAGTTGTACTTCAAACTTGAAGATGGCAAGTCCCATGTGCTGTGGGGCAACTTCAAAGAGACGTTGGGCGACACCCAATTGGCGCAGATCAATCGCGGCTTGTATGGCGCCAACGCGCGCTACCAATCCGGCGCCACGACGAGCTTTGGCGAGAGACGCATCAAGGTGGAGGCGTTCGGTGCGGACCCGGGCACGTTGGCGGCACGCGAAGACTTCCGCGGTACCGGCGGCTCACTCTATTTCCTGAAGCGACAAGACATTACGCGTGGCTCCGAGCGCGTCCGCATCGAAATTCGTGATCGCGACTCCAATCTGGTGATGGACACACGCGCGCTGGTGTTTGGCGCGGATTACACAATCGACTACCTGCAGGGCAGGGTGCTGTTGACCAACCCGTTGGCTTCACTGGCCGGTGACTCGCAGTTGATTCGAACCGGCGGTCTTGCCGGAAATCCGGCGTTTCTGGTGATCGACTACGAATTCACGCCGACCAGCGTCTCCGCTGACACAATGGCCTACGGCGGCCGCGCCAGCGCGTGGGTAAACGACAACGTCAAGCTTGGTGTCACCGGCAGCAAGCAACAGCAGGCCGGTGGTAACAACCGCGTCGATGGCATTGATGTCACGTTGCGCAAGAGTGAAGGTACTTTTGCCAAGCTCGAACAGGGTCGCAGTCAGGGTCCTGCGATCGGCAGCCTGAACAACTCCGCTGATGGTGGATTCTCGTTCGCACCGCAAGCGCAGGCACCCGGGACCGACATCCGGGCCAATGCTTCGCGGTTGGAAGGGCAGGTTGATCTGAAGGACGTCGGCGGTCTTGGTCAGGTCGGCGGCTACTGGCAGCAGCGCGACCGTGGTTACTCGGCACCCGGACAGGTGACTGACCGCGATACGCGGCAGTTCGGTGTCACCGGCAAGCTGCCGCTCGGCGCCGCGCTTGGCTTGAAGTTTAAGCACGATCAGAAGGACGAGACCAACGGCTTTGATTCAAGCAGCTCATCGGTTGACTTGACCTATCGCGTCAACCAGCAGTGGAGTGCATCCATCGGTATGCTGCGCGACAAGCGGGCGCAGGACAGTCTGGTCACCGCCGGCGAGAGCTTCCTGCCGGCACCCAACGTCAATACCGTCGGTGAACGCACCGACATCGGCGCGCGTATCGACTATCTGGCTGGTCGCGACTGGGCTGCCTATGTGTTTGGTCAATCAACGGTGCGTCGCACCGGCAGCCGCTTTGACAATGATCGACTCGGGCTCGGCGGCAAGTACCGGGTCAACGACAAACTTTCATTGCTTGGCGAATACTCCGGCGGTGATGGTGGTGCAGCGGGTCGCGTCGGCCTCGATTACCTCTATTCCGACCGCACGTCGACATATCTGAACTATCTGGTATCGACCGGACGCGCTGACGACGGGCTGGGAGCGCGCAACGGTGGAATGGTAGCTGGCATCAAGTCGCGCTTCACCGATCAGCTCTCGGTGTTCACCGAGCAGAAGTACACCATTGGCAACGCGGGTGGTCTGACGCATGTTTACGGTATCCAATTGGCCCCGAGCGAGAAGTGGACCTTCGGTCTTTCGGCTGAAGACGGCTACATCGGCCGCGAAAGTGCCACCGAGATCGAACGCAAAGCGGCCACCTTCAAAGTTAACTACAGCAGCAAGAACGTGAAGTACGGTGGCGCCGTGGAATGGCGGCGTGATACATCACTGGCCGAAACGCGTCGCAGCGTGTTGTGGCGTAACAACCTCAGCTACCGGACCAGTGACGACTGGCGCTTGATCGGTCGTTTCGATATCTCCGATAGCGACTCATCGAAAGGTCCGTTCTTCAATGGTGAGTTCCGCGACTTGATGGTCGGCTATGCCTGGCGACCGGCGCGCAACGACAAGCTAAATGTGTTGTTCAAGCTGCAGTATTTGGCTGATCTTGCGCCATCCCAACAGCTCACTGACTCTGGCGTGGCGGTCGATTTCGCACAGCGGAGCAAGGTAGCGGCAATTGACGTGACCTACGAACTTACATCCCGCTTCTCGATCGGTGGCAAATACGCCACCCGCATCGGCGAGCTACGGCAGACCCGTGACAGCAATGCGCCATGGTTTGACAGTCGCGCCACGCTCTCGGTACTGCGCGCAGATTACAAGGTGGTCCGCAATTGGGACGCGTTGCTCGAAGTCCGACGCCTGGCAGCGTCGGAGTCGGGCGCGCGGCAGGGCTATCTCGGTGCGCTCTACTATCACATCAACGAAAACCTGAAGTTTGGCGGCGGCTATAACTTCACAGATTTCACAGACGACATCACGAATCTGTCGTACCGGTCGCGCGGGCCATTCCTGAATGCGATTGGGAAATGGTAGTGCTTTAGCGGAGGCGCTGGGCTGCGATGCTGGAAGTTCGCGCGACTTATGCGCAATGGCACGGCCACCCGGGAGCTGGCGCCGCGTTACGGTTTAGTCGCTGCAGCCCTCGCCTCGGCGATGGCCTTGTCGAGGCGGCCGAACAGCTCAGTCGTGCCTTTTCCCGTTGGTGAGATCGCGACGCGACCTTGCACAACGAACGTCGGGGTTGATGTGATGCGGTAGTCTTCAGACATCTTACTGGCACTATTAATCTTGGTTAAGGTCGAAAACGAAGTCCGCATAAGGTTATACCTAGCCGGGTCCACGCCATTCTTCTCCAACCATTTCATGAGTGTGGGGCCGTGGCCGAGCATTTGCTTTTCGACGTGGATGGCCTTGAAGATCGCCGCGTGCAACCGCTTCAACTGCCCCATGGTCTCCAAGGTGTAGTAAAGCGTTGCAGTATCCACACCAGCCACCGGCGCGGGCGACGGTATTCGGCGGATCTTCACATCTTTTGGTTGCATCTTCGCCCATTCGACAAACGGGCCGTCGATCGCGGCGCATGCTCCGCAGCCGTAGGCAAAAAACTCCAACACTTCAACGATGCCGCGTTCGTTGACCGGTTGGGGTGGATTAATTTTGCGCACACCTTGTTGCGCCAAACCTGCCGTTGCCACGGCCAACAGCAGTGGGGCGAGCATGATGCGCGCGACGCGATACGATAGATGCCTTGGGAGTTCAGTAAGTGTAAACATTTGAAAGTCCTTTATTGGCGGCTGTTTTCAGCACATTTTGCTCTGAAACGCCCGCCAAATATAGAGTTTGACTTTTGAGTTATCAGGTTCGCCCATTTTGCGTCGCAGACATTTCAACGCCGCTATTGCCCTTCATGCAACCGCTTGGGCATCAACTGTGCGCCGTCAAAGTCGGGCGCTCGGCGCAGATCAAGCGTAAACGGAAACGCCGGATTGCGGCCTTCCAGTTTGAGTTCGAGGGGCCCCGGCGTGTGCCCGATTTTCTGGAAGCGCGCGACTCTTCGTGCCTCGGCTTCGTTTGCATTAACAGGGAAGGTTGAATAGTTGCGGCCGCCCGGATGGCTGACGTGATAGGTGCAGCCACCGACCGAGCGGCCAGACCACAGGTCGACAATATCGAACACCAGCGGCGCGTGCACGCCAATGGTCGGATGCAGCGCCGATGAAGGTGCCCAAGCGCGAAAACGCACACCGGCGACAAACTCACCCGGCGTGCCGGTCGGCGTGAGCGGCACCACGCGGCCGTTGCACGCGACCACGTGACGTTGCTGGACCATGCCCGACACTTTCACCTGCACACGCTCAAGGCTCGAGTCGACATAGCGTGCCGTTCCAGAGCCGGCCATCTCTTCACCGAGCACATGCCACGGCTCAATCGCCTGGCGCAATTCCATTTCCACACCTTGATAGGCGACGGTGCCGAAGCGCGGAAAACGGAATTCAATGAAAGGCGCGAACCACTCCATCTTGAACGCATAACCGGCCGCGTTCAAATCATCGACCACTGCTTTCATATCCTGCGCGACGAAGTAGGGCAGCATGAAACGGTCGTGTAATTCCGTCCCCCAGCGAATCAGTGTGGCTTTGTACGGCGTTTTCCAGAATCTGGAAATGAGCGCTCGCAACAACAGCGTTTGCGTCAGGCTCATCTCAGCATGCGGCGGCATTTCAAATGCGCGGAATTCGAGCAAGCCCAGGCGTCCGGTCGGACCGTCCGGCGAGTAGAGTTTGTCGATGGAAAATTCGGCGCGATGCGTGTTACCGGTCAGGTCCACCAGGAAGTTGCGCAAGATCCGATCTGCCAGCCACGGAAATTCACTGTCCTTGCCGGAGACGAGCTTTTCTTCCATCTGCTCGAAGGCGATTTCCAGTTCGTACAAGGTATCCGAGCGCGCTTCATCGACGCGCGGGCTTTGCGACGTCGGGCCGATGAAGGCGCCGGAGAACAGGTATGACAGCGCCGGGTGGTTCTGCCAATAGGTGATGAGCGAGCGCAACAAGTCCGGCCTGCGTAGCATCGGCGAGTCCTTCGCGGTCACACCGCCCACCGTCACGTGGTTGCCGCCGCCCGTGCCGGTGTGCTTGCCGTCGAGCATAAATTTCTCGGTGGCAAGCCGCGATAGGCGCGCCTCTTCGTAGAGCGTCTTGGTGTTGGTCACAAGTTCAGGCCAGCTTGCGGACGGCTGGATGTTGAATTCGATCACGCCCGGATCCGGCGTCACGGCAAATTTCTTGATGCGCTCGTCCGACGGTGGCGTATAGCCTTCAATACGAATCGGTGTCGCGGTTTCCTTCGCCGTTTTCTCGACAACGCTGATCAGGGCCAGGTAATCCTCCAGCAACTCCAGCGGCGGGAAAAACACATGCAATATGCCGTTGCGGACTTCAACGCAGATGGCGGTGCGTACGACGTCTTTGGCAGACTCGCCCTTTGTGAGTTTGTTCTTTTTCGGTTTCTCAAGGTCTTTCTTGGTCGCCAGCTTCATCTTTGCGGCGAGCACCTCGCGTTCAGCGAACGGATCGCCGGCGATGAGCACGTCCATGTCGGCCGGCGCCACCCAGGGCAGGCTCGCCAACGGAAGCCGGAAACCAAGCGGAGATTCGCCTTCGACCAGATACAAATGATTCGTTGCCAGCGGCCAAAGTGAAGATGCCCACTCCGTGGCGGCATCGACCGCCTTGCGCGGTACCGGCTTGATCGGCAGCACATAACCGACCGGCTCGCCAATCGCGCCTTCGAGTTGCGCCAACAGTTTCTCCACCAGCGAAGCGCGAGCGGCGGCGTCTTTCAGCTCCGGCGAGGCCGGGTCGATGTTGATGGGTAGTTGCGACTCGTCACGAATCGTGCGCCAGATGCTCTCAAAGGCCGGCATCGCGTAGTCTGGATGCAGCGCGAGATTGACGCTGAGCGCGCGCACGAAAGTCTCGCTGATGCGCTTGTCGTGCTCGGTTTCACCTGTCGCTACCAGCGTTGCATCATGCCAGATCGGAACACCATCAGGACGCCAGTAGCAAGACAACGCCCAGCGCGGCAGCGGCTCGCCGGGGTACCACTTGCCCTGACCGAAATGCAGCAAGCCGCCCGGCGAAAATTTCCGCTGCATGCGCTGGAACAAAACGGTGGCCAGCTCGAGCTTCTTTGGTGAGTGCGCCGTGTAATTCCACTCCGGGCCTTCCATGTCATCAATGGATACAAAGGTCGGCTCGCCACCCATGGTCAAGCGTACATCGTTGTCCAGCAGTTCACGATCAACCTTGTCACCTAGAGCGGTGACCTGTTGCCACTGTGTTTCGTTGAACGGCTTGGTGACGCGCGGATCCTCATGGATGCGCGTGACCGTCATCGAAAAATCGAGCGTCGTTTCACAGACGTCGGTGAATCCAGAGACAGGCGCGGCCGACGACGGAATGGCTGTGCAGGCCAGCGGGATGTGGCCTTCGCCCGCCAGCAAACCCGACGTCGGGTCGAGGCCAATCCAGCCCGCGCCGGGCAGGTAAGCTTCACACCATGCGTGCAAGTCGGTGAAGTCGCGGTCGGTACCGGACGGCCCGTCGAGCGCCTTTTGGTCGGCGGCTAATTGGATCAAATAACCGGACGCAAAGCGTGCAGCGATACCGAAATGGCGAAGAATCTGCACCAGCAACCAGCCGGTATCCCGGCATGACCCTTGCGCGCGCTCGAGCGTGTGCTCGGGCGTTTGTACACCGGGCTCCATGCGGATGAGATAAGAAATGTCGGATTGCAGCTTTGCATTCAGCGCCACCAGAAAATCGATGGTGTTGATCGGCTTGCCCAGAAACGCAGCACGCGCCTCGGCCAGCCATTTGGTCAGCAGCGGGCCGGTAGGCTCCACTTCAAGGTAGGCCGCGAGCTCGCGTTTGTTGTCGTTGGTATAGGCGAACGGGAACTGCTCGGCGTACGACTCCATGAAGAAATCGAACGGATTGATAACCGTCATGTCGGCGACCAGATCGACTTCGATACACAGCTCGTTAGACTTTTCCGGAAACACCAGGCGCGCCAGCCAATTGCCGTACGGATCCTGCTGCCAGTTCAGGAAGTGTTTTTCCGGCCTGACTTTTAGCGAGTAGCTTTCGATTGGCGTGCGCGCGTGGGCAGCGGGGCGCAGGCGTACCTCGTGCGGCGACAGAGCGACTTCGCGGTCGAAGATGTAGTGCGTTTTATGGTGGAGGGCTACGCGGATGGTCATTGGGGGTCAAAGCAAAGCCGGTGGTCTTGTTGCGAACTTGGATTCCCGCCTTCGCGGGAATGACAGGGTTTGATGATTGTGGAATAAAGAGAGGCGTAGCAAATCGGCATCCTAAAAAAACGGCGTCATTCCCGCGCAGGCGGGAGTCCAAGTTGATTCAGGCCGTAAAGTCCAAGACCAGAATCCCGCCATTCGGGATTCTGGTCTTGCACCAAATTCACTTTCCAGTCCCGGTTCCACTTCTTAATCTGTTTTTCTCGCGTGATCGCTTCAAGCATGGTCTCATGCACTTCAAACCAAACCAGCATGTGAACACCGTACTTCTTCGAAAATCCATCTACCTCATCGGACCGATGCTGCCACGTCCTGCTCACAAGATTGCTGGTCACGCCCACATAGAACGTCCCGTAGCGTTTGCTTGCAAGTAGGTAAACAGCCGGTTGCATCATCCACCGTCAAGTCACGCCTACTCCATCCAATCCGGATCCGGCAACTCGCTGAACACGCGTCTCAGCCCACCGCCCCAGCGCTGCCGTACCATCGAAAAATACGGATCGCCTTCGCGGATGCGTTGCTGGATTCCTACACGAAGCGAATCGCGCGGGTACCAAAGCATGTCAATCGGCAGTCCGACCGAAATGTTGGATTTGATGGTCGAGTCGAACGAGATTAGCACGCACTTCGCGGCTTCTTTTTGCGGCGTTGAGGTCGTCAGCACGCGGTCTAGAATCGGCTTGCCGTACTTGGCCTCGCCTAGCTGAAAGTAAGGCGTCTCATCGGAGGCTTCAATGAAGTTTCCCTGTGGATAGACATGGAACAGGCGCTGTCCCTCGCCGCGAATCTGTCCGCCGACGATCAGGTTTGCCGACGCTTCGATGCCGTCGGCGGCCAGCGACGGGCCGTCACGTCGAACCATCTCCCGCAGCGCGCCACCCACGAGCGCGGCAACATCAAACATGGAAGGCGCATCCCAGATCGTCATCCGCTCGTCTTTTGGCATCACATGAATATGCCGATCCAAAATATTTGTCACGCCCTGCGTGATGCCGAGATTACCCGACGACAGCACCACGATCACGCGATCATCGGGCCGCTCATAGACGCGCGTCTTGCAGAACGTGGCGATCTGATCGACACCGGCATTGGTGCGCGAATCCGAGGCAAATATCATCCCTGAATCGAGACGAAGCGCAACGCAATAAGTCATTATTCCTCTCTCCTGAAGTGCTTGCTGTGTCCGGCTATGCCGCCGTTGTGGTTGTTGTTTGCGACTGTGATTGCTTCGCCGCTGGGGGCAGGGTCGGCGCAAAGAATGCAGTGTTGATCTCGGCGCTCAGCTTGGCGGTTGACGCCAGAAAATCAGTCAGGTACTCGTGCAGACCGAGGTCAAAAATATCCTGCACGCGGCCGAACTGCAACGCGGCGTAGATTTCTCCCGCCTGACGGGTCGCCTCGCGCGACGAGCCGTTTTGCACTGCGCACAATATTTCGTAAACGTCGTGAAAACAAAAGTGCAGCGAGCGTGGAATGTCCACCCGCAAAATTAGTAGTTCTGCAATGCGAAGCGGCGTGATGACATCGCGATACACCTTGCGATAGGACTCAAACGCAGACACTGACCTCAGGACGGCCGACCACTGGTAGTAATCAACCGCACCGCCGACGTCATCTACTGACGGCAACAAGATGTGGTATTTGGCGTCGATAATTCGGGCGGTGTTGTCGGCGCGTTCCATGTAGGTGCCAAGGCGGTGAAATTGAAACGCATCGTCCCGCCGGATGGTGCCGAAGGTCACGCCGCGAAACAGGTGCGATCGCTCCTTCACCCATTCGAAGAACGATGAAACGCCCTTTGCATACAGGCGATCCTCATCCATGTTCTGCATTTCAATCCAAGTGCCGTTCAACACCTCCCACATTTCCGAGGTGATGGTGCCACGAACCGCGCGGGCGTTTTCACGTGCCTGTTTGGCGCAACTGTAAATGGAGGCTGGATTCTCCGGGTCGAGCGCCATGAAGTGCAGCACTTCTTTGGCACAGACCAGACTGTGGCGGCCACTGAATGGAAACAGCGTGCCGGTGATATTTAATGGCGCAAACCATTCCTGATCCTGCAAATCAGGGTCTTTGGTCAGCAGTGACATCCGGTAGGCAACATCGAGGATGCGCGCGTTGTTCTCGGCGCGCTCGACATAGCGTGCCATCCAATAAAGCATCGAAGCGGTTCGACTCAGCATATCAATCGACCACCCAGGTATCTTTAACGCCCCCGCCCTGGGACGAGTTCACGACCAATGATCCTTCGCGAAGCGCCACCCTTGTCAGTCCGCCCGGAACGAAATTAACGGTCTTGCCGGACAACACGTACGGCCGCAGATCAATATGGCGTGGCGCGAGACCTTTGTCGACAAAGGTCGGCACCGCCGACAGCGACAGGGTCGGCTGTGCAATGAACCGCTCAGGCTGATCGAGCACCCGCTGCTTATACTTTTCACGCTCTTCTTTGGTTGAGGTCGGGCCGATCAGCATGCCGTAGCCGCCCGAGCCTTGCGCTTCTTTGATGACCAACTCCTTCATGTTGGCGATCACGTAGTCGAGATCGTCCTTGTTGCCGAGCTGATAGGTATGCACATTTTTAAGGATCGGTTCCTCGCCAAGATAAAAACGAATCATCTCCGGGACGTACGGATAGATCGACTTGTCGTCGGCGATGCCGGTGCCGACCGCATTGGCCAGCGTCACACGCCCGGCGCGATACGCTTTCATCAGCCCGGGGACGCCGAGCATGGAGTCGGATCGGAATGACAGCGGGTCAATGAAGTCATCGTCAATACGGCGATAAATCACATCCACTTTTTGCGGGCCCTGCGTGGTTTTCATGAATACAGTGTTGTCGGCGACGAACAGGTCAACCCCTTCGACCAGTTCAATGCCCATCTGCTGCGCGAGGAAAGCATGCTCAAAATAGGCGGAGTTGAAGTGACCGGGCGTCATCAACACGATGGTCGGATTGTCGACCCCGACCGGCGCCGCATTGCGCAGCGTTTCGAGTAACAGGTCAGGGTAATGATCGACCGGGCGGATGCGTTGCGCGGCGAACAATTCCGGAAATAGCCGCATCATCATCTTGCGGTTTTCCAACAAATACGACACACCCGACGGCGTGCGCAGGTTGTCTTCCAGCACGTAGTACTCGCCGTCGGCGTCCTTGACCAGATCGATGCCCGCCACATGGGCGTAGATGCCACCCGGCACACTGATGCCGACCATTTCTTTGCGGTATTGCGAGTTTTCGAGCACCTTATCGGCAGGAATTTTGCCCGCCTTGAGGATGTTCATGTCGTGGTAAACGTCGTGCAAGAACGCGTTGAGGGCTGTCACGCGTTGCTTGAGGCCGCGCGAAATCATCTCCCAGTCTTTGCCTGGAATGACATGCGGTACCAGGTCGAACGGAATCAATCGTTCAGAGCCGGTTGTCTCACCATACACGGCGAAGGTGATGCCGACGCGGTGGAACATGAGATCGGCCGCCTGCCGGTTCTGGGCGATCTTTTCAGGTGGCGTGGTCCTCAGCCAATCGGCGAAGGCGGCGTAATGCGGACGCACGCTGCCATCGGCTTCGTACATTTCGTTAAAGAATGGTTTGAGCGCCATGGAGGATTTTGTTTTTCGAGATGCGGATACGCCGTTAACCTAAGCAACCGGCGTGCCTACGGCGCGGGCACGTTGTGCATAGCAAGAATGATAGACCCATGCTACCGTAAAATGGCACTATTCTCCTACGAGGTCGCCCCTCGTCAACCTGGTTTTCCCCTCCGTTTACGCTGTATTTACTTGCCGTTACCTTTGTTCATGTCTGAATTGCTTGCCCCCGCTGAGGATACCGTTGCTGCCGCCGCTGAGGCCGCTGAAGCCGCTGAGGCCGTGACGGCGCGCGCGCGGCGCGCCTACTCGGCGGAAGATGCCCGGCACGTGGAAAAGGCGATCGGATTTGTCCTAGCCTCCGGCAAGGCCGCCGAGCGCCTCAATCTGGTGCAGCGCGCCATGGATGTGGCGGGGCTGCTGCTCGATATTGATGTTGACGACGCCACCGTGGTGGCGGCCGTGCTCGCGCTTTCGATCGCCGAAAAGGACCGCGACTACGAACTCTGGACCAGCGCCTTTGGCGAAGAGGTGGTGCTGCTGGTTCGCGGGCTCGCGCGCGCCGGCAAGATCGAAACGCTGTCCGGCCGCGCCAACGACATGGCGGCGACCGAATCACTGCGCAAGATGCTGCTGGCGATGGCCGACGACGTGCGGGTCATTCTCATCAAACTGGCTGAGCGCGCGGTTTACCTGCGATCAATTACCAAGGCTGACGAGGTGGTTCGTCGCGCTGCCGCCGTGACCACGCGTGAGTTATTCGCGCCCCTCGCGAACCGGCTCGGCGTGTTCCAGATCAAATGGGAGCTCGAGGACCTCAGCTTTCGCTTTCTCGAACCCGAGCTCTACAAGAACATCGCCGGCTATCTGGACGGCAAGCGCGGCGAGCGCGAGGCTTACATCGCTGCCGTCGTGGCGCAACTCAAAAGCGAGATGTCGAGCCTTGGTATTCATGGGCAGGTGGCGGGGCGGCCGAAGCATATCTGGTCGATTCACCGCAAGATGCAAGCCAAAAATCTGCCCTTCGAGAAGCTCTACGATGTTCGCGCCGTTCGCGTGCTGGTCGATACCGTCGCAGACTGCTACGCCGTACTGGGCTTCGTGCACGACCATTGGCAGCCCATCGTCGGTGAATTCGACGACTACATCGCCCAGCCGAAGGCCAACAACTATCAGTCGCTGCATACCGCCGTGATCGGCCCGCATGGCAAGACGTTGGAAGTGCAGATCCGCACCCACGAGATGCACCTGGCGTCCGAGCACGGTGTTGCCGCGCACTGGCGCTATAAGGAAAACACGAAGGACGGTAGAAGCAAATCCAGCGCCGACAAAAAGTTCGAGTCCAAGATCGCTTGGCTGCGGCAGGTACTGGAGTGGAACCGCGAGCTGGTCGGCGATTCGGGGTTTTCAGACGCCGTCAAGGAAGGTCTCTTCAACGACACCGTCTATGTGTTTACGCCGCAGGGGCGCGTGATCGATCTGCCCGCCGGCTCCACGCCGGTCGATTTCGCGTATCACGTGCATACCGATCTGGGGCACCGCTGCCGTGGTGCGAAAATTGACGGCCACATCGTGCCGCTTTCCACCAAGCTGCAGAACGCGCAGATGGTCGATATCTTGGCAGCCAAGGTCGGCGGTCCTTCGCGCGACTGGCTGAATCCGCAGTTGGGGTTTCTGGTCAGTAATCGCGGCCAATCGAAAGTGCGCGCGTGGTTTCGGCAGGAGTACTTTGAAGTCGACAAGGCGCATGGCCGCCAGACGCTGGAAAAAGAACTCGCGCGCGCCGGTGCCACCTCCATCGCGCTTGAGAAAATCAGCCTTGCGTTGGGACACAAGGACGTCGACGAGTGTTGCGCGGCGATCGGCCGCAATGAAATCACACCGCACCAGATTGAGGTTGCGCTGCGGGAATTGACCGCACCTGCACCAGTCGTCGCCGATGCTCCGATGTTTGCCGCTCAGGCGCCGATGCAAGCGGGCAAGACATCCGCCGGCGTGTTGGTGTTGGGCGTCAACAATATTCAGACGCTGGTGGCCAAGTGCTGCAAGCCGCTGCCGTCAGACCCTATCGTCGGATTCGTCACCAAGAATCGCGGCGTGATGGTGCACCGGATCGATTGCATCAATATCACCAGCCTGAAGGCCGACCAGCGTGACCGGCTGATGCCCGCGCAGTGGGGCAACACCGGCGATCAGCCGTTCGCGGCGGATATCGAAGTCGCGGCATCTGACCGGCAGGGGCTGCTGCGTGATATCTCAGAAGCGCTGTCGAAGGAGCGTATCAACGTGGTCGGGGTCAACACCCTGTCGCGCGGCAATCTTGCGTCGATGCGATTTACGATTGAACTGCGGCGCGGCGAGGATTTGGCGCGCGTGATGCGGGCGATTGGCGATGTGGCGGGGGTGGAAAGTGCTACGCGGCGCTGAGCTGCCCAATGGAGAGATGGGCTCCTCTATCAACCACTGTCATACCGGCGAAGGCCGGTATCCAAGTTTCGTAGCTCGTGAATAGGTTGCCTAACTTGGACCCCGGCCGGAGCCTGCCCTCGAATGATTGCGAATGATTGAATCGGGGGCCGGGGAGCCAGAATTCTGGAATTTATAGAATTTTTAAACTGCATAGAACACAAGCAAATACGGGCATCTTCAGACATAAATGCCTGAAAACGCCCGCCAATAAACGACTTTCAGGAATTATTCATGCCAGGCGCACTCGACGGAATCAAGGTACTCGACCTCACCAGCGTGATCATGGGGCCGTACTGCACCCAGATCTTGGGTGATATGGGCGCCGACGTGGTCAAAGTCGAGACCCACGCCGGCGACAATATGCGCTGGGTCGGGCCGATGAAAAATCCCGGCATGGGTCACATCCATCTGCACTTGAATCGCAACAAACGCTCGATCGTGCTCGACCTGAAACAACCGAAGGGGCTGGAGGCGTGCCTGCGTCTGGCGGCGACGGCCGACGTGTTGGTCTATAACGTGCGGCCGCAATCGATGGCGCGATTGGGCTTGGGCTATGAGGCGGTCAAGAAGGTCAATGAGAAGATCATCTACGTTGGTGCATTTGGCTATTCCGAAAAAGGGCCGTACGCCGGACGTCCCGCTTATGACGACCTGATTCAAGGCATCGCCGGCATCGCCTCGCTGAGCCAGCGCCAAACCGGCGGGTTGCCGCGCTATGCGCCGGTCACCATCGGCGATCGCAGCGTCGGGCTGCATACCGTGAACGCCGTGCTGGCGGCACTGTTTCACCGCGAACGCAGCGGGGAAGGGCAGGCTATTGAGGTCACCATGTTTGAGGCGATGTCGCAGTTCGTACTGGGCGATCACATGGGTGGCAAGACGTTTGACCCGCCGTTGGGCGATACCGCTTACGCACGCTTGATCGCGCCGCATCGGCGCCCGTACGCCACCTCCGACGGTTACCTGTGCGTGCTGATCTACAACGACAAACATTGGACGACGTTCTTCGATGCCATCGACCGGCCAGATTTGAAAGCCGACGCCAAGTACCGTGACCACTCCGCGCGTGCAGCCAACATCGGCGAAGTGTACGAATTTGTCGCCAAGACCATCGAAGCGCAATCAAGCGCCTATTGGCGTGAGCTACTCGACAAGGCCGACATTCCGTTTGCCACCATGCACACCATCGACTCGTTGCTCGAAGACGAGCACATGAAAGCCATCGATTTCTTCCCGGAGTTCGACCACCCCACCGAAGGCCGCATCCGCGCGACGGCACCGGTCGGCGAGTGGAGTGCGACACCGCCTTCGATCCGCAAGCTGCCGGCGCGGCTGGGTGAGCACAGCCGCGAAGTGCTAACGGAGGCCGGCTACTCGTTCGAGGAAATTGAGGAGATGCTGGTGGGGCGGGTGACGATGGAGCCGGGTCACAGTTAATGGCGGTTGCGGATTGGTGCCGATCCTCTTCGCGAGTTGGCTAATGTGGTTCTTCACGCTGTTTGTAACTTATTCGATCCACCGCTTACGAAGGCGACGCGCGCGATAAAAGAACCGTCATTCCCGCGCAGGCGGGAATCCAATTTAGTTGGGTGTCACTAAATACTGACAACTTAGATTC
>Ga0105047_10006524_pt1 | contig 19779 bp, 17 predicted proteins | sample MAT04_FD_78384 | JGI IMG/M metagenome (GOLD analysis project Ga0105047, IMG submission 78384) | Freshwater microbial communities from Lake Fryxell liftoff mats and glacier meltwater in Antarctica - MAT-04 (megahit assembly) | ecosystem: Environmental > Aquatic > Freshwater > Ice > Liftoff...
CACATGGATGTGAGGACAAAATAGCGACGTAAGTCGTTATTTTGCGAGCCTCGCGAAGCTTTGCTTTGCGCCGGGCGAGGTTGAAAAACGCCACGACGGCGTTTTTCAACAGGCAGCTAGTCGCTGCTAATAGCTGACCAATTCATCGGGGCTGAGCGGCCATCGGGGCTGATCAGGTAGTTGATTGAAGCTGAAAACAATTCAGGCCGCCGGCGAAATGTTCGTCCGGCGGCCTTTTTGTTTGTGCAGACTGAATTGAGCATCGACCAGACATGAACGTCGAGCGTCAAAAAGGGGTGGCTGACGGGATTCGAACCCGCGACCTCCTGAACCACAATCAGGCGTTCTAACCAACTGAACTACAGCCACCATCCCACAGCGCCCCGTTGAGGACGCCGCGCAGCAATCGAATATAGTAGCCGCTCCGAAAGGGGTCAACGCCGCACAAACCGCGGGTTTGCGTGCCGAATCGCCCCATCAGACCACACAAGAGAGGCCAACACCGCCGGGATGGCGAGCCTGCGAGTTGCACGGTCCGCATCAGTTGGGACAATCAAGTAGAACTGATGTTCGCGCGAACGATCTGCCTGTCTCTAGCGGACTTGATACTCTCGCTTGCTGGTTATTTGACCGTGGCGTAGACTGACCCATCGATCTTCATTGCGCTTCATTGCGCCCGTGTTGTCTCTTTTCCACATCCGCGTCCGACTAATCGGAGGCGCCAGCCATTAGCGTCGCAGCCGTGACCGATCTCGCATTTCAGAAGTGCATCTCGCCGCGCTGCGGAGCCACGTATGGCATTGAAGAAGTGCGCGTCGAGTGCGCCGTTTGCGGCAATCTGTTGGACGTGATCTACGACTGGGAGCGCGCCAAGCCCCCAACGTCGCTCAAGTTTTTTGAGCAAAAGTGGACCCGCCGCCACGAGCCCCTCTGCTTTAGCGGCGTCTGGCGATTCTACGAACTGTTGCCATTCGCCCCGCCCTCGCAGGTGGTGACCATTGGCGAAGGTCAGACGCTCCTGCAATCGTCGCCATCAGTCGCTGCGTACGTGGGATTGAACAACTCCGGTTTGTTTCTGCAATACGAAGGAATGAATCCTTCGGGCAGTTTTAAAGACAACGGGATGTCGGCAGCGTTTACGCACGCCCGGACGATTGGCGCCAACCGGGCGGCCTGCGCATCGACCGGCAATACCAGCGCATCGCTGGCGGCGTATTGCTCCGTGACCAAGCTGATGCGCGCGGTGATTTTTGTCGGTTCTGGCAAGATCTCGTATGGCAAGCTCTCGCAGGCGCTCGACTACGGCGCCTTGACGGTGCAGATCGCCGGCGACTTTGACGACGCCATGGCGCGCGTTAAAGAGGCGTCCCGCGCGCTAGGTATCTACCTGGTCAACAGCGTCAATCCTTTCCGTTTGGAAGGGCAAAAGACGATCATGTACCGCATCCTGGAAGCCTTGCGCTGGGAAGTGCCAGATTGGATCGTCGTGCCGGGCGGCAACCTGGGTAATTCCAGTGCGTTTGGCAAGGCGTTCATGGAGTTGAAGGAACTCGGCCTGATCGACCGCATTCCGCGACTGGCAGTGATCAACGCCGCCGGCGCCAACACGCTGTACGAACTGTACGAGCGGCGCGGCCTGCGCTGGAATAAGGGACTGCCGAACGAGGCGACATCGGCGACCTACATGAGCGAGATGGACGAACAAGGCAAACGGGCTTCGACCATCGCCAGCGCTATCGAGATCAACCGACCCGTGAACCTGACCAAATGCCTGCGGGCACTCGAGGCCTGCAACGGCGTCGTCCGCGAAGTGACGGACCAAGAGATTATGGACGCCAAGGCCCAAGTCGGCGCCGGCGGTTTAGGATGTGAGCCGGCAAGCGCTGCCAGCGTCGCGGGGGCGCGCAAGCTACGGGCCGAAGGTGTGATTGGCGTCGACGAACGCGTCGTCTGCATTCTCACCGGGCATCAACTGAAAGACCCAACGGCGACCGTGGCCTATCACACAACCGATCAGGATAAATTCAACGAGGTGCTCGGCTCACGCGGGATCAAACGCGCCGCCTACGCCAATCGAGCCGTCGCCGTTCCCAACGATCTGGACGAGATCATCAAGGCGATTCATCTCTACAGTTGAGCCTGAACCTGGGCTCAATCCATTGAGCGCATCGCGTCCGCTTCGCTCACTTAACATTCAGCACGGATGACATTCATGGCAGTGCGTATCGCAATTCATGGCGCGGCGGGGCGAATGGGCCAGAGATTGGTCGCGCTGGCCGCTGCCGATCCGCAGTTCACGCTGGTCGCCGCCGTCGATCGGCCAGGGCATCCCAAGTTGGGCGAAGACGCCGGTCAACTGGCGGGCGTCGGTTCGCTGGGGGTTCCGCTTGCCGATTCGCTAGGCGCCGCGAAGATCGACGTCGTGATTGATTTCTCTGGGCCGGCGGCCACCGTCGGCATCGCCCGAGAGTGCGTGCGACGGAAGCTTCCACTGGTAGTGGCCACCACAGGGCTGGAAGCGGACCAATTGAACGAAGTTCGCGCGGCGGCGGCTTCGATCCCGCTGTTATGGTCTCCCAGCATGAGCCTGGCGGTGAACCTGGCGATGAAGCTGTCGAGCGTCGCTGGCAGCGCTCTGGCCGACCATCCAACCGGCGCCGACGTTGAAATTATTGAGCGCCATCATCGCTACAAAGAGGACGCCCCCAGCGGCACCGCGTTACGTTTTGGCCAGATCATCGCCGGCGTCATGGGGCAGGCCGACGCGCAGCACGGTCGCCACGGCAAGCCGGGTCAACGCCCGCACGGTGAGATTGGTTACCACGCCGTCCGCACGGGCGACAATCCTGGCGAGCACACGATCATCTTCGGGCTTTTGGGCGAAACGCTCGAAATCACGGTCCGCGCCAGCAATCGCGATTGCTACGCCCACGGCGCCCTGAGCGCTGCCCGATTTCTGGTGGGTAAGAAGCCAGGACTGTACGGCATTGAAGACGTGCTGGGGTTGTGAGATTGCGACCGGAAAAAGCACCTCTAAACGGCTCGCTGCTTGCGCCATCGTATACTAGGGCATTGTGATATCGCTCTTTCTCTTGCTGATCGCAAACGCCCATGGCGAAATGTGACGAAGGCTACATGTGCGACGTTTGCGGGGCCGACGTGGCCGAGATCGTCGAGAGCGATCTCTACCTCCGCTACGTGATCGGGATGATCGATCCCGAAACTTTGCACACTACGCCGGAGCGACACATCCGCTGCAATCCGGCGCTCGCGCAGTTTATTGTCGATGACGATTTTTCGCCGGTCCTAGTGGAAGGCGCCTTCGACAAGCGGACGCTCGACCAAGCCTACGTGCGCGAGCGAGAGACGCTAGTCACGCGCGGATGGCGCCGCCTGAGCGAAGTCACTAGCCAGGAAGCGGCGATCATCAACTATCCTTTGCCGGAAGTGCGGACCCGCAACGAACGGCGCGCTCTGTAGACTTCGCGTTTCGAAAATCCACTGGCAGACGGCGCCAATCGTATGACCGCTGACATTGCCCTACTGGTCGAGACAATTCACGGCCTGCGCGGGCGGGGCGCCACAATTGCGCCGCTAGATGGGGGAATCACGAACCGCAATTACCGCGTCGAGGCCGAAGGCGAAGTCTTCGTGCTCCGCATCGCTGGCGAGAATACCGGGCTGCTGGGCATCGACCGCGCGCACGAGCATCAATGCGCCTCGGCGGCCGCGCAGTTGGGCGTGGGGCCCGAGGTGATCGCGTTTCTGCCGAAACAGGCGGCGCTCGTCACGCGTTTCTGCACAGGCGCGGTGCTGACTGCCGCGGACGCGCAGCGACCGGACATTGTCGCGCGGATTGTGCGCTCGCTGCAAAAGGTACATGCCGGCCCCGTGGCGCCAGGCGACTTCTGCGGCTTTCAGGTGGCTCGGGATTATCGCCAAATGGCGGCAGAGCGCGGCGTTGCCTTGCCTGCCGAACTCGATCAAGCGATCGAACACTTGCGACGAGTCGAACAAACCATGGGACTCTCTGGTCCCGCGCGATTTTGTCACAACGATCTGCTACCAAGCAACCTGATCGACGATGGCCAACAAGTTTGGATCATCGATTGGGAATACGCCGCGATGGGAGATCCCTTCTTCGATCTGGGTAACCTGGCCGAGAATCACCTGTTGAATCCCGACCAAGAAGAGGCGCTACTGCGGCTTTATCTCGATACGTTTCGGTCGGAAGACCTCGGCCGCTTGCGCGCGATGCGCGCTGTTAGCGCATTGCGAGAAGCGACCTGGGGTTACCTGCAATCGGCCGTTTCGACGCTCGACTTCGATTTCCTCGGCTACGCCAACGAGCATTTGAAGCGTTGCCAGGAACTGACCCACGCTTAGCCAATAGAGATACTGAGGCGACGCATGGGCCGAGTGCTCACGTCGATCGCCTGCTTTCCCGGGCTTCCGATGCACGCCCCTCGCCCATTGATTACGTAGGACGCAATAACGTCGCGGTAAGTCCACGCAGCGCTATTCGGCTGGGACGCTGCCTCTGGGAAGCGCGGATGGATTGACGTCAGCAGCGGTCATAATCAACTCGTCGAAATCAGCCTGGCCCGTTCCACCATGGAGCCCGATGGTAATCAGCGCAATGCGACTGCGCGGCGGCGTAAGAAATCTCGCCTGTTCCTGAGTCCAATCCAACGTGCCTGACCAAGGACCGATCATCTCGTCCCCGACCGGAATGAAGTGCTCATCGTAGAAGCGGATGCGCACGGCAGGTCGCTCGCTTAGCGATTGACCGGGTCCAACGTCGTTCATACGGACGCGGACCGACACGTTCACGGCTGGCGTGACGCGGCCATTGAGTCGGATGTGCTGCTTCGCGTGGCTGGTCATTCCGGGGGTGCCGTTCTGAAAACGCATCACGTGTTTGCCAGCAGGCGCAGTTGCGTCGGCGACGATCGCCGCCTGTTCCACCAGATACCAGGGGGATTGTGGACCGGCCGCAATCTCAAAACTGCCATCCGCCAGCAATGCGGCAGTCGCGGGCGTGGCCGGAGGCGCGGTCTGCCGGCCATGTCCAAATGAAACGCCGAGGCCAACTGCAAGGGTCAGTAGCGCGAGCGTCCGCCAGGCACACTTGAGGACACGTTTGTTCGATGGCGACATGCGCATGAGCGCCTCGGATAGTGGCACAGCCGCATTGAATGCTCGCGGCGTGGAAAGCCAGCGCGCCGGTGTCGCACGAATGCTTGGATCGCTTAGCGCAATCGCGTGGCGGTATCGATCATCACCGTCTCGACTGGCAAGTGGGTCAGTTCCCCTTCTTGGCGCGTCTTGACCTGCGCAATGCGTTCTATCACGTCCATGCCTTCGATGACTTCGCCGAACACGCAAAAGCCGTAGTGTTCTGCCGTCACGCCGCGATGATTGAGTTCATCGTTATCGCCAAGATTGATGAAGAATTGACCCGTCGAGCTCTCGATTCCATCCAGCGGCCGCGCCATGGCGATCGTCCCACGGCGATTGGCGAGTCCGTTGTTGGCTTCATTGACGATGCTGTAGCGACTGGGCTTCTCGCGCAAATCCGCGTGATAACCACCGCCGAGCAAGACGTAGCCAGGCTCTACCTGGTGAAAGATCGTCTCGTCGTAAAAGCCCGAGGCGACTTGCGCAAGAAAATTATCGACTGTGACCGGCGCCTTTTCGGCGTTTAGCCGCAGCTTGATCGTGCCATACTTGGTGTTCAACAACACCGTAGGGCTCTGATCTTTTTGCAGAGCGCTGCCGATCTGCGATGGAGCAGTTTCGGCGCCGTCAACGCCGGCCGTCGCCGACGGCGCGTCGCTCTTGCCGCAACCTGCCGCACAAGCCACTCCGGCCAACATCAGGCCTGCCAAGAAACGGCGCACGATGATCATGGTCACTCTTCCTGGTTACGTTTCCGAGAAGTCGGGTTACTTTGTTATCGGGCAGTGAATTTGAACGTCGCCACCCAAAATACGGTCCTTACGACCAGCGGCGCGTCATGCCAGCGTCCGGAATTCGCGAGGTATCATGCGCATTGCGGCTTTTCCGGGCAATGCCGTTTCCTGGCCGGCCGAATGCTACCGACGAGGGCGCCAGTAATGCTTGCGCGTGGATATTGCGGAATGCCTAGCGTACGAATCGACTTCGGATCGCGGCTCGTTATTCAACGTTGGCCAACCCGGTAATTCGGGCGAACTAGACAACCCACCACAACTCTCTGCTACAATGTCGCTAGTAATCTTGATCATGCGATTCCGCCCGCTTCTCGTCAGCTTCTCATCGGCCACGCAACATCTGCTAGAAGGAAACACCCGACGTGTTCAGTCGCTGGTATAGCGTTGCCGTCGGCGTATTCTGGTTTTCGGCCATGGGCTGGCTGTTCCAGCAGAAGTTGCTACCACCGCTGCTGGTCGGGGAGCCCCCCAATTACCGCACGATCTTAAACGCCGAGAACGCGAACAATCGTCCCGTTAGTTGGGATGTCTATCTCAACGACAATCATCTGGGCAAGGCAACCACGCGCACGGAACGGCAGACGGAAAATGTTTCGGAAATCCATAGCCTGGTGGAACTCGATGGCCTGCCGTTGCGCGACATAGCGCCGGCAGTGTTCACGCTATTCAGCAGGTTGCTGGGTGGAGACCGTGATTCCAACGACGCCAAGATTGCGATCCATGCGGAGAGCACGCTGCAAGTGGATCCACTGGGCCATCCCTCCAGCTTTCGATCCATGATCAAACTTCGGCCCCCCAGCGGCAAGGACGCGCATCTCTCGCCCCTGGCCGGCATGAACCTGACGCTCTCGATGCGCGGACAAGTCGTCGCCGATCAAATGGAAGTGAAGGTTAAGTTCGGCGACTTCGAACGTCAGACCGAGATTTATTTGCCGCCAGATTCGTTGATTGGCGACGTCCTTTCGCCTCCCAATTATCTGCCGGAATTGCGCGTTGGGCAGACTTGGACCGTGCCGATCTACAGCCCTTTTCGCGACCCGCGCGAGCCCATGGAGATTCTGCACGCCGCGGTCGAGCGCAAAGAGCCCATTCTTTGGGATCAGAAACTAGTGCACACGCTGGTTGTCGCGTATCGTGGCGATCCTGGGCGAGGCATGAGCAGCAACCAGACGGTCCGCGCGCAGGCCTGGGTCGACCTCAACGGTCAGGTCATCAAACAAGAGCTAATGCTTCCGCAGGCGCGACTTGTGTTCGTCCGCTCCGCCACGCCGGCCGTGCTGGATCCGGTCACAAGAGATCCAGTCTCGCCCGTCCAGGCGGCATCCTCTACGCCGCCTCAAAACTTAGACGCTGACCGAAGCGCCGCCCCGTCTTTGACTGGCGACGCGCCGCAAAAGCAAGTAATTTCAACGACGCCCTAACGACAGCACGCCAGGGATAACCTCGCTCGATGATCGAGTTTTGCAATGTCAGCAGGACGTACGGCCGCAAGTTAGCCGTTGCCGGTTTGGACCTGACGGTTCGCGCCGGCGAATTATTCGCATTCCTTGGACCCAACGGCGCGGGCAAGACGACCTCGATCAAAATGCTAGTGGGCCTGTTGCGCCCCAGCAGCGGCCAACTGCGCGTCTGCGGCTTTGACGTCGTCAAGGAAAGTCAGCAGGCCAATAGCCTGGTAGGGTACATTCCGGACGAGCCCTACCTGTACGACAAGCTGACGGGCCGGGAGTTCTTGCAATTTGTCGCCGGGATGTTTGGCCTGGCAAGTCGCGCGGCGGACGAGCGGTTGGCGCGCGAGATCGCCCGCTTTGACCTGACATCGTTCATCGATGATCTCTGTGAGAGCTATTCGCACGGAATGAAGCAACGCGTGGCGCTGGCCGGGGCATTGCTGCACGACCCTGAAGTCCTGGTGCTTGACGAGCCAACCGTTGGGCTGGATCCGCGCAGCGTCCGATTGATCAAGGATCTGCTCCGCGCCCGGGCCGCCGCCGGCGCCACGGTCTTTATGTCGACGCACTCGCTGGCAATTGCCGAAGAGATTGCCGACCGAGTAGGGATTGTCCACCAGGGGCATTTGCGATTTGTCGGCACGGTGGACGAGCTAAGGCGCCAGTCGGAGCGAATGGGTCAGGCGTCGCTAGAGCAGATGTTCCTCGAAATGACGGAAACCGCGGAGCCAGGCACAGCGGCTTCTGAAGAGCTTCCTCCCTCGGCCGGCGAGGGACAATTGTGAGCACCGCCGAAGAGCGTCCGACGACGAGCGAGACCACGGAACTTGCTGCCAGCGTCGCGCCGCGAGTCCGTTTGCTGTCCGCGCCGGCGGAAGCGGCGTTGTTCCAGCAACTACGTCGCAATCTGCTGACCAATACTCTGACGCAAGCGTTGCAGCGATCCAGGTTGCGAGTGTCGTTGGCGACGATACTGACGTTGTTTCTCTGGGCCGGCCTGTTGGTGCTGTTTTACGCTGGCTTTGACTTTCTGGATGACGCCATCCCGGAACCCGCCACGCACGACGAAACCGTTCGCGTGGTCTACGGCGTGTTCTTCGCCTCGCTGACGGTGATGCTCGTAATTTCGACTGCGATCATCGTCTACAGCGGGCTTTATCGATCTGACGAAGCGACCTTTCTGCTCACCACGCCGATTCGAGACGAGCGCGTCTTTCTGCATAAATTTCAGCAGGGGATGCTCTTCAGCAGTTGGGGATTTTTGCTGTTGGGGAGCCCGATGCTAGTGGCTTACGGCATGGTTGTAGACGCGCCGTGGTTTTATTACCTCTCGCTACTCCCATTCATGGCGGCGTTTGTCTATATCCCCGGCAGCCTGGGCGCGATTCTATGTTTGTTGGTCGTTCGCTATTTGCCGACCAATCGAGTGCAGGCGTTGACTGTGGGGGGCATCTTCTGTGCGATCTGCGCGTTGTGGCTCATTTGGACGCTGATCGCCAATCGCAGCAACGAACTACTGACGCCCGACTGGTTTCTGGAGATGATCGGCCGTTTGCGCTCCAGCGAGAATCGCCTTCTCCCCAGTTGGTGGCTCAGCACCGGTTTGTTGGAAGCGGCCCGCAGCGGCTGGGACGATGAGTCCGAGCGGACGGCGCTGGTTGAAAGCGTGATGTTCCTGGCGGTGACCGCTTCGAACGCACTCGTGCTGCATCACATTGCGGTCTGGACGGCAGGCTGGACCTACCGCACTGGGTACGGAGCGTTGATTAGCGAGCACGTTACCCGTCGCCGGTATCGCGTCGCCTGGATGGATCGCGCCGCCGACTTGATTCTGAGGCCACTGAATCCTCAATTGCGATTGTTGATTATCAAGGACCTGCGGCTGTTCCGGCGAGACCCGGTGCAATGGTCGCAGTTTTTGATTTTTTTCGGATTGTTGGCGCTCTACTTCTTGAATACGCGCCGTTTGAGCTACGACGTGAACTACGCGTCGTGGGTCAACATGATCAGCTTCTTGAACCTGGCCGTGGTGGGATTGATTCTCTCAACGTTCACCACGCGGTTTATTTTCCCAATGATCAGCCTTGAGGGGCGGCGATTTTGGATTCTGGGGCGACTGCCGGTCGGCCGGGACATGATCTTGTGGAGCAAGTTTTATTTCGCCGCGATCGGATCGCTGTTTCCCTGCACGATCTTGATTGTGCTGAGCGACCTGATGCTGCGCGTGTCGCCATTGATTATTTGGATTCACATTCTGGCCTGCGTGCTGCTCTGCTCGGGCCTCTCAGGCATTGCCGTGGGGCTAGGGGCCAAGATGCCGGACCTGCGGGATGACTCGCCCTCGAGGATCGCCGCCGGATTTGGTGGGACGCTCAACCTGGTGCTGAGCGCGGCGTTTATCGTCAGCCTCGTCGTCATAACGACTGTCCCCTGCCACTTTTACCTGCTGGCGACGCAGGACGAGGCGACCTCTTTCCACCTCGATCCGGCCCGGCAGTGGAACTGGTTAATTCTGGGCCTGATCGGCGGTTGTGTGTTAGGAGCCGCGGCGACCGCCATTCCGCTGGCGATTGGCCTCAGGGCGTTTCGCCGGCTCGAAGCCTAGGGCATTGGGCGAGTTTAACGACCAAGTGTGTCGGTCTGTTCGCCCCGCTCAGGTCGCTTATAATATTTCGCAATTCGATCGGTTGAATTCGATTGGTCCGCCGGACGCGTCCCGTTGGGCAATGCCCCGGGTGGGCGTGATTTCTGGCGCCGCCAATCCAGCAGAGGACTTGAACAAGCGATGGACGCGCAATCGCCAATCCGCATCGGCGCGGTCAGTTATCTGAACACCAAGCCGCTGATCTATCGGCTGGCTGAGTTTGCGCCACAGGCAGAGCTGGTGCTGGAAGTTCCCAGCCGACTGGCCGACGAGCTTGCGGCAGGCCGCCTGGACGTAGCGCTGATTCCGTCGATCGAGTTCTTCCGCGATCCGAGCTACGCGATCTTGTCAGACGCTTGCATCGGCTGCCAAGGTCCCGTCCTCTCGGTCAAGTTGTTCTTTCGGGTTCCGCCGGCGAACGTCCGGACGTTGGCGCTGGACGAAGGTTCGCGGACCAGCGCCGTGCTGGCGCAGATTCTGCTTCACGAACAATTCGGCGTTCGCCCCAAGCTGGAGCCGCTGCCCGTTGAGCGCGGCTTGGCGGACACGCAAGCGGACGCCGTGCTACTGATTGGCGATCGCGCTATCCATTCGCCCGTGGGACCGTTTCACGCCGTTTGGGACTTGGGAGACGAATGGCGCCGCTGGACGGGCCTGCCGTTTGTCTTTGCAATGTGGGTCGCCCGCGGAGGACGGGAGCTGTCGGCGATCGAACAAGCGCTTTCCCAGTCGCGAGACGCCGGCCTGCAAAATCTATCGAGTATTGCCGCCGCCGAGGCGCCCCGCCTGGGCCTCACCCAGCCAGAATGTCTCTCTTACTTGCGAGACTCGCTGCACTTTCATCTGGGGTCCGAAGAGCGGGAGGGGCTGGAACTCTATCGGCAGTTGGCCAACCGTTTGCAGTCGAGTGCTACCGCGACGTTGGAACCCGTGCCGAATCCGCGTTAGCGTTTCGCGCGCTGCACGAGTGTGGATCGATAACCCAGCCTGAACAGAAAACACAGTTGCGAACAAGGAGTCCGTTTTGGTTGCTTCGATTGCCAGCCTGCTTGAGAAATCGGTCGCCGGAGAGCGGCTTTCGCCAGCCGAAGGCTTGCAGTTGCTGGAGTCTCGCAATCTGGTCGAACTCGGCCGCGCGGCGGACGCTGTGACGCGCCGGCTCCATCCGGAGACGTATCGCACGTATAACATTGACCGCAACATCAACTACACCAACGTCTGCACCGCGGTCTGCGACTTCTGCGCTTTCTATCGCAAGCCGAAAGATCCAGAGGGCTACGTCCTGGATCGGGCGGAGTTGCTGCAAAAGATTCAAGAGACTGTGGATCTGGGCGGCGACCAGATCCTGATGCAGGGCGGACTTCACCCCGAGTTCAAGATCGAGTGGTACGAAGAACTGCTGCACGACATTAAGAGTCACTTTCCGCAGGTCAACGTCCACGGTTTCAGCCCTCCGGAGATCCACGCCTTTACCAAAGTCTCAAAGCTGCCGCTGAGAACTGTGCTCGAGCGACTGAAGGCCGCCGGTCTGGGTAGTCTGCCTGGTGGCGGCGCCGAGATCCTGGTCGATCGCGTCCGCAGCGAGATGACTCGCGGCAAAGTGATGACGGACGACTGGCTGAATGTCTGCCGCGTCTGGCACGAGCTGGGTGGCCACGGATCGGCGACGATGATGTTCGGCCACATCGAGACGCTAGCGGAACGAATTGAGCATCTGGATCGATTGCGCCAATTGCAGGACGAGACGGGCGGATTTACCGCTTTTATCTGTTGGACGTTTCAGCCCGATCATACCGAAATGCGCCACGTCCCCAGGGCGGGCTCCTTTGAGTACCTTAAGACGCAGGCGGTCGCCCGGCTCTATTTGGACAACATCCCCAACATCCAGTCCAGTTGGGTCACGCAGGGGCTCAAGATCGGCCAATTGGCGCTCGCTTACGGGGCCAATGACATGGGAAGCCTGATGATCGAGGAAAACGTTGTCGCCTCGGCCGGCACGGTCCATTACCTGACGCTGGAGCAAATCCGGGACGCGATCCGTGAATTGGGCTATACGCCCCGGCAGCGGAACGTGTTCTACCAGTTGATTGACGATGCGCCGCCCGCGCCGCTTGTGCAAATGGCAACGAGCTAAGCGGCTTGCTCCCTTTCTGGCCCCCCTGACCGGCAGTATTTCCCCGCTCCGCCTTGCGCACAAATCGCGTCACGGAGGGAGTCGTGGGGTAAGCTACATTGAAGTACGCGCTCTGCGAACTGCCGGAACGCGTAGGAAGGATCGGCCGTGGCGCCTGCCGCCACCCGTTCCATCCGCGCCTTGACGGCATAATCGATTTACATCTCTAGCATCTCGCTGGCCCCAGACGCTCCTAATGATCCACGCCGAACACCTGCATAAGGAATACGCAGATCTCCGGCGCGGCAAGCTGGTGGCGCTAGGCGACGTCAGCTTCTCGGCCAAGGCCGGTGAGATCTTTGGCCTGCTCGGCCCTAATGGCGCCGGCAAGACCACGGCGCTACGGATCATCAGCACCATGCTCCGCCCCTCGAGCGGCCTGGTGACGGTTAACGGCTATGACGTTGTCACGCAGCCGTCGGAAGTCCGGCATCAAATCGGCTACGTCTCGACCAATACGGGCGTGTACGACCGAATGACCGCCTGGGAAGTGGTCGAATACTTCGGCCGGCTGTTCCGCGTGAAAGAGGAGCCCCTCCGCGAGCGGATGGAATCCTTATTCACGCGGCTGAAAATGAACGACATCCGCGACGTCCTCGGCGCCAAGATGTCTACCGGCATGAAACAAAAGGTCTCGGTTGCCCGGGCACTTGTACACGATCCCCCGGTTTTGATCTTTGACGAAGCGACCAATGGGCTCGACGTGCTAGCCGCTCGCGCGCTATTGGAAACCGTGGCCGAACTCCGCTCGAACGGCAAGTGCGTGATCTTTTCCACGCATATCATGCGCGAGGCGGAAAAACTCTGCGACTCGATCGCGATCATGCACCGGGGGCACGTGCTGACCTGCGGCACGTTGCCAGAGCTGCGCGTAGCGCACGACGAACAAGATTTAGAAGAACTGTTCTTTCGCCTGATCTCAGAACACGACGCGGTTTTTCCGGAGTCGGCGGCTTGTTAAGTTGCCCATAAAGTTGATCTTCGCGCCGCGGACGCCGGCGCGAATGGCACGCGATACGGATGCTTCATGAACTGGTCGAACGTCAGACTGATTTTTCAGCGGGAAGTTCGCGATCAGTTGCGCGATCGCCGCACGCTGTTCATGATTGCCGTGCTGCCGGTGGTGCTCTACCCGTTGTTGGGAATGAGCATGTTTCAGGTGGCCCAGTTCGTTCGCGAACAGGCAACCCGCGTGTTGGTCGTAGGCGAATGGCGGGCGCCGGAAGAGCCGGCCTTGTTCGAAGACGGACATTTTGCCGGCCGCTGGTTCCACGATCCCAATAGCAACAAGCTGTTGAGCGTGGAGTTCCTGTCGAAAGAAAAGCTCGAAGCGGAGGAAGTCGACGCCGAGGCGCAGCGGACCGCCTGGCGGCTGGCGATCGACCAGGGCCGATACGACGCCGTGCTGGTCTTTCCGGGAGATTTCCGCGAGCGACTGGCAGAGCTCAAACAATCGCTGAACGCGGATCGGCCGAAAGAGGCCGAAGCGATCCGCCGCATTGAGATTCCCAAACCAGAGATTCTTTACAGCTCCGCCAGCGAAAAATCTCAGGTCACGGAGAACCGACTGCAGGCTGTGCTGGGGCGCTGGGACGACGAGATCGGCCGCGAGAATCTCTCCATGGGTTTCTTGCCGGAAAACGTCGCTCGGCCATTTGAATCGGTCACCAAAGACCTGGCCGTGCAAGGGCACCGCGACGCGGCGATTTGGTCCAAGGTCTTGCCGTTCTTGCTGTTGATCTGGGCGTTGACCGGGGCGTTTTATCCGGCGGTCGATCTGTGCGCCGGCGAGAAGGAACGTGGCACGCTGGAGACATTGCTTTGCAGCCCGGCGGAGCGGATCGAAATTGTCTGGGGAAAATTGCTGACCGTAATGTTGTTCAGCATGGCTACCGCCGTGCTCAACTTGCTCAGCATGGGTTTGACCGGATCCTTTGTGCTCAGCCAACTTCCACGATTTGGACCACCGCCGCCGCTGGCGCCGATTTGGCTGCTGGTAGCGCTCGTGCCGGTCTCGGCCATGTTCAGCGCGCTCTGCCTGGCGCTGGCGGCGTTTGCGCGCAGCAGCAAAGAGGGGCAGTACTACCTGATGCCGCTGGTGCTGGTCACGTTGCCGCTGGTGATGCTGCCGATGGCGCCAGGAGTCGAATTGAGCCTGGGCAACAGCCTGATTCCGGTCACCGGGATCGTATTGCTGCTGCGCGCTATGCTCGAAGGCAACTACCAACAGGCGTTGATCTACGGTCCGCCTGTGATCGTGGTGACGCTGGCTTGCTGCCTGCTGGCCATCCGCTGGGCCGTCGATCAATTTAATTCTGAGAGCGTGCTGTTCCGCGAAAGCGAGCGGTTCGACCTGAAGTCCTGGTTGCGTCAGATGATGCACGACCGCGAGGACACGCCCAGCGTCGCCGGCGCGTTCTTTTGCGGCGTGTTGATCCTGTTGATTCGCTTTTTCATGGGCTTTGCCCTGCCGCAGCCGAACTCGTTCGCCGAACTTGCCAAACTGACTGTGGTGACGCAGTTGGTGGTCGTGGCCACACCGGCGCTGCTGATGACGATCATGCTGACGCGCAGTTTCCGCAAAACGCTGTTGATGCGCTTACCCAAAGCGACTTCGCTGGTCACGTCGCTGCTGTCCTTGGTGGCGGCGGTGCTGCTGGCGGCCTGCGTCTTTCCGTCCGTCGGCTGGCTGGGCGTGGTTGTCGAAGAGCTCTATCCGCTCAATCCGGAGTTGAAGAAATCGCTCACGGAGATGTTCACGCAGACACCCAACATCTGGATGATGTTGTTCGTGATGGCGGTGACTCCGGCGATTTGCGAAGAACTGGCGTTCCGCGGTTTCATGCTCTCGGGCTTTCGCCACATGGGCCACAAGTGGCGGGCCATCGTCCTCAGCAGCCTGTTCTTTGGCGTCACGCACGCGATCTTTCAACAGTCGATCGTGACGTTTTTCATCGGCATGGTGATCGGCTACCTGGCCGTGCAGACCGGCAGCCTGCTGCCGTGCATGCTCTACCACCTGACGCACAACAGCCTGACGGTGCTGACATCGCAGGTGAATAGCGAGATGTTGCGCGACGTGCCGATCCTGGACTACCTGCTGGTCCAGATGCAAGACGGCAGCATTCTCTGCCGCTGGCAAACCACGGCCATCGCAGGCTTGGCGGCGCTCGTGCTGTTCGTCTGGTTCCGGCAGTTGCCGTACGCCAAGACGGCGGAAGAATCGCTGCAAGAAGCAATCGACAGCCACGCCAGCCACGCACCGACGTGAAGTGGCCGCCGCGGTTCGATCCTTTCATTAGCGAAGATTAGTGCAGATTAGCGTTCTGTACTTTTCTTGCGTTGCGCGGCCTGGTTGGCTAGCTCTTCGTCGATCCAGGATTCCAGCTCGTCTAGATCGACCGCTGGCAGCCGTGAGAGGTCTGGCCTTAGGACCGTGGCGCCTTTGATGTAAACGTGCATCACTTCGCTGGCGGATTTGCTGGTGTTCCAGTGCAACAGCACGCGAATGCAAAGCCGCAGGCTGCCCGGCACGTTGAGCTCGTGCGTGCAGAGCAGGGCCACGTTCAGCCAACCCAATTGGCGCGCGGCGAGCGCCGGGAACTCGGCATCCAGGTCGACCGTGGTCGAAAAGAATGCGCTGGCCAGATCGTTCGGGTCGATGCCGTTCTGACGGATCATCAGGGCCAGCAGTTGCCGCGTCGCCCGCAGGATGTCTTCACGCGTGTTGCTGTCGGCCGTGGTAGCGCCGCGAATGCCGCGGCAGCGCACGTTGTGTTGTTCGGCAGCGGTCATCGTCGAGCGCTCACTTGGGTTCGCCGGTTTGATTCCAGTAAATCCGCGCGTTGTGGGTAGCGCGGCCAACGGCGATGATATCGCGCCGGCCGTCGCCGTCGAGGTCTTCGACCGTCAGATCTTCGATCGCCACGGCGCCCGGCTCGATCACGCTCCGCTCCCAGCGGCCCGCCGCAACGTCTTGGGGATCATACACGCGGAGCCCGCAGCGGGCCGTGTTCGTGGCGTCGTCGCGAACTCCGATGATCAGTTCCTCGTCCGCATCGCCATCCAGATCGGCGCACCAGACGGCGTGGCCCCATTTGAGTTCTTCGTCAAGAACGTGGCGCTGCCAAAGGCCATCGGGCAGGGTTTTATCGCCCTCCTTGGCTGGCTCCGGACGTGTGTAGACCACCACCTGGTTGCCGTGCCACGGTTCGATCGTGGCGATGTAATCCCCTTTGGCCAGGCGACCCCGTTTGACTTCGCTGGCGCCGCGATTCGGACGGCTAACCTGATTGCCTTCGCCCACGCGGCGGGTGCTCCAGCGGCCATCGGCCCCGCGGACCAGCAGGCTGACTCCTTCGAAGCTGGCGACCAGAATCTCCGGCCGGCCATCGCCATCGAAATCCGTGGGGACAAAATTGTGCGTGACGTGCAGGTCTTCGCTGATGACTTCCACCGGCCACGCGTCCGTTCTGGGGTTGGCCGGTATTTTGTAGGACAGAATCCGCACGCCGGCGGTGTTCCAGTTGGGACCTTTCGTGCCGCGCCCCATCAGCGCCACGGCGATCAGTTCCGGCTTGCCGTCCGCGTCCAGATCGGCCCAGCGCATGCGGTGCATCATCGGCTCTTCGCCAATCGGATGGACGCCCCACTTGTCGCCGTCTTTTTCTGGCCGGGAGAGCCACTGCACAGTTCCGCCGCGCGCGGTGTCGAACGGCCGCCAGTCCGCGCCCAGGGCGAGGTCCACGCGGCCGTCGCCATCGATATCGTGCGGGGCGACGCAGACGTTGTCTCGCTTGGTTTGTCCGTCGATGATCGTGTGAACCTGCCAGGTGGGGTTCTCATACCAGACGACGCGGCCCGAGTCGACGACAACGATATCCGGCTTGCGATCGGCGTTCATGTCGACCGCGCTGACGGCGTAACCAACCCCCAGATCCGTGGCGATCTCTTGCGAGCGGAACTTTAGTCCCGCCGCCGGCGCCGAGAGCGCCGAAAGAAGAAGCGTCGCCAAACAAAAGAACCGTGTTGTAAATGTTAAGCGCATTGGTCTCAACTCATGAAGAAAGGACGAATGTCGCTCACGGAATCAAGCACGTGGCTGCGCCAGCCGCTGCAAACCCCCAACGCTCGACAACGGCGCGCAACAGAGATGGCGATTCTCTTATCGGCCGCCTATTCCGCCGCCTTGGTCACCTGCAATTGCACGTTGCGAAAGACCGCGGGGCTGCCATGGTTTTGCAGGCAGACGTATCCGCAGAGAGGCTTGCCATTGATTTCGTCAATCGTGGATTGGTCGACGTCCTGCACTTTGCGACCGTTGATTTGGATCACGATCTTCGGTCCGGCGCAGGTGATTTCGACCGTGTTCCACTCGCCCGCCGGTTTCATGGCATTTTCGGTCGGCGCCACGTAACGGTAGAGCGAGCCACTGCAATGCTTGTCCGCTGGCTTGCCGGCGTCGTCCTGGATCTGCACTTCGTAGCAGGCGAACGACGGCCGAGTTTGACGGACGCCGCGATACGGCACGGTGCGAATGCCGATGCCGCTGTTGGCCTTGGGCTCGAGCTTGACTTCGGTCTTGAGCGTGAAATCGCAACAGGGTCGCTCGAATCTCAAGAAGCCGAATCCGCCGCCGGCGCAGTGAATCTCTCCGTCCTTGACGCTCCAGACGGGCGCTTTGTTTTCGCCAGATCCTTGCGTCGTTGTTCCTTCAGGCGTCCAACCCTTCAGGTCTTTGCCGTTGAAGATCTCTTCGAACTTGGCTTCATCCGCGGCGCGCGCAATCGACGCAGCCACTGGGCCAAGTAGAACCAACGCAGTCGCCAAAAGTTTTAAACCATTCATCGCCGAGATCTCAATACAAGGTTGTGGAATTGTGAATGTCCGATGTCACAAATCTATTGATTCTGTGCGCCGCTATTTCTTGTCCGGAGCGCCAATCGCATACAGCGCGTCGAAGGTCCGCAGGTAGATCCGCCCGCCGGAGATGATCGGTGACGCGGAGATTGCTTCGCCGATTTCATTCGTTGCCAGGACTTCGAACTTCGGACCTGCTTTGATCACGGTCACCACGCCATCGCGGGCCGTAAGGTAAACCTTACCGTCCGCGTAAACCGGGCTGGCGCGATGCCGCTGCGAGTGCGTTCTTTCTTGATATAGTTCTCGACCGGTCTTGGCGTCCAAGGTAATCAGCACGCCGTTCTCGCGACAGAGATAGACGATGCCATCGCGGATCAGCGGCGAAGGGACGTCAGGCGTGTTTTCGGCCCTGGTCCAGACGTGGCCGAGTTCCGATTCGGAGATGTCCCCTTTGGCGTCTGGCGAAATACCGAGCACTGGGCCGTTTTTGGCGCTGGGCACGACGATCAAACCTTCGGCCGCCACCGGCGACGCCACCAGGCGAAACGTGGGATTGTAGCGCGCTTTGGAATTCAGCCCACCGCAGCGCCACAACTCCGCTCCGTCTGTAAGACTATGAGCGATGATGTAGTCGCAACCGTGGGTCAACAGGTATTCGCGATCCTTGTCGCGGTAGATCACCGGCGAGGCGTACGAATGCTCGCACTCGGCCGTGGCGTCGCTGTTGCGATGCTGCTTCCAAATTTCCTTGCCCGTTGTTTTGTCTAGGCAGATAACCAACGCGTCTGCCGAGTGGAGCAATTGCAGATAGAGTTTGTCGCCATCGATCAGCGGCGAGGACGTCATGCCAAATTGAATGTCGAACTTGCCGTAGCGCTCTTGCAGGTCGATCTTCCAGACTGGATTGCCGGCGAAGTCAAAACAGGCGAGCGCGCCGGTGCCCATCATCGTCCAGACGTACTTGCCATCGGTCGCTGGCGAAGGGGAGGCCGAATTGCCTTCGTCGCCGCGGACTTCTTGATCGCCGCTGGCGATCACGCGCTCCCAAAGTTGCTTGCCAGAGGTGTCCGCGCAGATCAGGACCAGGTCTTTTCCTTTGGCGCTGGTCAAAAAGATTCGGTCGCCCCAGAGAACGGGCGTGGCGCCTGCCGGGCCAGGAAGCGGAAGCCGCCAGAGGACGTTTTCCGTCTTGCTCCAGCTTGTGGGGATGCCCGTCTCCTGGCTAGTGCCGTCGTTGCGAGGACCGCGCCACTGGGGCCAGTTCTCGGCGCTTTGGACGACGGTTTCGAACGAAAGCAACAGGAGCAAAACCAGGGCGCTGCGGAGGTAGACGATGGCCATTCGGAAGGAATCCTTGACTGTGTCTATGCCGGTGTCTTTATCCGTGGCTTTTTCTGTTCGACACGGTGGGGGCCAATGCCCCAAAGACCGCGTCCACCTCGGTCGCGGTAACCTGCCACTTCATAACTACTTTCGCCGATCCGTTAAGGCCGGTCAAGTCGCCAATCGGCCACCGGGACGCCGCGAGTAGGCAGGTCTGGAATGACTCATCTCCGGCGATTCCCAGCGCAAACTTACTTTCCGCCGGATTACAATAATGCTGCCGACTTGGCGAATAGCAGGTGACGCCCCAGCCTCATTTTCCGGGACCCTTTGGTCCTTCCGCGCGGAGTA
>Ga0105047_10006525_pt1 | contig 19775 bp, 11 predicted proteins | sample MAT04_FD_78384 | JGI IMG/M metagenome (GOLD analysis project Ga0105047, IMG submission 78384) | Freshwater microbial communities from Lake Fryxell liftoff mats and glacier meltwater in Antarctica - MAT-04 (megahit assembly) | ecosystem: Environmental > Aquatic > Freshwater > Ice > Liftoff...
GGCGTCGACAACGTGCCCCGCATCGTGCCGACTTTCGAGGGAAAATACGTCACCTGAGCGTTGATGCAGACCAACACCGTGTCGACCCGGCTCCCCTCGTAAGCGACTTCTGTAATCAATTGTTTGACATCCTCGGCGTTGACCGGCATCGGCCCTTTTCCGCCCGCCTTTGTCGACAGGCATGAGTCGCCATCAAAGTTGTACAGCACCCGACGAGGACGAAAGGTCGAGGTCGTGGAGGTCGCCGGCTCGCCTGCGGACACAGAGTGGGCTGTGAGCAGAAGCAACCACACCAACAGTAGGGATCGCATGATCTTAGTCTCCAATTCGAATCGACTGGGTAGCGGTTGCGGTACGTGGGAGGTTAGCGATTCGAGTTGTGATAGAACTCCACAGTTCTCCGCACCCCCTCCAATAATGAGGTGGCCTGCCAGCCCGGGAACAGCTCCGTGATATAGCGAGGGTTGGGCGGGATGTTCGCCGGAATGGAGGGGCCGTCGACACGGATGCGGCCTTTGACGGTGGGGACGATTGCCTCAATGGCATTCGCGAACTGTTCAGTCGTCGCCTGCTCTCCGGGAAGGTCAACAACCGTGGCTCCCGGCGGACACTCAAAGGCAGCACGCACGAAGGCGCGGGACACGTCCTCGACATAGTCATAGCCCACACGCCCGGTGTAGCCGATGGTGTAGCCCTCACCATTCGCAGCTGCCTTGGTCGCCAGCGAGGGACCAGCAGTGAGGCCGAGATCGCGTTCGGGACCGTATGCGACATGCGGGCGGACGGCGACTGAGGCGATGCCAAAGTGCCGCCAGTACTGCTCAGCGATCAGATCCATGGCTTGCTTGAAGGCCCCGTAAAAAGTGGGAGGCCGATTGGGAGCTGCCTCACTGTCGCCGGTCTCGGGGCCATAGACTGCGTAAGAACTGGCGTACGAAATTGATCGCACTCGCTTTGATCGCCGGGCAGCTTCCCAGACGCTGGTCCCGCCGAGAACATTCACCTGACACCCGAGGAACGGGTCTTGCTGACACGCCGGAGTGAGCAGGGCGGCCAAGTGAATGATGTGAGTCACCTGATGCTGTTCAATGACCTTTAGCAGACTGTCGGGATCGAGCAGTGAGGCCTCAGCTGTCACGACCTCGCTGGCCCGCTGGCCGAGGACGCGCTGCCAGCGGGGCAGGGCGGGACAGGGATCGACAACGACCGGGCGGGCTCCTTGAGTGAGCAGCTCATGCAACACCCAGGTGCCGATAAAGCCGCTGCCTCCGGTGACGAGAACCGATGAACTCATGAAATGCTGCCTGGAAGAGCCTTGAGAAGAATGACGCTCGACAGTCTATCAACCGCCGGTTCCACGCTGAATCGCTGCCACTCTTCCCAGTGGAGCGGGGCTCCGTCTCAATCGTTCATGGTCCGTTTCGGAACTTGAAAAAAGCCCCCGCCAAACCCGCCCTGTTGGCCCCCTTGGCCTTTGGGCCTTTTTCCATCTCCTGAGAGATCAGGAGTATCACCATTTTCGAGCTTCTGGATCAGCTGGAATATTTTCTCGTGAGCCTCGCGTGTCTGCTGAACGATCAACACGGAATAGGGAATGCTGATCGTCATCGAAGACGAAGGGCCCATTGTTCCAGCCGCTTGTGGCGAGATCACGGTTTGGATCTGTGCCTTGGAAGAAGCGATGCGCAGCGTCCCCACATTCTTGGGGAGTTCTGGCGTTTTCCAAGTCCCTGGAACGACGAGTTCTGGCAACGCCGATAATAAATCATTCGCCATCACCGTGGGCATGCGATAATAGCGTGTCAAAACTTCATCTTTGGGATCAATCCCCTTGACCAAGCGTGGTTTTGAGGCTCGCAACGCGCTCCGGTAGGTCTCCAATAACTCCAACACGGCGTCCAGTTGCGACTCTGTTTGAGAGACGACCATCGTTCCGGGTTTTGGAAAAATCAGAATGCCCGTCCCCGGTTCATCGACTTCCCAAGGGCCTTCTGTCTGACTGTTGATTGCGTCCGACAGAGCTTCCGACTCCTCCTTGCTACGGCATAAGTCCCGAACATCAAATACGGCCGTGTGAGTGCGATTGTTCTCAGCTTCGGCTGTGGCGACCCACAGGACGCCGTCTCGAATCATCGGGGCCAGTTCCGTGTCGGTGACCAATCTCTGAATCAGAGATCGCAGCTTTTGGTCATTGGCCGTGAGTGTGACGAGTTGTCGACTGGAGACATCTGATTCGACCACGGAGCGATCAATGCGAATGTCGACACCTGCGAGAGTCGCCAGTTGTGCCACAGCTTCTTCAATGGCGACTTCATCGAAATCCACGCTGACCTTCTGATCGAGCTTGGCTCGTAACACAGCATGCTGTGGACAGTCCATGAGTATTGTCCGGCGGCTGTGATGAAGAAGTGCAGTCAGCAGACTCGACACCTCTTGTTGCACTGGCTCGAGCTGACGCACGAACAGCACATCACCGAGCAGGACCAGTGTGCCAGTCCCCGGCTCATCGCAATCCCATGGTCCATGTGTCGACTCCTGGATTGTGTCCAGTATCGATTGTTGCTGAAAGCCCGCATCGAGCAGGTCACCAAGGTTGTACTGTCTGGTGACCGGGTGCTGCTGGGCATTCACGGTCGCTGTGAGGTAGAGGTTTCCATCGTCCATGTACCACGAGAGTTCCAATGCCTGAAGGCGGTCCAGCAACAGGTACAAGGGTTCGTTCACAAGTCGATCGTCGACCTGATGGCTCATCAGGATGCCCTCGTCAGACAACGCCTTTGTATCCACAATTACTGCGAGCTGCTGTTCCTGTTGCAGCCACTTGATGATGTCGCGCAGAGGTCTTTTTTTGAATTCGATAGTGACCGTTTTCGTCAGCGCCGGTGGCATGAGGGTTACCGGATCAATCGCTTTCGGCTCATCCGCAATCTCAATTTTCAAACTGGGGGCCGTCGCTTCGGCCCCTGGCCCTTTGGGTGCAGGCTCCTGGGCCAACAGGCCGGTAACCAGCAAGATCGAACCGAAGGATGCCAGCACCCGAATCGTAGAAGTCATTTCTTGTCTCTATCTGAAGCGTGAGTGTTTGGAGAGCTTTCGTGATCGGTTCGCGAAATGTCGCGGCTTCAATTGTCAGAGTGGATGGATCCGAAAGCAAGGACTTCTTGATTGATTTCAAAATCGCCAGGGAGATTGAGCTTCAGTTCCAAGCTCCTGCTCAATCTCCCAATCACGATTTCTCGAACTACTCTCAAAACAATTCCGCAATCGGTTCCCCATGGTAGAACGGCATGGGGCGACCGAGTTCATCGTGCCACACGGCATCCGGGGGGATGCCCAGGGAGTGGTAGATTGTGGCGGCCAGGCTTTCTGGCTTTTGCGGATTCATTGCGGGGTAGGCTGCATGCTTGTCGGAGGCCCCGACCACGTGACCACCTCGCGTTCCGCCACCCGCGAAAAACACCGACTGCACCGCTCCCCAGTGGTCGCGACCCGGCAGCTTGTAGGGCGGGCTGTATTCGACCTTGGGGGTGCGACCGAATTCTCCGGCCATCACGATGAGTGTCGACTCCAGCAGACCCCGATCATGCAGATCATCGAGCAATGCGGAGAGAGCCTTGTCCGTGGGGGGGAAGAGTTTGTCTTTCAGCCGGGGGAACGCATCGCCGTGGGTGTCCCACGTTTCGTTGTTGCCCAGGTTGACCTGGATCAAGGGCACGCCCGCTTCGACCAATCGACGAGCCATCAACAAAGACCACCCGTAACTGTTGCGGCCGTAGCGATCCTGCTCTTTATCGGTTTCCAGAGTGACATCGAACGCATGCTGCACCTGGGGATCGTTGAGCAGGGAAATCGCTCCTTCCCGCAAGCGGCCAAACGACTGAGCTGTGGCGGCCTGTTCGAGTTGCTGCTGTTGTCGCTCGATGGTTCGAAGGATCTCGGACCGCCGCGAGAACCGGTCGGTGGAGAGACCTTGCGGCAAGGAGAGATTCGGCGATCGAAACACGCGATCCTCAGCTCGGAAGGGGAGCCCGAGGTTGGGGAAGTTGTATGCAGGGAATGCCCCCTTTTGCACGTTGTTGTACGGCGAGGCTTCAATGAACCACGGATCGTACTTCCGTCCCATCAGCCCGCCATGCTGACCGGGGATTGTCCCTCCCGACCAATGGATCAAAGTCTCGGGCAGAGCTATCGCTGGCGGAAGATGGTCCGTGGGAGGACGCTGAAAGGGGAAGTTCTTCACCGCGTAACTGGCGGTCGAAAGAATCGACGGGTAATCCTTCGGAGTCGTCTTGCGATCTCCGGAGAACTCCGGATTCTTGATCGAACGACCCGTGAGCATGAAGTAATGGCCCAGAGTGTGGTCGTTGGTGGAATGCGTCACCGAACGACACAACGACCAGTGCTGGCTGCGTTGAGCCAGGAGTGGCAAGTGTTCGCAGATTTCGATTCCCGGCGTCCGAGTAGCGATGGGGAGGAACTCACCGCGAACTTCTGCAGGAGCGTGGGGCTTGAGATCGAAGCTCTCCTGTTGGGCCAACCCTCCCGACAGAAAGATAAAAATGCACCGTCGATGTCCCGCCAGGGGAGTCGTCGCCGCCTGGAGATCATTAATCCCCAGCCCCAGCAATCCGAGCGTTCCTGCCTGGATCGCCACCCGCCGAGAAAATTGCGGATGAACAGGGACTGAGTGGTGGGAGGAATGCATCTCAGACCCTCGCAAGCGACATCGCCATGCCATGTTTCACGGCTACTCTAGCACTCCCAGGGAGCGATGGCAAAGTGGGATTCGCTCGTAACCGATTCGGGATAACGTCAGACTCTCCACAGGCCATCACTCACATCCGCTCAGAGAATCCTATCATGCGTCGCCTAGTGCCCATGTCGCTGTTGCTCATCGCTTTGGCCTGCTGTCTGTGCAGTCATCCAGCACCGGCCTTCGCACAGGGATTGGAGCACGTCAAAGCGAACTACACCAAGTTCGAATACCGCATTCCGATGCGGGACGGCAAGCAGCTCTTCACGGCGGTCTATGTTCCGAAGGATCAGTCTCAAAAGTATCCCTTCCTCATGACTCGGACACCGTATAGCTGCAAGCCCTATGGAGTCGACCAGTCCAAAGGCGATCTGGGGCCGAGTCCACTCTTCGGCACCGAAGGGTACATCTTTGTGTATCAGGATGTCCGAGGCCGGTGGATGTCCGAAGGAGACTTCGAAAACGTACGGCCGCAGATCTCTCACAAAGTGAATGCCGATCAAATCGACGAGAGCAGCGACGCTTACGACACGATCGATTGGCTGCTCAAACACGTGCCCGGCCACAATGGCAAGGTCGGCGTCTGGGGAGTGTCCTATCCGGGATTCTACGCAGCTGCCGCGCTCATCGATGCCCATCCGGCTCTCGTGTGTGGTTCCCCCCAGGCCCCGATCAACGACTGGTTCGTCGGGGACGATTGGCATCACAATGGAGCGGTCATCCTGCCGCACCTCTTTAACTTCATGGCCAAGTTTGGCCATGATCGCCCCGAGCCGACGAAGAAGTTCGATCATCCGTTCGATCATGGAACGCCGGACAGCTATGACTTTTTCCTGCGGATGGGTCCACTCGCCAATGCGAACACGCTGCATCTCCAGGACAAGATCGCTTTCTGGAACTCTGTCATGCAGCATGGCACTTACGACGAATACTGGAAGTCTCGCAATCTGCGTCCGCACTTGAAAAATATCCGGCCCGCAGTGCTGACAGTCGGAGGCTGGTTCGATGCGGAGAATCTGTTCGGGGCGCTCGAAACGTATAAAAGTATCGAGGCCTCGAGCCCCCAGACCTCGAACGTCCTTGTGATGGGACCGTGGAAACATGGCCAGTGGACCAGCGATCCAGGATTGGCGCTGGGACATGTCCAATTCAATGCCAAGACGAGCGAATTTTATCGAGAGAAGATCGAATTTCCGTTCTTCCAGTTTCATCTGAAAGGCAAGGGCGAGCTGCAGCACCCCGAAGCGTGGGTGTTCGAGACTGGCACAAATCGGTGGCAGCAGGAGGCCCAATGGCCTCCAGTGGCTGCGAAAGCGAAGCCCTTGTTCCTCAGCGCGAATGGCAAATTGTCGTGGGAGGAACCATCGAACGGAGCAGGGGCCTTTGACGAATTCACCAGTGATCCCGCGAAGCCCGTGCCGTACATCGACTGGACGGAGATTGGCCTGTCGCCGAATTACATGGTCGGCGATCAACGGTTCGCCTCTCATCGGCCCGATGTGCTGGTCTACCAGACGGAAATCCTGGAGCGAGATTTACGACTCGCCGGGCCGATCGATGTCGATCTGACGGTCTCCACCACCGGCACCGACAGTGACTGGATCGTCAAGGTGATCGATGTCTATCCCGACGACTTCCCCGATCCGACCGAGAACCCGACCAAAGTCCGGATGGGTGGATTTCAGCAGCTCGTCCGCGGCGATGTGATGCGCGGCAAGTTCCGCAACAGCTTGGAAAATCCCGAGCCGTTCCAGCCCGGCGAACCGACCCGCCTCCGATTCACGCTCTCGGACATCAGCCACGCCTTCCGTCCGGGGCATCGCCTGATGGTCCAGATCCAGAGCACCTGGTTCCCCTTGGTCGACCGTAATCCACAGAGCTTCGTCGACATCTACTCCGCACAGCCCGACGATTTCCAGAAGGCCACACAACGAGTCTATCGCTCCGGCCCGCAAGCCTCGCGTCTCGTCGTGCGCGTGGTCGGTGAGTAACAGTGGGCTCGCGAAGCGCTCACGAAGTCGTATCGCCCTCCCGAATGTTCCCAGCCTCCGACAATCATGCAGTGACACTACGGGTCGCTGCGAATTGCTGAGTTTCCGCTTCCCAGCTTCAGCGGGTCCGATACACTGCTTCGCAGATATCCCCAGGCGCAGGTGAGAGATTCCATGGCAGTGCGAGGTATTCGTGGAGCGACAACGGTCGAGCAAAATTTGGCCGTCGATATCCTGGCAGCCACACGGGAGCTGCTTCAGGAACTGTTGACTACCAACGGGATCACCTCCTACGAGGAGATCGTCTCGGCGATCTTCACGACCACGACTGATGTTACGGCAGTCTTCCCGGCAGAAGCCGCTCGCAGCCTGGGGATGAGCCAGGTTCCGCTGCTGTGTGCCAGCGAAATTGCTGTGCCCAACAGCATGCCACGTTGCATCCGAATTCTGTTACACGTCAACACGGAACAACCCCAGTCAGCGATGAAGCACGTCTACTTGCGAGAAGCAAAACGCCTGCGTCCAGATATGGTGAGTGCCCAGTAGGGCCGGACGTACTGATCGGGTCGCTGGGGATGGAATCGGGACTGGCCATGTGTGGAAACTCTGGCCTGCTCCCCACGGCACACAGATCGGACCACGAAGGAATCCACGTGGACAACCCCCTAGTTTTGAATCCAACCTGTTCCGTCGAACCACCGTCGGTTCACTGGAGATGGGGATTATTGGTCGTACTCATCCTGACCACACTGGTTCGCTGGCACCGCCTGGAACTCCCCCTGGAGAGAGATGAAGGGGAATACGCCTATGCCGGGCAATTGATGCTGGAAGGAATGCCTCCATACGTCGGTGCGTACAACATGAAGCTGCCGGGGATCTATCTGGCATACACGTCGATACTCGGAGCGTTTGGGCAAACGGTGTGGGCCATTCACTTCGGACTGCTGCTTGTCAACCTGATGTCCATTGGCCTGGTGTTTCTGATAGGAAGATCGTTGACGGACGACCGGGGAGCGCTGTGCAGTGCCGCTGCGTTCGCGGTGCTGTCTGCGCATGCCTCGGTCACCGGGCTGTTTGCCAACTCGGAACATTTTGTTGTTTTGCCGATGCTGGCGGGCACCTTACTCCTGCTGAAGGCGATCGAGAACGATCGACTGTGGCAATGGGGAGGAGCTGGCCTCTTGATGGGGACAGCCTTTATTATGAAACAGCATGGCGTCATGTTCATCGGATTCGGTGCGGCAGTCGTCGCTCAAAGAAGCGGGTCAGTCGTGCCGTTTGACTGGAGATCGGGACTGAAACGACTGCTGAGTTACGGTGCGGGCGCTGTGCTGCCATTCACCCTCATCTGCGTGTGGATGATGGCGACGGGCGTCTTTCCCCGTTTCTGGTTCTGGACGTTCACCTATGCGTCACACTATGTCTCCCAGGTGACACCGTCTGAGGGCTGGGACCTGCTTCGCCATCAGTGTGGAAAGATGGCTGGAGAGTTAAGCGGGCTCTGGATCTGGGCTGCATTGGGAGTGGGTGCCGTTCTCTTCGATCCAGTGCTTCGAAGCCGAAGAGGGTTCTGGCTCATTTGGGGACTCGCTTCGTGTGCGGCGGTTTGTCCCGGCTTGTTATTCCGCAACCACTATTTTTTGTTTGTCCTCCCCATCTCCTCGCTGCTGATCGGTGCGGCGATAGCAACTCGGATGCAGAAGTCGGCCGGATCGCGAGGGACTCAGATTCGCACTCTCCTGCTGTTCACAGCTGCAATGTTGTGGGCATTTCTGGGTCAGTGGAACATTTTGGTCGGTTGGCCGGATGCGATTGTCTCTCGAAAGATTTATGGTCTTAACCCTTTTCCCGAGTCGCTGGCGATCGGCGAATATCTCCACCGCCATACGACCCCCGACGACACGATTGCCGTCATCGGGTCCGAACCTCAGATCTACTTCTATGCCCATCGACGGGCCGCCACGAGCCACATTTACACCTATGCGCTCATGGAAGAGCACCCCTTCGCCCTCGATATGCAGCGAGAAATGAAGTCACAGATCGAAGGGGCCAAGCCGAAATTCATCGTCTTTGTGAATGTCCGGACATCCTGGCTGACACGTCCGGGGTCGCACCGAGAACTGCTGGAATGGGCACCGTCGTACACGGCAGAGAACTACACGCTGGCTGGACTGGTTGAGATTGGCCCCGACCAGACAGTCTCTCGATGGGACACAGCTGCCGAAGGTCTCCCACTTCCCAGCCCCGAAAAGTCCTGGCTGAGTGTCTATCGCCGTAAGGACGATTGAAGGGCTGCAACCAGCCCCTTACCAATCAGCCCACAAACCATGAAAACGACGCTCACAGGTGCATGTGAGTTTGCCGATGATTCGATTTCTGCGGAATTCGTAAATCGTTCCGTCGAGAATTGGCTGACTTGTCGTATTCTAGGGAACGTTTCGAGGAGTCGGCGCGTCGAGTAGAATGGAATCGTGGTTTTCCAGACCGCTCCGGGTGCGCAGGCATCGGGTTCCTCTCTTGCGGAGGGAGCCATTCCGGCAAACGAGGCCGGTAGACGAAGGGGTTGCCCAGTGTCGTCGACTTTGCAGACCAAACCTTCTGGCGATGGCGGACGTCAATACGTCGGCTTCGAAGAATATATCGACTACCAGCTCAAGCAGGCTCGGCGGGGCATTCGCGGGGCAGACTTGTTGACGGGGGGCGTCGGAGCGGTCCTGCTGATTGTCGGGTATCTGTTTCTCTTTGTGGTCACCGACCATTGGGTGATCGCGGGCGGTTGGAGCCAGACTTCGCGGTATGTCTTGTGGTTCGGGTTTCTGGGCGTGATGGGAGCGTGGATTTGGACTCGCTTTATCCGCCCTTGGTCGCAACGGGTCACCTCGCTCTATGCCGCGTCCCAACTGGAACACACCCACCCGGAGCTGAAGAGCAATCTGCTGACGCTGGTCGACTTACAGCAAGCGGGGCGTCCTGTCTCACCGTTGATTATCGAGGCGATGGAACGCCGCGCGGCGATGAACCTGCAACAGGTGAACGTCGATGATGCGGTCGATCGCCAGACGCTGACGAAACTGTCGTATGCACTACTGGCCATGGTGGTCGTGCTGTGTCTCTACACACTGGCCAGTCCGAAGAGCTTGATGTCCTCAGCCTGGCGGGGGTTGTTCCCGATGGCTCAGGTGATGTCCAGTACGCGCACGATCATTCTGGAAGTGAAGCCCGGAAATGCCACCGTTCTGGCGCATGCGACACCGGAGATTGAGACGACTCTCCGTGGGGCGATCCCCCAGGAAGTCCGCGTTCTGTACACGACGGCGGATCGTCGGATGGTCGATGAGGCCTTCCAGCTGCAGGACACGAACGAGGGGATTCACCGCTTCCGAGGCCGCATGCTGGGCGAAAGCGGCAGTGGTCTCTTGCAGAACGTGACTTACCGCATCGAGGCTGGGGACGCAGTCTCGCCGACCTACACTTTCACCGTGCGTCAGCCTCCGACTGCGACAGTGCAAGAGGTCTTTTATGACTATCCCAGGTACATGGGACTCGATGACCGCACACAGGCCGACTCCGCGATTGATGCCTGGGAAGGGACGACTGTCACCGTCCGGGCGACAACCAACGTCCCTGTCGACAGCGCGACGATGCTGTTCTCCGACTCGGAAGACACCGCTCTTAAAGCGGAAGAACTCCCGATGCAGATCAAAGACGGAGTGAATCTCTCTGCCCAGTGGCAACTGCGGTTCCGAGCGGACGGGACGTTTGCCCGATTCTACCGCATCCAGCTCTCCAAGAAGTCGGAAGCCGGAACTGAACTGGTGTCGGTGCCGACTTTGCATACGCAACGAATTCGCGCGGACTTGCCGCCCAAGTTGGAGATTTTGCACCCCACGTCGGATGTGGAACTTCCCGCCAATGGATCGCTGCCGGTGGCCTATGAAGCGAGCGACCCGGACTTCTTGTTAAAATCAATCGTCCTGAAGTTTGAGAAAGACGGCGAAGTGCTGCCGAAGCAACAGTTGCTGTTTGACGCACCGCCGTTCGAACCGAAGACACGCGGACAATACCTGCTGAAACTGGAGCAGCTCGCGGTCGAGCCTGGCACGACACTGACATTCTGGCTGGAGGCAAAAGATAATTTCGAGCCCTTCGCCGACCGATTGCAGAACATCACCCGTTCTCCGCGGATCGCGATCACGGTGATCGCTCCCGTTACTCCGGAGAAGGCCCAGCAAGAACTCGCTGATCAGCAACAGCAAGCCGATCAGACGATCGAGACGGCGGAACAGAACGCCAACCCAGCCGGAGACTCGAGCTCCATCGATCCGCCGCAAGACCCGGCCACCCCAAAACAGCCCGCTGCGGAGCAAAAGCCCGACGAGCCCACCGACCCTCAGACGGACACTCCTGCGGAGGCTGAGCAGGAGCCCATGCCCGCCGAGGGGAATGAGACTTCGCCAGCCAATCCTCAAGAGTCTGCCGAGAACGGTCAACCTCAACCATCGCCGCAGAGCCCGCCCAAGAATGGCCAGACTCCTCGGAATCAGCCCCCGGCTCAGCCGACTCCCCAAGGGCAGCCGCAGCCGAGCGAGCCTCAAGAGAGCCAGCCTCAACCGAATTCCACTCCTGACGGAAAGCCTCAGTCGAAGCCGACTCCACAGCAGAAGCCGAAGAATGACTCTTCTCCCAATGCGACCGGCCAGAATGGCCAGCCGCAAGAAAACAGTTCGTCGCCCGGCCAGCCTCCCGCCGGGAAGCCTCAGCGACAGACACCCGCCGGGGACCACAAGCCTCAACCTCGCCCCGACAAGGCCTCGCCGGATGAGGCACTGCAGAAGCTAATCCAGCGGCAAAAAGATCGCGACCAACAGGCCAGCGAGAAGCCCCAGCCCCCAGAATCGAAGCCCAGCACATCGCCTGACGGGGAGTCCGGGGACTCGGCGACCGGTGAGACGCCGGCCAATCCTACGCAGGAACCGAAGCCCACTGAAGGAGCTAAGCCAGCTGCGACTCCATCGAAGAAACAGGGCGGCACCTCTCCGATGCCGAGCGAGACGACCGATCCTGTTCAACCGGACGAGAGCCCGTCGGACAAGGACCAGTCAACGACTCCCAAGACGGCAACGCCGCCTGGCAAAGACCGGAACCCAAAGAAACAGGACCCGAAGAGCAAGGACGCGAAAAAATCAGGCTCTGGAGACGAGACTCCGAACGAAACCAGCACCGGCGAGCAGCCCGAGAAGGGAACACCGAGAGAGAACGGCACGAGCGATCCGTCGAAGCTCATGCCTGCCGGAGAGAAGAGCCCCGCCCCCACAGCCCCGAAGAAGACCGACGAGGGCACGACGGGACCAGACTCCGTGCCGATGACTCCTGGGGATATGCCGAACGATACGGACGTGCCTCCCGGATCACCCGATTCCAATTCGCCAGAGCAGTCGAAAACGCCGGCCAAGAATCCTCCGGGAGCAAAGCCTCCCAACGAGAAGCTTAAATCGGCAGATGAGACGCCTCCAGATTCGCCAGCGTCGAAGCCAGGCGACCCTGCAGAGGAGGCTCCCATGCCGGGGACACAAAGCGAGAAGCCCGGAGCGGAACCCTCTGCCGATCCGAAGTCGGCGAACGAAGATCCAAAGTCAAAGAACGTGATCCCGAAGGATCAAGCGGCTCCAGGCGAGCCCCCCATGAAGGACAATCCCTCGACCGATTCGCCTCCGACACCAGAGAAGATGCCGGGCGAACCATCGCCTGCCGGGAAAAAGCCGCAAGAGAACGAGACTCCCCAGCCGGGGAAAGGGACTCCAACGACGCCTCCGGACAAGCAGAAGTCCAGCGAAGGACAACCCGACAAACAGCAATCCCGCGGGACCGAAAAGTCGCCCGAAAAGCAGAAGCAGACTCCTTCGGGCCGAGCGAAATCGAAAGACCAGCAGACTTCCAAACCGCCAAAACAACCCTCGACGGAACCGCCACAAGGGAACGACCCTTCCAGTGACTCCCCGTCTGGCGACAAGTCAGACATGCCGGGGGATTCTCCATCGAATGAGGGATCTCCCAGTTCGGGTGAGAAGCCGGGTGAAAACGGATCCTCAAAAAGCAGCCCGTCCTCCGGAGAGGGCAAAGGGGGAGCCAAGGGGGGCGGAAAGCCATCGAGTGGCGATCCCAGCAAATCCTCGCCTGAGGCAGGAAATCCTCCCCAGGGAAGTGAGGCTGATTCGACTCCGATGACTCCCGACGCGTCCGAATCTGGTGAATCCGGAGGTCAACCTCCGTCCGGAGAGACACCCCACAACGGGCCACCGAAGAACGGGAAACAGAAGGGGCAGGCCAAGCCATCCGAATCCTCGAAGCCGGAACCGGCGGAACCAACAGGCGACGAGCCGATGCCCGCTGGTGCCGAAGACAGTCCACCGCAGGCCGGGGACGCCGGAGGTCCACCAAGCGGGGGAGGCAACGCACAAACCCCCGAGGGAGCCGAGGATGGTCCGAAGCCTGAAGAGCAGCCCGGTGCTGCGAAACCCGCTCCTCGATCGGCACCTCAGAAATCCCCGCCCCAGAACGGACCGAAAAAGGGCGGTGACAAGGGGGCTCAATCTGCTCCTCAGTCCAGCGGAAAACAGGGCGGACAATCAGAGGGCAAGGGAGGACCGCCTTCCGGCAAAGGAGAATCGGGAAAAACGGCTTCCGATGGCAAAGGAGGAGGATCTGTCAACGGTGCTCCAGCAGGTGGATCGAACCCCGAACTCACTCCGCCCACCGCAGACTCGGGCCCCGTCAGCTCACCGGAGGAAGCGGTGAATCTGGAGAATCGGAAGAAGGCCGCCAGCCTGGCACTTCGCCAGCTTCAAGAAGAACTCAGCCGGGGTGAGAAACCTCAACAGCTGATGGAAGATTTGGGATATAGCGAGGAAGATCTCGACAACTTCCTGAAGCAGCTCGATCAAGATCTGAATAGCAAACGGGATGAATCGTCCCCTGAAGCGCAAGCCCGACAACGTCAGTTTGACGAGTTACTCAAGGGGGTCGATCTCAAACCCGAAGGGGAACTGAAGTCAGGCGGAGATCAGCCACGCAATTCGTCGCAAAGCTCCGGTTCCAATCGCCGATCCACCCCGAAGAAATATGAATCTTCTGAAGAGTCGTTTCGCAAGCGAATGCAAAATGGGAAGTAAGTGAAGCGGTCACCAGTGGACTGCTTCAATAATTCGTTTTGAAGTCAGATCGAGGTGCGTGTGAGCAGGACCGCTTGAGTCGTTCGTATTTCGCATTCGGGTTCGAACAGGCTACCTGGCGCCTTGGTCGCCGCGTTCGCTCTGCTCAAGCTGAGCTTTGAATTCGTCGCGTTCTTTTCGTGTGACATCCAAGTCGAACATCAAGTACTTGATATCCAATCGCAACTGAGAGAGTGCGTCCTGCACGAGCATCAGGATGCGCTTGCGGCGTTTGAAGCAGTCAACCACCTGAGCGTAGGGGTCGACCAGGCGGTCATAATGAGGGTCTTGCAATGTGGCGATTCGCCGTCCGAGTTCGAGTAACTCGCGTGGAACGTCATCTTGTTCAGCTGGGAAACGTGGGCTCGCAGACATACCTGGCTCCAAAACCAGAAAGTAGGTTTCCATTCGATATCCCGATTCTGCGGAGAGTGTTTACGAAAAGCAACACGGTGCCACAAGTCGCGAAATCACTGGGAGTTATTGTGTTTCTTGCTTCCGCAGTGGCCAACTGACGACAGGGCGAATCCCGGATATTCCTCTTGGCACATGCTGTAACTTGTTGTAAAAAAAGGAGTTGAGCATCGAGCTTGATGGATGGATCGAAAACGTGGGGACTAGTTCGAGACTTGACCCCAGTTCAATCACTTCGGAGAAGATTCGAAGAAAGTGGTCCAGTTGTGGCGATTGCATCAAGCATCCGGCCACTGGAAGCTCGATGGGACTGCGGGGAGGCAAGATGTCCCCCGCCGAAGGCCGTGAATCGTGACGTTCACAGCTGCCGCCTGTTTGCGATGGAGCGCCTGGTTTGTCAGCTGACCTGCATCAGAGCACGAGACTCACCCGGAGACAGATTGTCGTTCCGCTGGTGCTGCTCATGTTCTTGAGCGGCACGGCCTTCCGAGTCGGCGCAGAGGACTACCTGGAAGGTTTTGAAAGCGAGATCCCCTCCTGGAGGTTCTTACGCTACTCCTCACAAGCGAAGGTGCTTCAACAAACACGTACGTCGGTACATTTTCGTTCGGGCCTGCATTCTGAATCGCTGGCTATTGAGACATTCGCCCAAGACGATCGTGTGGAACTCGTTCACAAGCTGCCACCCGCAGTGCGGTTTGATGAATTGAAGGCTTCCATCTGGGTCTGGGCCGATCACCCCGGAATCCAGGCGGCAGTCCGCGTCAGACTGCCAAACCAACTGGACGAGCGCACGGGCCAGGTGCAGGTCTTCGAAGTCTATGGAGACATCCATGCGGGGGGAGGGCAGTGGCAGCGTCTGGCAGTGGATTTGAGCGACCGGAACTTCGAGGAGACGATGCGGCGGGTACGCAGCGATCTGGCGCGACGTGTCGGTATTAAGAAACTGGACGATCAGGGGGCCTATGTCGACCAGTTGACACTGCGACTGGCCGCGAACCAAAAAGTGATCTGGGACCTCAAGATCGATGATCTGGAACTTGGCCCGGTCATCGCTCCGAAGTCTGGGACAGGGGCGACGTCAGAGACGAATGAGCGCATCAGTCCACGAGTCCGCATCGGTGATGATCGGGTGTTGCTCGATGGCCAGCCATTTTTTCCATTGATTTTCCCCTACCACGGGGAAGCGATCGAAACACTCGCTCGCTCCAACTGCAATCTCATCTGGGTTCCGAACTACGAAGACCGAGACTTGTTGCAGAAACTCTCCGAAGCGGGTCTGAGCGTGATGGCCACACCGCCACAACCTGACTTGGAGACCGATACTCCGGAGCAAACGGGCTTGCTTCCATTCAACTCCAGTACCGATCCGATTCTGTTCTGGATGCTGGATGTTCAAATCCCGTCCTCGCGATTGCAACAAGCGTCTGCCTGGGCGGAGATGGTTCGCGACGCCGACCGATCCCGGGGCCGACCGATTCTGGCCGATGTGATGGGAAAAGAGCGTGAGTTCCACCGCCAGCTTTCCTTGGTGGGGGTCAGCCGCTCGATCCTGAACACGACGAAATCACCCCGCAATTATGCCGACACTCTCGATCAGCGCAGCCGGACGGCTCTTCCCGGCAAGCCGAAATTCACATTGATTACTACGGAGCCGGCACAAGAGTTGATTGCTTCTCGTCCCGCCCGATGCACCGTTCCGATTGTCGAACCAGAACAGATCTGGATGCAGGCGAACATTGCTCTGGCAGCAGGCTTCAAAGGGATCGGCTACTTGAGTTTTCATTCGCTGGAGGACGATTGCATCGGTTCCACGGAGCGGCGTCTGGCAATCGAGATTATGAACTACCAGATTCGAGTGCTGGAGCCCTGGCTGGCCACCGCCAAGGTCTTGCAACAGGCCCGAGTTCAAATTGGCAAAGACACCACGACGGGGCGTTCGCCGTTGCTCTCTCGTTGGGATTTGCGATCGGGGAAAGCCGATGATTCCGCCGCTGGACTCGTGGCTCAACAGATTCAGGCCACTGTTCTCGAATGCGACCAGGGACTGATGATTCTTGTCAACTGGCTCGAAGATAATGCCCAATATCAACCCGGTCGGATGGTCGCCAAAGATGTCCGGATCCTCGTCAATCAGGACATTGTCCAGGCGTGCGAAATGACGACGACCGGTCTCCAGCTTCACACACTGGGATTAAGCACTGTCGCTGGCGGAACAGAAATCCTCTTGAAGGACTTCAACCAGTCCGCAGTGATTCTGATCACGAACGATGGCCAGGCGAAGGATGCCTTGAATTCCCAACTCTCGCGGATTCGCCCGATGGTTTCGGAAGCCTGGGCCAATCTCGCTCGAGCAAAGCTGACTCGAGTCCGTGACGTCCATCACCAACTGGTGAAAATCGCCCCGCCAGTGACCAACGCCGAACCCGTACTGCGTGAAGCCAGCAACCTGGTCGACAAGGCTCAGAAGGCTCACGAAGCTGGGAAATTCAGCGAAGTCGAGAATCTGTCTCGAAACGCGATGGCCTACCTGCGTGACTTGCAGCAGACTCACTGGAAAATCGCAGTCAGAGACGAGACTTCCCCCGCCTCCAGCCCGCATACGATTTGCTTTCAGACACTCCCCGATCACTGGCACATGAAAGCGTCTCTGAAACAATCGACGAAGGTGAGCGACAACCTGCTGAAGACCGGGAACTTTGACGACACGGACGCGGTCTTCGTCGGCTGGATTAGAACGACGGGGTTGCCGGAGAACTCCTCCGTCATGACGTCGGCAGCCTTGGTCGGACCGCCCAGGAATTCCTGCCTGCAAATGGGGGCCGCCCTGCCACGCGGCAAGACAGCACCAGGCAGCCTGGAACAATCTCCCGTCACAATGTCGAGCCCGTCGTTTCTCGTGTCAGCAGGGGAGATCATCCGGGTTCAAGGACGTGTGCAAATCAAGAAGTCGATCGAAGGGTCTACTGATGGATTACTGATCTACGATTCGCTGGCCGGGACAGTGGGAGCCCTGCGATTTAAGGAGCCAACCAAGAATGGGGATTGGGAGCAGTTCGAGTTCTTTCGCGAGGTGGCGAGCTCGGGTGAAATGCGTCTGCTGTTTGAACTCAAAGGGCTCGGCGATGTCTGGCTGGATGATCTTCAAGTGACAGCCATCCAGAGACCGGAGCCGAAGAACGATATCCCGGACGAGACACCTCTCCCGCGCTGACATTCGCAATTCTGAATCTCGTAAGCCATTCATCACATAAAACTTGAGTGTTCTCCGTCACAATCGTAACCATTGTACGGGTCGCAGTAGGCTGAGAAAATGCGTTGAGATCGTTAGAGTCGCAACGTCGATGACTGATAAGCCTTTCTGGGTATCATGAGAGATACCTTGCGACGAGTGTCGGGAGAAAGCGGATCCATTTTTGCGGGCCGCAGAAAGTCACCTCGAATGTCAGAACTACGGGACATCCTGTACGTCGACGACGAGAATTCGAACTTGATCGTCTTCGAAGCGACCTTCGAAGACGACTTTAGAGTTCATATTGCCCACAGTGCCGCTGAAGCACTGGAGCTGATTGATGAGTTGCTGATCCCCGTCGTCATTGCGGATCAGCGCATGCCGGATATGACCGGGGTCGAGATGTTTTCCCTCATTCGAAGGAAGCATCCTCACATCCAGCGCGTCATTCTTTCCGGCTATGCGGAATCCGAGTCGATCATCGATGCGATCAATCAGGGCCAGGTCTTCCAATTCGTCCGCAAACCCTGGCAGAGGGCAGAACTTCTCTCGGTGATTCACCGTGCCATGGAAGCGCACGACATGGCGCTTCAGAACACCAGCCTGATGGAACGCCTGCTCGTCACCGAGCAGTGTGCCCTCCTCGGACAAGCCACAGCGGAAATCGCCCACGAAATGGGCAATCAATTGAATCTCCTGCCCCTCGTCGAAATGATTGAGGACGAGTATTCGAATGATTCCCAGCTCACCCACATGGCGAAAATGGCCCGTGAGTCCCACGAGCGTCTCTTTACTCTGCTCAATGAAATCAAGGGGATCATTCGGCAGGAAGGGGCTGAAATTCAATTACAATTGATCAGCCTGGGGGATGTGGTCCGCGAGTTGCTGTCGTTCCTGCGATTTAACCGAGCAATCCCCACCAGTTCCATCGTGGCCGATTTACGCTGCGACCCAGTGATACTTGGAAACAAGCTGAAGCTGCACCAGGTGCTGTTGAATCTCGTGAAGAATTCGATCGATGCCATCAAAGATCAGCCGGACGGACGGATTGCGATCCATCTGATTCGCGGCGTAGACAGTATTGATTTGAGTATTGCGGATAATGGAACCGGGATCCCCTATGCCATCCAGAGTCGAATCTGGGAACCCTTCTTCACCACGAAGGGAAAGTATGGGAACGGAATGGGGCTCGATCTGGTCAAACGTCTGGTCGAAGCTCAGAACGGTCGGATTCATCTGCTGTCCGAACCCGGGAAGGGGACTCAGTTCACCATTTCATTTCCCCTGGTCGCCGCTCCCGATTCTCATCGGGAAGCTACTGAAGCGATCCAGATGTAGTCCGCGTCTGGAAATCCTTCGGGAAGCGACATCCTCGTGCCCACTTTCTGAAGCGCCGAATCGAGGCTGCTTTCCCTTGGAATTCTGGCTCGCTAAAGTGTGAACTCAGCGACACAGATCGCTGCGTGCCCTCTCTGGAAAGCCTGCTGAGATGTCCGCTCGTTTGATTGATGGCAAGGCGGTCGCCGCCGATATCCGCTCCCGGATTGGTGTCGAGGCTGCACTGTTTTTCGCCAGCACTGGAGAGGTGCCTCACCTCGCTGCGATTCTCGTCGGCGAAGACCCAGCCAGCGCGGTCTATGTCCGGAACAAGCAGGCAGCTTGTGAGAAGGCCCACCTGAAAAGCACTCTGCACCGACTGGATGCCAGTACGACAACTGACCAGCTGCTGGCGTTAATCGACCGCCTCAATTCGGATCGTGAGACACACGGGATTCTGGTCCAGTTACCGTTGCCGGCTCAGATCGACGCCCAGCAAGTCCTCGATGCGGTGACTCCACTCAAGGATGTGGACTGCTTTCATGCGGAGAATGTCGGCCTCATGGTTCAGGGAAGACCGCGGTTCCTGCCGTGTACTCCCAGTGGATGTCAGCAACTGTTGATTCATGCTGCGATCGAAACCGCCGGGAAGCACGCCGTGGTCCTGGGGCGGAGCGAGATCGTCGGAAAGCCGATGGCGATGCTCCTCGTCCAGAAGGGCCATGCCGCCGACGCGACTGTCACCATCTGCCATAGTCGGACTCAGAACCTCACCGAGATCGTACGACAAGCGGACATTATCGTCGCCGCGATCGGGAAACCAAATTTCGTCACTGCGGAGATGGTCAAGCCCGGTGCCA
>Ga0105047_10006526_pt1 | contig 19772 bp, 17 predicted proteins | sample MAT04_FD_78384 | JGI IMG/M metagenome (GOLD analysis project Ga0105047, IMG submission 78384) | Freshwater microbial communities from Lake Fryxell liftoff mats and glacier meltwater in Antarctica - MAT-04 (megahit assembly) | ecosystem: Environmental > Aquatic > Freshwater > Ice > Liftoff...
CGTGCAGTTGACCCACTGCTTGTCCTGCGCCGATGACATCAATGGCGGATTGCGCGCTGGACAGTGAAGTGGTCAGGACTTCCTTAATGGCAAAGGTTTGTTGCAGGTGCCACAACCGCGCCAAGGTTTGTCCAACCCGGCCGGAGCCAATGAGGTTGAGGGTTGGTTGGTGCGTGTTTACTGGGCTCATTGTTTCTATTTCTTACGATGCACTTTCCTGATTACTCAGGTGGGCTAGTGGTTGGCTGATCTGGGCCCATTGCAGACAGCCACTACTCGTGAAAGCGGACACTAAACAAGAGATAGCCACACGATGGGTGCTGATAATTCCTTCTGTTTTCGAGAAAATGCTAGAAACCTTCAACAAATGACACTCGCTTTGCATCCGTGAGTCTGTATACCTGGCAAGCAGGTGCATCGGGTTTATTTGTCTTTCGATTGTTTTCGCAATTTGCCACCGCTGCGGCATCTGCAGCTTCCTGTGAACTTTGTCCACTGACAATCCCCCATGACCCTTTGTAGTCTTCCCAGCGAGAGTAGGCAATGGAAGCTATCGAAGGCTGATGGCGCACGTGCTCAACTGCACTCAAAAAACTAACGGAGCGCCTCTGTCCGGCAAGGTCCTCAGGCACAGGAAGCAAGGTCATCAGCGAGGGCATCTTTTCGTAGACGTCTTGTGGCTTGCTGAAGCCCAAAGCCCTAATCGACCCATCTTGAAGCTGTTCTGCAAAGGTCGTAAGCCGTTTGAGTGCTTCTTGTTTATATGGCTTAGCCGTCAACTCTTCATTGGTCCAGTCACCAAGACCTGTATTTCTAATACCTAGTAAATCAGCATTGACGTAGAGTGACATTGCGTAATACCTGCCATTGCCCCCAGTGTTCGTCAAAACAATTGTCATGAACAACGTTGGGGCGCTGCCCAAGTTCACAATCTTTGGATCAATTGTCATGCAATTATCTTGTCGCCCTTGCCCCTTGTTTCGGATGACAAGATGATTGGGGGAACACGGAGTGCCCGTCCACGAATTGTTCGCTCCACCAGTATCCACTGACGCAAATATGGATTGCCTAGCGAGTAGATAAGTGCCGGATTTGTAGTCAAGAAGCACCGAGCCCATTTTTATCGACCCCGAACCGCCAGTTGCAGTCGACTCCTTGCCACTAACGAACGTCCATCTACCGTCATCTTGAAAGATTGGATACCCACCAACTGTGTCCGCCGCTAAGATTTTTTCACCCGAATTTATCTCGCGCAATTTTCCATCTTGGAACAAATCTGCAGCAAAGATGTTGGCTGTCAAAGCGGCCAACATGAGCCCGGTAAAAATCAGTTTCATGGTTTTGAATATTCCCCAATAAATTGGTATCTTAACGTGCGGGTCAGTGTTACCGGCCGTCAATAATTGACTCATTGATTGGGGCGTTGATACAACCGAAAACGTCCTGCAGAACAAATTTAGCCCCACTCCCAGCCTGGTTCATGAAATGCTGTTTGACGCTAACAGCCTACGTCTGAATTTTCGATGGCGTAACAACTTCGATGGCCGGTATGGGGGGAATCCTCGAATGATCGGATGTGGTCGAAACCCGTATCACAGTGGTGCCTAGAATTTATCCGTTGATGCAGGTAGCGGCGCAACAACCGCTGCGGCACGGGCCAGGCCGGGGCCCGATTTCTGCGCATTTGGCAGTATGAGGGACCCGGCCTGGCCCGTGCCACAGCCCCTCCGGAGAAAACAGCCCTCAAACGAAAACGGCCTCAAACCACCAGCGGCTCTTCCTGCATCGCTTCCATCTGCTCTTCCAGCATCAGCACCTGGCCCTTCCAGTAATCACTGGAGCCAAACCATGGAAAGTTGACGGGGAAGGTGGGGTCCTCCCAGCGGCGTGCCAGCCAGGCGCTGTAGTGGATGAGGCGCAGCGTGCGCAGCGGCTCGATCAGTGCCAGCTCGCGGCGGTCGAAGTTGCGAAACTGTTCGTACCCGTCCACCAGTGCACCGAGTTGGCGTGTGCGTTGCGAGCGGTCGCCACTGAGCAGCATCCACATGTCCTGCACAGCGGGGCCCATGCGGGCGTCGTCCAGGTCCACAAAATGCGGGCCGGGGCCTGCGCTGGCGGCGGCATCCGTGGGCGTCCACAGAATGTTGCCGGGATGGCAGTCGCCATGCAGGCGCAGGCTGGTTATATTGTCATCCCGGGTGTTTTTTGAATCTTTTAGGCCTGTAGCCCCCGTCAATGCTGCGTAACCAGCTACTAAATCAATAGCACCCTGGCAGGCTTTGGTCCAGGTGGACTGCACATCCAGCGGCACCTTGTCGTGCTCCAGCAACCATTGCATGGACTCCACGCCAAAGGATTGCAGGTCCAGCGTAGGTCGCACGGCAAAGGGGCGCTTGGCACCCACGGTGTGGATGCGCGCCAGAAAGCGGCCTATCCATTCCAGCACTTCCCCATCGTCCAGCTCGGGCGGACGGCCGCCACGGCGTGGGCTGACGCTGAAGGCAAAGCCGCCAAAGTGGTGCAGAGTGGCGCCCTGCAGGTTCATGGGGCCGATGGCGGGCACCTCGGCGGCCATCAACTCAGCGGCGAAGTCGTGTTCTTCCTGAATCTGCGCGTCGCTCCAGCGCTCGGGGCGGTAAAACTTGGCCACCACGGCGCTGCCGTCTTCCAGTTGCACCTGGTAGACGCGGTTCTCATACGACGACAGAGCGGTCAGGCGGCCGTCGCCGCGCAGGCCTACGGTGTCGAGGGCGTCGAGCACCTGGTCGGGGGTCAGGGTCTCAAAAGGGTGGCGGGGTGGGCCGTTGCCAGCCGGGGGGGTATCGCGTTCATGGAGCATGCCGCGATTGTCGACCTTTATCGCAAGAGCGGTATGCCGGCTAGCCCAGCGGGCCGAGGTCGTCGCCGTACACGGAGGGTTGATCCGAATCCGAATCCGAGTAACCACCACTCTGCCCTGAGCCACCGGGCGGTTTTTCACCCAGCCGTTCAAATGGCAGGGCCTGCTTGACCAGGATGATGGTGCAGGGTGCGTCCATGGCCACCTTGATCGGCACGGTGGCGACAAAGCGCTGGGTTTTGAGGCCGTGGGTGGCGGCTCCCATCACGATCACGCTGGCGTGGTTGCCCACGGCATAGTCCAGCAGGGCCTGGGCGACGTCGCCGGATTCAAGTACATGGCAGGAGGTTTGGCGGCCCGGGTAGTCCAGCGGTTGCGCCCATTGCCGCAGGGTGGTCAGGTGGCGGCGGTGTACGCTGGTTTCACTCTTCGTTTCATCGGATGTACTGCTGATTCCTGACGGTATAACGGTCACGCAGGCCAGTCGTGCGCCGGGGCGTGTGCCCAGTGAGCGGGCCACGGCCTGGCGCAGGGAATAGAGCGTAGCGTCAGTGACATCCTTGTACGGGATGGCCACCATGACGATGGGCACCTCTTCAATCTGCTGGGATGCAATCGGACTGGGCTGGTAGTGCATGCCCGCTGCCTTGATCCAGCGCTTGAAGTGGGTACGAAACCGGGTGCCGGTGACGTTGCGTCCGCGCTCGGTGATTTGCACCTGCTCGGGGTGGCTCAGGTCAAAGGCGAGGTGTGCAGCCGAGGGGTAGCGCTGGGCGGCTTCGGGCTCCAGGCAGCGCAGCACCACCTCTTGCAGCCATTCGGGCAGCTCCGGTTTCAGCTTGCGGGGCGGTACCGGGTCTACCCACAGGCGCTGACGCAGGCCCGCGGCCGTTTGCGGTTCGCCAAAAGGCAGACGGTCGGTGCACAGCTGGTACAACATGACGCCAATGGCAAAAATGTCGCTGCGCGGGTCCCCGCGTACGCCCACCACTTGCTCGGGAGCAATCCAGGCCGGGGAGCCGACGGCCTTGCGCAACTGCTCGGCCATCAGGTCGGGGTAATGGGCGTGGCAGGAGAGGCCAAAGTCCAGCAGCACCGCGCTGCCGTCCGGTCGGAACAGCACGTTGGCGGGTTTGAGGTCCAGGTGCACCGTGTTTTGCTGGTGCAGGGCATGGGCCGCATGCGCCATTGCAGAGCCCAGGCGGGTAATTTCATCCACACTGGGGGCAAGCTCGGTGTCCAGCCAGTGCTGCAGGGTGTTGCCGGCGATATATTCCATGACCAGATACGGCACCCGGTCCAGGTCACCTGCCGCCACGAAGCGGGGCACATGACTGCCCGTAAGAACCTGCATGATCTGGCTCTCAATTTCGAAGCTGATGATGTTTTCAGCACCGTCGCCTGCTGTCATGCGCGGTATTTTCATGGCCATCGCGAAACCCGGACTGCGTGTGCGGTCGGCATAGTGCACCCGGTAAATATGGGCCATGCCCCCGGAGTGGATGCACTTCTCAATGATGAAGCCATCCAAAATGGCACCGGGCTCCAGTAGTTTCATCGGCCGGTCTCCAGGCGGTCGGCAAAGAAGGGTGGCAGCCCTGCGCGGCGAATGGCGCTTGCCGCGCTGAAATGGTCATAGGCAACGCGGTGAAAGGTCAACTGCGCACGATCCGAGTCGAAGAGCGTGTACATGGCCTGGGTGTTGCCATCACGGGGCTGGCCGACCGAACCCACGGTGCCCAGCCATTGGCGGTGTTTGGGCACAGGCACCGCCACACCGGGTTGGGGTTTGAATGGCATCAGGCCGCCGCCCACGCCGCGGTAGTAGAGCGTTTGCAAATGCACATGGCCGCCAAAGACATAGTGCACGCCAGGCCAGGCATTGGCGGCATCCATACTGGCCGTGGCTGCGCGCGCGTCGTACACATAGCGCCAGAGCTCGGGGTCGTTGGCGCTGGCGTGGACGAAGAGCACCGTGTCTTTTTGAAGGGTCAACGGCAGGTCCTGCATCCATGCCCGGTGCGACGCGCTGAGCTGGTTGTGGGTCCAGGCTGCGGTGCTGTCGCCCACCGTTTTGACCTCGGGCGGCGGGCTTACGGCCATGGCGTCGTGGTTGCCCTGGATCACCATGGCGCCCTCTTCCGTGAGCAGCTGGATGCGTTCCACGACCGCGACCGGGTCGGCGCCATAGCCGACCATATCCCCCAAAAAGACGAACCGCTGGGCTTGTTGTGCACGCGCGTGGGTCAGGCAGGCATCCAGGGCCTGCAGGTTGGCGTGTATATCGGACAGGAGGGCCAGTCTCATCGTGACTCCGTGGTTTTCATGGTTTCAGGAGTCATCATGCCGCACGCGGCTGACTACAGCGAAAGAATGTGCCCCACGCGCGGATCGCCCCGCCCGCCCAGCACCTGCAGGTAAGCGGCCTGCACAGCTTGCCCGCCCGCGTGGTGCTGTACGGTGAGCCACGGGTGTTCCGGGTTGGATATCTCGGCGATGAAGGCCTGCCAGGAGTGCACCAGCCGCTGGCCAAACTCTTTGGAGCCCCACTCGGCACTGCGTTTCTTGATTTGTGCCGGCGCAAAGAACAGCGTGGCCTTGGGGCCGGGTAAATCTTTGGCGCCACCCATTTCCGCCACATGGGTGGCGCCAATGGAGCTGCTGAACTTGAGTTGGGTGCAATGGGTGTGCAGCGCTTTGCGAAATGCGGCATTGCCGGCAAAGTCCACATACACACTGGGTGCGTTGGCGTCTATCTGTGCCAGTTGGTCATAGGTGAGCACCCGGTGGTAGCAGCCCAGGCTTTCACAAAACGCCACGTTGCTGGGCGATGTGAGTCCCACAACTTCCACATCCGGACGCTTGGCCAACTGGAAGGCGGTGCCGTAAGCGGTTTTGCTGGAAGCGCTCGACAGCAGCAGGAGACCCCGCTGACCGGGCATGGCGGTCGCGCCAAAGAAGGCGTTGTCGGCCAAAAAATCATCAATCAACCAGGACGTGATGAACAAGGGGCGTAGCAAGGCCTGTACGTCTTCGGTATCCGCGGTGTAGAACGGGTCGGTGGCGCAGCGGGTGTACTGGTTGTAGACGGCGTGCAATTCTGCGCGGTGGGGTGCTGCGTCCGAGAACGCGGTTGCCGAGATTCTCTCAGGCGCAAGGTCCACTGAGGACGACATGGGAAAGTAGCCATACAGGCGTTCACCCACGGCCACTTGCGGGTGGCGGGATTCACTGACCACCCCAAACCCCCACACCGGAATGCAGCCCCATGCAATGCCGTCACTACCCGTATCCGTCACCGGGAAAAAGCGCCAGTACTGCATGGCGTCGCCCATGGCTGCATAGGTTATGTTGTTGGAGGTGAGCGCGAAGGACGCAATGCGGACCCGTATCTGGCCCTCGGGCAAAGCGGGGGTTGGGGTGGTGCGCAACGCGGTGGTGGCGAGTTGGTCTTTGCGGACCAGGAAGTCGGTGGTGTTCATGAGCGAGCACGATAAAGCAAACGGCCAGCCCCGACAACCGGGGCTGGCCGCGCAGGCGACAGCCAGGGTGGCGTCTACTTAAGCAACCGTCAGGGTGACTTCGATATTGCCGCGGGTCGCATTGGAGTAGGGGCACACCTCGTGGGCTTTTGCCACCAGGGCTTCAGCCGCAGCGCGTTCCATGCCGGGGATGCTCACGACCATTTGCACTTCAATGCCAAAGCCGGCAGGAATCTGGCCAATGCCTACGGTGGCGTCAATGCGGGTGTCCGCGGGCAAGGCAATCTTCTGCATGCCTGCCACAAACTTCATCGCGCCAATGAAGCAGGCGCTATAGCCCGCTGCAAACAGCTGCTCCGGGTTGACGCCGCCGCCGGCGCCGCCCATTTCCTTGGGTACGGCCAGCTTCAGGTCCAGCAGGCCGTCGGAGGTGCGGGTGGTGCCGTCGCGGCCACCGGTGGATTGGGCGTGGGCTTGATAAATTACTTTTTCGACTTTGGTGGTCATGGAGCTTCCTTCGGGTTGTGCTGCGCCAATGCAGCGGTTTAAAAATGGGATCAGCGGGAGGGGGCCAGGCGTCCCCGTAGCGCCTGCACCTGCTGGGTCAGGGCCATCAGGTCCGGAATGGGGCAGCCCGTGGCCTCAACGACGCAGCCGGGGATGCTGGCGGCCTCGGCTTTGAGTGTGCGGCCGGCCTCGGTCAGGCGAACTTCCACACGCCGCTCGTCGTCAGAGGAGCGCTGGCGGACCAGCCAGCCAGCGGCCTCCATGCGCTTGAGCAAGGGCGTCAGCGTGCCCGAGTCCAGATACAGGCGTTCACCCAAGGCGGACACGGTCAGACCATCGCGTTCCCACAGCACCAGCATCACCAAGTATTGCGGATAGGTCAGCCCCAGCGCGTCCAGCAAGGGCTTGTACAGCTTGGTCATGGCCAATGAAGTGGAGTACAGGGCGAAGCACAGCTGGTTGTCCAGCATCAGGGCGGGGTTGGGAGTGGAGTCAAGTGCTTTGAATGGCATGGGTTGAATTATTGCACGCAATTGAATTGTGTGCAATTCAAAATCAAAAACTGCGGTATCCGGGTAAGTCGGGGCTTGGCATGGGCAGGTGGCTGGGCTAAGGTGCGCGACGGCACTGACAGTGCCACACCAACAAGGGACACAAGGCATGTTTGACTACATCATCATTGGCGGCGGCTCGGCCGGTTGCGTGCTGGCAGCCCGGTTGACGGAGGACCCCGACATAACCGTGGCCTTGCTCGAAGCCGGACCGGCGGACAAGAGCGTGCTGATTCACTGCCCGGCGGGGCTGGCCCTGATCGCCAAAAATGGAGATGCGAACTGGAAGTTTGATACCACTGTGCAGCCGGGCCTGAACGGGCGGCGCGGCTACCAGCCCCGTGGCAAGGTGCTGGGTGGCTCGAGTTCGGTGAATGCCATGATTTACATCCGGGGCCAGCGTGAAGACTACGACCACTGGGCCGCCCAAGGCAACCCGGGCTGGTCATATGACGATGTGTTGCCCTATTTCAAGCGCGCCGAAGACAACGCCCGTGGCGCCGATGCGTTTCATGGCAGCAAAGGGCCACTGCATGTGATGGACCTGACCAGCCCCAACCGCCTGGGCCCGGTGTTTGTGGAGGCCGGTCGACAGGCGGGCTTTGCCGTCAACCCGGACTTCAACGGCGCCAACCAGGAAGGTGTGGGCCTGTACCAGGTGACCCATAAAAACGGCGAGCGTTTCAGTGCCGCCAAGGCGTATCTCACGCCCAACCTGCAGCGGTCCAACCTGCAGGTATTCACCGGCGCGCACACCACCCGCATTCTCATGGAGCGACAGCGCGCCGTCGGGGTGGAGTTTGTCCACGAAGGTGATACCAAGCAGCTGCGTGCCTCGCGCGAAGTGCTGCTGTGTACGGGTGCATTGCAATCACCGCAACTACTGATGCTCTCGGGTATTGGCCCACGCCAGCATCTGGTGCAAAACGGTATTGCAATAGTGCACGACCTGCCTGGAGTGGGGCAGAACCTGCATGACCACATCGACACCGTGCAGGTGGTCAATGCCCCGCATCTGAAGGACACTTTTGGCGTGTCGTTCGCGGGCATGGTCTCCGCCATCCAGGGGATTTTCGAATGGCGCAACCAGCGCACGGGCATGTTGACCACCAACTTTGCCGAAGCGGGTGGTTTTGTCAAAAGCCAGCCGCAGGAGCGAACGCCTGATTTGCAGTTTCACTTTGCCATCGCCATGCTGGTGGATCATGGACGCAAGACGGTGCTGGGCCATGGCTACTCGTGCCACGTTTGCCTGCTGCGCCCTGTCAGCCGCGGCAGCGTCACCCTGCAAAGCAGGGACCCCTTTGCCGCCCCGCTGATTGACCCCAACTTCCTGGGCGAACGCGACGATGTGGAACGGTTGATGCGCGGCTTCCGCATCATGCGCGGACTGCTGCAGCAACCGGCGCTGGCCGCATTGGGTGGACACGAGACGGAGAATTCCGCGAAGGCCATCAACGACTTTCAGGTGGAGCAATTCATTCGCGATCACGCCGACACGGTCTACCACCCGGTGGGTAGTTGCCGCATGGGAACTGGCCCGCTGGATGTGGTGGACCACGAACTGAAGGTGCGCGGAATACAGGGCTTGCGGGTGGTGGATGCGTCCATCATGCCACGCGTGGTGAGCGGCAACACCAATGCGCCGACGATCATGATCGCGGAGAAGGCTGCGGACATGATCAGGTCACATCGCGGACCTTCATCAGCGAAGCCCTAAGCGTCAACGTCCAGTGCGATTCCTTTGGAAAGCACCAAAGAGGGCAGTATGGTGGACAAGGCCGCATACACCAGAAGACCCCCGAACAGCACGTCACTGATGCCAAATCGTTCGTGCAGAATGTTGGCGATCACGAGTGTGAAGATGAGTGTTGGCGCCAGCGCAATGGCCACCCGGAAGCTGCTCGCCACGCTGTCTCTATGCAAGAGCATTCTTTGCAGCGTGATGATCCCGACTCTCAGCGGCAGAACGGTGGCTGTCATGCCCAAGCCAAGCGCAAGCGACTGCCATTGCAGCGCGGCTTCGGGAACTTTCATGCCACTGTAGAAAAAGTAGAAAGGAACGAAAAACGATGCAAAAAGCTTTACGGCATGCAAGTTGCTGTCCGACGCCAGATTGGGAAGTCGGACCCGCAGTTGGCGCGCCACAAACCCTGTCAGGAACGCGCCAACCAGGTAGTACACGCCAATTTGCTTGGTAAGGTAGGCCGCAATCAGTCCGACCATCACCAGCAGAGAAAACTCGGATCCCGGTGCATGCGGGATGACTATCCGCCCCAAAAACATCAACACCAGCGGTAAGCTGATGGCGGTGGCAAGCAGGACACCGGACGACAGGGCGAGTTCTGCGTAAGAGTCTGATTTCAAAATGAGAAACAAAAGCAACAAGGCAAGCAACTCACCCACGATCGCCTTGCTCGTCACCCAGAACTTTTCCTGATCGTCGAGTCCCAGACTTTGCAGGGAATCCAGAATGAAGCCGGTCGACGGGGTCAGGAGGGCTAGAGCCACCAGCCCCGCCACCTGCCAGGAGAAATCAAAATAGGTCATGCCGATCCATACATTCCCAGCCAGCACCAGCGTGCGTATGAGCATATGACCCAACAGTGGCCGGAGTCCTTTGCGTAGATCTTGCGTATTGACCTCAAGACCGGCAAAAAGAAACAGCGAGGAGATTCCTAATGTGGCGAGCAAATTCAACGTGGGGTCTGCACCGTATTCCTTGGCGACGAGCGAGGTGCCCAATCCCAGGGCAAAGCAGCTCAGCGGTGCCGGAATTCGATACCGCTGCAACATGCGCGGAATCACCAGCAGAACGAAAATGATGGCGAGGTAGGATATTTGCGACAGTACGACGGAGCTATGCAAATCAGAACTCCAGTGGGTTTTCAGTGGGCTGGCGCAGAAGTTTGTAGCAAACGGCGCACGACGGCACGCATTGTCCCATGTCACCCGCAGGCCGACATGCAGCCGAGTTGTGGTGGCTCGCCCCGTCGTTTACTCGGGCGCTCGCCAGTTTTGCCGATGGGTACACTTTTGCGCAGAAGTAGGTTAGTCTGCCCGTTTTAAGGACGCGAACCATGCAAAAACCCTTCTCCATGATCCGGGAGTTTCACCTCGCAGACTGGGTCACGCTAGCCAATGCGGTTTGCGGCGTCGGTGCGCTGTTTTCCACGATGACCTACCTGCAAACCGGTGGTGTCATCCATATCTACTTTGCCTGCGCTCTGGTGCTGGCCGCACTGGTGTTTGATGTACTCGATGGCCGGATTGCCCGGTGGCGGCAGAAAACCTCGGCCTTGGGCCGGGAGCTGGATTCACTCTCGGACATCATCTCGTTTGGAGTGGCACCCGCCGTTATTGCGTATGGCTGCGGCATGCAAGGGCTGTATGACCGTGTCGTGCTGGCCTATTTTGTCGCGTGCGGCGTGTCGCGCCTGGCCCGCTACAACGTGACGGCCGAGGTGCTCTCACAAGGCCAAGACAAAGTGAAATACTTTGAGGGCACACCGATTCCTACGTCGCTGCTGCTCGTGTTGATATTGTTTGTTGCCGCCACGCAAGGAGCCTTGCATGAGGCGCTGTGGTTTGGGGAGGTGAGAGTGTTTGGCTTCGCCTTGCACCCCCTGGTTTTGCTGTTTGCGGTCTCTGGCTCGTTGATGGTCAGTCGCATCCGGCTGCCCAAGCTCTGAGAACGGCGCAGACGTTTACCGCGCTACGGACAGCCCCAGCCGGTCCGCATTACCGTTGGTGGGTGCATTTGCAGCCCCCCCAAACCGGATGTCGCCCGTCAGTTGCCCGCCCTCCTCAATGATCAATTTGCCATAGCTCACCTTGCCAGTGACCTTGCCAGTGGAATAGATGATCAACTTTTGGCGAACCGTCAGGTTGCCGTCGAAATGGCCATGAATCTCGGCAATGTCGATTTCCGCGGAACCCTTGAAGGCACCCCGCTCGGAAATCTGGATCACGCGGGAGTCCATGGTGGCCTCGACGATGCCTTCCACGACCAGCGTGTCGCAATCGGTAATTTCTACTCCTTTGAGCTTGATATTGGGTCCCACGGTCAGCTTGCTGCCGCCCTCGACCGGACCGGTGGTGACCGGGGTCACCACAGTGAATTCTGAACCGGGTTGAGGAGATGCAGAGGAGGTTGACCCGGCTACGGTGCTACTAGCCGTACTGTTCGCGGTACCGATCCCTGTAGTGCTTTGTGAGCCGGAAGCCGGACGCTGTGGTGGATTGACCGGTTCGCGCTTGCCGAAGAAACTTGGAGCCATTGCCATTTGATTTCCTTTCAAAGATCCATGGTAGGTGTGATGCCCCGGAAAATCCACCCAAAAAATGAAACATGCGTAACAGATTGAACAGGCCTTGAATCGGCTACAGCCCGAACCGTTTGCGTGTGAGCGCCAATGCCACCCAGAATGACACTACGGCGTAAGCCGTCAGCACGAGCGCGTGGCGCGCGGCTTCGACCGGCCACTGGTCCATGAACAAAGGCCGTACCAGCGCCACCGCGTTGCTCAGGGGCAGCCAGTCAGCCACCACCCGCACGGCCACAGGCAATTGCTCCAGCGGAAAGAAAATGCCGCTCAAAAACATCATGGGAGTGAGGAACAGGGTGAAGTAATAGGTGAAAAAATCATAGCCCTTGGCCAGCGCATTGAAAATCAGCGCAATGCAGCTGAACGTGATGCCCACCCCCAGCAGAATCGGCCAGGCTACCAGCAGCTTGGGTGAATGGCTGATGCCGAGCGCCAGCATCACACCCAGAATGGCGGTGACGGTAAACAGCGACTTGAAGGCGGCCCACAGCATTTCGGCCAGCACAATGTCATCCAGGCCGACCGGCGCATTCATGATGCCGTCCCAGGTTTTTTGCACATGCATGCGCGAGAACGCGGAATACAAAGCCTCAAAAGACGCTGCCTGCATCGCGCTCATGCAAATCGAGCCGCTCGCCAGAAACAGGATGTAGGGCACTTGGACCACCCCATCCGGTCCGCCCACGCTGATCTGGCCGACCAGCGCACCCATGCCGTAGCCAAAGGCCACCAGCCACATGAGAGGCTCTGCAATATTGCCTACCAGACTGGGGATGGCAAGCTTGCGCCACACCAGCAGGTTACGCAGAAAAACGGGCCAAAAGCGCATGGAGAGTTGCGGCGCGCGCCAGACACTTTGCCGCACGGGCGCAAGGGTGGGGGTCGTCATGCTGGAGGTGGTCATATCAGGCGTCCTCCCGGATCTGGCGTCCGGTCAATTTCAGGAAAAGATCTTCCAGGTTGGCGGGCCGGTGCAACGTCCGCAGCTGGGGATGCGCGTGCAGGGCCTGCAGCAGTTCAGCCGCATTGCCGGTATAGAAAAACACGGTTTCACCGCTGATTTCCACGCGCGATGCCAGCGCGCGCAGCGGCCCTTCCGCCAGTGCCAGTGCGCCCACGCCGTAAACCTCCACGACATCGGGCTCCAGGTGCTGGGCGATCAGGTCGCGTGGCTTGCCTTCCGCAATTTTCTTGCCATGGTCGAGCACCAGCAGGCGGGTGCACAGGCGCTCGGCCTCATCCATGAAGTGGGTCGTCAAGAGTATGGACTTGCCTTGTTGCAACAGCAGTTGCAGGCGCTCCCACATCAGGTGGCGTGCTTGTGGGTCGAGGCCGGTGGTGGGCTCATCCAACAACAGCAGCTTGGGGTCGTTGACCAAAGCGCGGGCGAGCGAGAGCCTGCGCTTCATGCCGCCCGACAGCTCGCCCGGTTTGGCGTTGGCCTTGCTGGTCAGGGATGCAAACTCCAGCAACTGGGGAATGCGCGCCCGGATGTCCACGTCTTTCATGCCAAAGTAGCGGCCATACACGAGCAGGTTTTCAGCGCAGCTGAAATCGGGATCCAGCGTGTCCATCTGGCTCACCACGCCGAGCTGGGCCTTGATGGCCAGTGCATCCCTGGGCATTTCCAGGCCCAGTGCGTGGATGCTGCCGCCGTCCGGGGCTGTGAGCCCCAGACACATGCGGATGGTGGTGGTTTTGCCTGCGCCGTTGGGCCCGATCACCCCCAGACATTCTCCCGCGGCAATCTCAAAAGACAGGTCATTGACGACTGTTGCGTCACCATAGCGTTTGTGCAAATGCTGCACACGAAAAAGTTCTGATTGCATGCGGCGGATTGTGCCGCAGCTTGCCCGCAGGGGCTCAGTCAGCCACCTGAAGTCGACCGCGCCCAAGGTGTTTGGCCTGGTACAGGCGACTGTCTGCGCGCACCAGGAATGTGGTGAGTGTTGTATCCGCGGGCTCCAACAGGGCCAGCCCGGCGCTGTAGTCCACCTTCAGTTGGGGTTGCCGCTGGCATGCTCGCTGCAGCGCGCTGCGCAGACGCTGCTCAAACAACAGGGCAGCCGCCTCGTCGGTCTGGGGCAGCAGCAAGGCAAACTCCTCTCCGCCGACGCGCGCCGCCAAATCGCTGCTGCGGCAGTTTTCCTGTAGTACGCGCCCGAACAGGCGCAGAACTTGATCTCCCACTTCATGGCCTTGGGTGTCATTGATTTGCTTGAAATGGTCCAGATCCAGCACCATGATGGCCAGTGGCGTGCCATGTCTGCGCGCATGATCCAACAAGGATGGGGCACTTTGCTCCCAGCCATGGCGATTGAGCAGACCGGTCAGCTTATCGGTATAAGCGTGTTCACGCAACTGGGCCTCCGCTTCTTCACGCCATGCCACCAGCACGGCCACAGCAATGAGGATGAGTGTCACATTGATTACCAGTTGCGCCACTACGTTGATGGGGTGGGCCGCCTGAAACGAGGGATACAACTCGGGGTAAAACCCGCCCAGGACACCACGGCCTATCGTGGTTACCGCCACAGAAAAATAGCACAGGCTGATCAGTGAGCGCCAAGGCAAGCTGGCCGCCACCCTGGGCCACAGGGTCGCACGGGCAACGATGAGGAACTGGCCTGCCAGCAGGAAGTTTGCATAGCCCACCCGCAGGCTGTAGTTGGAAAAACTCAAGGCATAACCGATGGGCATCAGAACCGTCAGCCATAGCAGCACGTGCTGGCCAGGCCGTTTTCCCAGCCATTCCTGGAGTGCGAAAAACATCAGGCAATTGGCCAGGGAGGCGAATGCCATGCTTGCGGTGGACAGCGTGGGGTCCAACCAATGACCTGCCCAAAAACCGGAAATAATAATGGTTATCCATCCCAAGGTCTGGGACACCAGGCTGGCTTGTGCCAGCCGCGCTGCCCGGCTGATACCCCTGCCCATGATGAGGGGCAGTGCCACTGACACGGTGCCCATATTGAGCGCAGTGAGCAACAGAATGGTGTAGACGCTAATGGATTCCAAGTGCCCTGCCTGTCGGTATTACTGAAACGCCACTTCAGCAAAACTGCGCAGCTTGCGGCTGTGCAACTGGTCGACGCCCTGGGCTCGTAGTAACTCCACCGCGCGCATGCCGATGCGCAAATGCTGGTCGACCCGTTCGCGGTAGAAATGGTTCGCCATGCCCGGCAGCTTGATCTCGCCGTGCAGCGGCTTGTCGCTCACGCACAGCAAGGTGCCGTAGGGCACGCGAAAGCGAAAGCCATTGGCGGCGATGGTGGCGCTCTCCATGTCCAGTGCCACCGCGCGGCTCTGGCTGAAGCGCCGTTGGGGCTGGTTGTTGGGCAGCAGCTCCCAGTTGCGGTTGTCGGTAGAGGCCACGGTGCCGGTGCGCATGATGCTTTTGAGTTCGGTGCGCGAGAGTTGCGTGACATCAGCCACGGCCTGTTCCAGTGCCACCTGAATTTCGGCCAGTGCGGGTATCGGAACCCACAGCGGCAGCTCCTCATCCAGCACATGGTCTTCGCGCACATAGCCGTGGGCCAGCACGTAGTCGCCCAGTTGCTGGGTGTTGCGCAGGCCCGCGCAGTGGCCCAGCATGATCCAGGCATGCGGGCGCAGCACGGCAATGTGGTCGGTGATGTTTTTGGCGTTGGCCGGGCCCACGCCGATGTTGACCATGGTGATGCCTGCCCGATCGGCGCGTATCAGGTGGTAGCCCGGCATCTGGGGCAGGCGCGGCGGTGCCTTGCCCAAGGCATCTGCGTCCTGCGCCGGCAGGCCCGCGCGGCGGGTGACTACATTGCCCGGCTCCACAAAGGCGACGTATTCGCTGTCGGGGTCGGCCATGGCGGCGTGGCCGAGAGCGATGAATTCGTCGATGTAGAACTGGTAGTTGGTAAACAGGACAAAGTTCTGAAAATGCTCCGGCCCGGTGCCGGTGTAATGGCGCAGGCGGTGCAGCGAATAGTCCACGCGCGGTGCGGTGAACAGGGCCAGCGGCTGGGCGTCACCCGGCTTGGGTTCGTAGGTGCCGTTGGCAATGCCATCGTCCATGGCGGCGAGGTCTGGCAGGTCAAATACATCACGCATCAGCATGCGTCTGGGGGCATCCATATTGCCTTCGACGTGGTCGTGCTCGGCAAAAGAAAAGTGCACCGGAATCGGCTGGGAGCTGGTGCCCACCTCCAGCTCGACCTGGTGGTTCTGCATCAGCAGCTTGAACTGCTCCAGGTAGTAGTCGCGGTACAGGTCGGGGCGGGTGAGCGTGGTCTCGAAGCGGCCTGGGCCGGCGACAAAGCCGTAGCTCAGCCGCGCGCTGTCTGCCGTTGCGTTGCGGCTGACGGTGTCGGTGTGGATGCGCACCAGCGGGTAGCAGGCGCGCACATGGCCCAGCGTGTTGTCTCCCGCCACAAAACGCTGCATGGCCTGGCGCAGGTGCGCAATGTTGGTGTCGTAAATGAACGCCACCTGGGCCAGCGCAGCGGCCGGATCAGTGAAGCGTGTGGGGGCAGTAAAGGTGGGCAGGTTGGGCATATGTCTATTGTGCCGTGCACGGCCTGGCGGGGCTGCTTCAGTTAGAGTGCTTGCTTTGCAGGCATCGGGAAATCAACATGGCGCAGGGAAAAAACGGGTTCAAACGGACGCTGTTCATGGTGGGTGGCGGGTTGCTGGCACTGCTGGTGGTGGCGGTGTCAGCGCTGGTCTATCTGGGCATTCCGCGAAATGCAGCCGGCATGGCCGCCAAGGGACTTTGCTCTGCCGCGTTTGTGGCCGGCCGACCGGCGAAGGAATTGTTTGCGCAGGATGTTCTGCCTGCGAGCCCCGTTCTGGCGGCCATTTCGGTGTCGATTGACGAAGTCGGTCACCGCGTGACCGCCCGCTTTGCGGGTGTGGTCTCGCGCCGCGCTGTCCTGCTGCGTGACAGGGGTTGCGTCCTGGATGAGGAGCCAGACCCCGCCGCGCAGGCCTATAAGCCATCGGTCGATGCCAGCAAACCCTGGCCAGAGGGTGAGGCCGCCGTTCTGCCGGCCCAGTGGGGCCCCGGTGTTGATGCTGCCAAACTTCAACAGGTTCTGGATAGCGCGTTTGCGGGTGCGGGCGATCCGCTGGCGGCCAATGCCCGCGGTGTGGCGGTGGTCCACAAGGGACGCATGCTGGCCTTGCGTGATGCGCCTGGATTCGCACCTGGTACGGCTTTGCATGGTTGGTCCATGACCAAAACCGTGACCGGAATGCTGACCCACAAACTGGCCGCTGAAAACGGGTTGCCACTGGACGCCGCTGTAGTGGATGCGTTCCCGGCGGGCCGGGAACCGGCCTGGGTGGCCGACTGGCGCAAAGACGCACGCAAGCGCATCAAGGTATCGGACCTGCTCTATATGCGTGACGGGCTCGCCAGCACGGAAGACTACAACCCCTGGGGCTCGGTGCCCCAGATGCTGTGGGGTTCGCCCGACGTGGCCGCGTGGGCTGCCAACCACCCTGCCGAGGCAGCGCCTGGCACGCGCTGGCGCTACCTGAGTGCAACCGCCAATTTGCTCTCCGCCGTGGCGCGCGGACGCTTTGCAAACGACGCCGATTACTGGGCCTATCCACGCAAGGCGTTGTTTGGCCCCATCGGCGCACGGTCTGCGGTGATGGAGACCGATACCCAGGGCAATTGGGTTGGATCCTCTTACCTGTGGGCCAGCGTGGGCGACTGGGCGCGGCTGGGTCAGCTGATGCTGCAGGATGGCCAATGGGGCGACGTGCAGGTGCTGCCGCCGGGCTGGCTGAAGCGGGCCAGCATGCCCTCGACTGCGCAGGGCGAAGGGCTGGGCTACGGTGCACAGAGCTGGCTACTGGGCAACCCGCAGGAAGGGAAGTGCAAAGCGCACCCTGGTGTGCCGGTCGACACGGTCGCGATGAGTGGACATTGGGGGCAGATCGTGGCGGTGGTGCCGTCACGCCAGGCTGTGGTGGTGCGCCTGGGTTGGACCTTCAAGCGCGGCCAGTTTGACGATTGCAAGCTGCTGGCCGATGTGCTGGCCACACTGCCACAATAAGCGACCGCAAGCTGCTGCCGTACCACCCAGGATCTTCCGTGCACGACCCACAGGATTCACGATTTCATGAAACGGGCTTCCCCTCTTTAAGCTGGGAAGAGGAAGACTTGCCCACGCGTCCGATGCCCTTGCACGAGCTTCCCATGCAGGCGCGCATCGACCACGAGATGGCCATCATCGGCCTGCACCATGCCCGCATCGCCCTGGCGATTGAAAAATTCTGGGGCCACCGCGATTGCGTGGAGTATCTGCAGACGCTGGTTTTGAGTGGCGGTGACAACGACGGACGTGCCCGGGTCGGCTTCAAGTCGGAAGTGGTGTCGGCACTGATGACCCTGATGTCCCTGCATACCCTGAAATGAATTTTTCAAGGCTAATCTGCCTCTAGCCCCTGTCAATGCTGCGCAAGCAGCTATGAAATAGATAGCATCTGAATGACCCCACTACTTTCTCCGTCGCACTACGCGTTTGACGTTCTCATCGTTGGCAGCGGCCTGGCGGGCCTGACGGCCGCTTTGCGCCTCGCCCCCACCCACCGTGTCGCCGTGCTCACCAAGCGCGCGATGAGCGACGGCTCCAGCGCCTGGGCGCAGGGCGGCATTGCCGCCGTATTGGCCGAAGGCGATACCTTTGACTCCCATGTGCAGGACACGCTGGTGGCCGGTGCCGGTCTGTCCGACCCCGCAGCCACCCGCTTTGTCGTGGAGCATTCGCCCGAGAGCATTGCCTGGCTGCGCGAGCTCGGTGTGCCTTTCTCGCAGGAAGACGGCCAACTGCACCTCACCCGCGAAGGTGGCCACAGTGCCCGGCGTATCGTGCACGTCACGGATGCAACCGGCGCGGCGGTGCAGAAGACGCTGATCAACGAAGTGCGCGGCACACCCAACATCACGCTGTTCGAGAACCACACGCTGGTCGACCTGATCACCAGTGACAAGCTGGGCCTGGGCGGCCCCAACCGCTGCCTGGGCCTGTACGCGCTGGACGAGAGCACCGATGAGGTGCAGACCTTCAATGCGCCACAGACCATTCTGGCCACCGGCGGTGCGGGCAAGGTCTACCTCTACACCACCAACCCTGACACCGCCACGGGCGACGGCATTGCGGCGGCCTGGCGCGCGGGCTGCCGGGTTACCAACATGGAGTTCATCCAGTTCCACCCCACCTGCCTGTACCACCCGCTGGCCAAGTCGTACCTGATTACCGAGGCGGTGCGCGGCGAGGGCGGGCGCCTGCTGTTGCCGGACGGCACACGCTTCATGCCCCTGCACGACGAACGGGCCGAACTGGCGCCGCGTGACGTGGTGGCCCGCGCGATTGACTTCGAGATGAAGAAGCACGGTCTGGACTGCGTGTACCTCGACATTTCGCACCAGCCGCTGGCCTTCATCCTGGAGCACTTTCCCAACATTTACGCCCGCTGCCTGGAGCTGGGCATTGATATTTCCAAGCAGCCCATTCCGGTGGTGCCGGCAGCGCACTACACCTGCGGCGGCATCCATACCGACCTGTCCGGCCGTACCGACATTGCCGGTCTGCACGCCGTGGGTGAAACCGCGTACACCGGGCTGCACGGCGCGAACCGGCTGGCCAGCAACTCGCTGGTTGAATGCATGGTGTTTGCCCGCGCGGCCGCCACCGACATTGTGGATGCGCCACTGCCAACGCCACCCGCGCTGCCCGCATGGGACGACAGCCGCGTCACCGACGCCGACGAGGTGGTGGTGATCTCCCACAACTGGGACGAACTGCGCCGCTTCATGTGGGATTACGTGGGCATCGTGCGCACCAACAAGCGGCTGGAGCGCGCCTCTCACCGCATCGCTTTGCTGCAAGGGGAGATTCAGGAGTTCTATGCCCATTTCCATGTGACGCGCGACCTGCTGGAGCTGCGCAACCTGGTGCAGGTGGCGGAGCTGATCGTGCGCTCGGCGCAGTCCCGGCACGAAAGCCGGGGCCTGCATTTCAGCCGCGATTACCCCGCCATGGCTGCGCAGGCGGTGCCCACGGTGCTGGTGCCGCCC
>Ga0105047_10006529_pt1 | contig 19767 bp, 13 predicted proteins | sample MAT04_FD_78384 | JGI IMG/M metagenome (GOLD analysis project Ga0105047, IMG submission 78384) | Freshwater microbial communities from Lake Fryxell liftoff mats and glacier meltwater in Antarctica - MAT-04 (megahit assembly) | ecosystem: Environmental > Aquatic > Freshwater > Ice > Liftoff...
CGCTTGACCATCTTCACGACAACCCCATGGGCGGGCACTTCAACGCGATCATTCCGCTGTCGTTCATCCCCGATGGCAGCGAGCTGGGTTACCTCCCCGGGCCGACGGGTCTAACCGATCTAAAGACGCTGGCGATCGCGCGGCTGATGTGCCCGAACATTCCGCACGTCAAGGCGTTCTGGATCATGCAAGGTATAGGCCTGTCACAACTCGCGTTGGATTATGGATGCGATGATCTCGACGGCACGGTCGTCTGGTACGACATTACCAAACCCAAGGGCGTAGGCAGTACGCATCAGGAGATGCATGTCGACGAGTTGAGGCGCTTGATTCATGAAGCGAAAAAGTGCCCGGTGGAGCGCGATACGTTGTACCGAAACGTGAATCGGACCACGCAGGTATCGGCCTAATGTTTGGTTCTTCGGCGAAATGATGAATGTTCGAATGGCCAGGCTCCGCTCCTTCAACTCGACAATCTCCTCTTTTCACTCCACAATCACGCCATGCAACCGCGAACCGCTACCATTACGTTTGAAGGAAAGACCCTCCAAATGCCGGTCGTCGAGGGTACCGAGGGGGAGCTCGGCATCGACATTTCTCAGCTGCGCGCCAAGACCGGGTTGATCACCTTTGACCCGGCGTTGGGCAACACCGGCGCGTGCAAGAGTGCGGTCACCTTCATCGACGGCGACGCGGGCATCCTTCGATATCGGGGGATTCCAATTGAAGAACTCGCAGAGCACGCGCGATTCACGGAGGTCGCGTATCTCCTGATCTTCGGACACCTGCCCTCGGCTGAGGAATATGACCGATTCTCCGCGCGGCTGACGAACAACGCGCATCTGCACGAGGCATTCAAGCACCACTTTGAAGGCTTCCCCGTGAACGCCCCGCCAATGGCGATTCTGTCGGCCATGATCAACACGCTCTCGTGCTATCACCAGGAATTTTTGACGATCGACGACGAGGAGGAGTTTGCCGAGGCGGCCGCCCGCGCGATCAGCAAGGTGCGCACGATCGCTGCGTACAGCTATCGACGAAGCGTGGGCAAGCCGTTCATGTACCCCGATCCAAAACTGCGGTACGTGAGCAACTTTCTTCACATGATGTTCTCCACGCCTTATGAGCAATACATCGCCGATCCGGAGGTTGAAAAGGCGCTCAACCTCATTTTGATATTGCATGCCGATCACGAGCAAAATTGTTCGACGAGCACGGTGCGCATCGTCGGATCGAGCAAAGCCAACCTCTTCACCAGCTGCGCCGCCGGCGTGAGTGCGCTCTGGGGCCCCTTGCACGGCGGGGCGAACGTCGCGGTGCTGGAGATGCTCGAGTCCATCCACAAAGGGGGACAAACCCCGCAAAAGTGCATCGAGCTGGCCAAGGACAAGAACAGCGGATTCAAGCTGATGGGATTCGGGCATCGCGTGTACAAGAACTTCGACCCCCGCGCAAAAATCCTGAAGGCTGCTGCTGACAAAGTGTTAGCCAAGCTCGGCGTGCGCGACCCGTTGCTGGACATTGCCCGAAGTCTCGAAGAACTGGCGTTGAAGGATCCCTATTTCGTCGATCGAAAGCTCTATCCCAACGTCGATTTTTATAGCGGAATCATCATGCGCGCCATGGGCATCCCCACAAGCATGTTCACCGTGATGTTCGCGATAGGCAGAATGCCCGGCTGGATCGCGCATTGGAAAGAGCAATATGACGACCCCACCACCCGCATCGCCCGACCCAGGCAGATCTATGTGGGGAAGAAGGAGACAAGTTTCGAGGCGGCGCAGAAGCAAACTTAGGTCCCGGTGATGCGGCACTTGAAATAGTCGACGTGGCGGGTAGTCCGTGCAAAAATACATATGAGAGACGGAACTTTCCACGAACATGGTCGACACTTGTATTCCCCCCTCCGTTCCGTATAATTGCCCCCCTTTCGACTTTGGAGCGACTTGACATGGCCATTGACCTTAAACCCGGGCAGACTGTTCGGGTCAACATTACCAAGAGTGTGAACCGCGCCGCTGCTGCCAAGACTTTGGAGCGGTTGTTTCTGCTGGACAAGAAAGTCTCGGCCCCGCTTCTCGCGCGGAGCAAGAACTTCATCGAACTGCCCAAGCGTCGAGGCGGGCAGATTTGGACCAAGCGCCCGAATAAGGTTCATCCGATCCTGTCGGTCGGGACAACGGCTACATTCAAGACCACCCCGGAAACGCTTCGCGCTCTGAACAGCGTGCAGGATTTCGTCAAAGTCGCGTCGGCGTGACCTCCGGCCTGTTCGGCAGATTCCTTCGAAGGCGTCACGTTTCGACGCGGTTTTCCGAAAATTCACCTTCCCTTGAAATGACTGCTTACCCGGGTCGTCTTGTCTATTGTGACAGGACAGGCTTGCTCAACTCTATCTGACCTTCCCTGGCCGACTTTATCGAACGACGCTCCGTGCGCAGCCGTTGTGTGTGGATCGCCGTCGGCCAAGCGCCCGGCTGCGTCACCCCTGCTTGACAGGTTCTTGCCCGCTGCGAGAATCACCTCCCGGTTATCGCGTCGCAGGTCGACAACTCGGTGTGTGTCGTCGTCATCACGATGCGTTGGAAACATTTCCTGGGTGCTGAGTCAGGCGGGGGATCGAGCGCGCATGCTATCGGAAGCCGATATTCGCAACCTCTACGAAGCTGCCGTCCGCGCGAACTTCGGACTCTTCTACGCGACCGCCTACCGTGTCGTCCGCAACGCTGCCGATGCGGAGGAAACGGTACAGCAGGGATTGATGAAGGCGTTTGCATCGCTTGGCTCGCTGCAAGACGCTAATCGCCTTGTCGGGTGGATGTGTCAGATCGTTCGGAACTCTGCCCTGGATTTACTCGACAAACGAAAGCGCCACGAGAAGTCGCTGCCTGACGATTACGACCCCAGCGGCGACGCGCTCGACCCATCGCACCAACCTGCGTTGGCCGAGGCCGCTCGCGCGGTGTATGACGAAGTCGATAAACTTCCCGAGGGACAAGCCACCGTCATCACGCTCAGGCACACCGAGCAACTGAATATTGAAGAAATCGCGGCGCGATTAAAAATCTCACCGAATCTTGTGCGCGTCCGGCTGTTCCGCGCTTACGAGCGCCTCCGTAGCAGCCCACGCCTGCGCCGGGCTGCGGGGGAAGCATGAATACCTGGGAGACCATTCTCGACGACCATCTGCAGGGGTACGTCCCGCATGCCGAGGCGGAGCGACTCGCGCTGCGCCTGGATATTCCGCCGGACCAACGAGCGATGGTTAGCGACTATCTGGCGCTGACGGCGACACTTGACCAGGCGTTCGATTTGCCGCAGCCCTTAGATAAATCCGATGCAATCATCAACGCGTTGCTAACCATGCCCCTGCCTCCTTTGTCTGCTGACTGGGGCCTGACACCCGACGGCGACACGCTCGCTGCTGCATTGCTCGTTGGATTTTTGGATGGTTCGATAACTCAGGACGAACTGCAACTGGTGACCGGCCGACTTGATCTGTCCCAGGAGTTGCTCCACGAAATCAACGATGCGCTCGCTCTCCACGAGCAACTGGATGCCGCGCTGCAACTGGCAAAACCGTCGCAGCTGGCTGAGGCGTTTTTGGCATCGTTGACAGGATCGAGCGGCTCGGCAGCATTGCCCGAACAGGCGCCGGTGCGCCAGTCGCTCGTCTTTCCCCGCGCAGCCGATCGCGATGTGCTGGCGGCCAGCACCGATGCGGGGAATGTCAGTAATACACCTGTCGATGAAGCGTCTAAAGATCAAGAGAGACCCACGGATCAGCCGCGCGGGTCGTCGACGGATTCGACGGATGACACCTGAACGTGCGTATCTGTCGAGGAATTTATAGAACCGTGTGCGCTGGCTCCTGCCCGGTTGGCAGCACACTTTATTGCATGGACGGAGGGATGCATCTGCGAGACGTTCTCTCAGACGCACTTCGATCCACACAATGATCCGGGCAGATCAGGCGGTTCGCGCGAAGGCGGGAACCGACAAAGGAGATTGTTATGAAGCGTTTTGGAATCACAGTTCTGGCGACCGCAGTCCTGGCCAGCGCAGCGCTTATCCTCCACGCGGAGGAAAAGGATGCGAGCGGCAAGGGTCCGAATGTCAGCACCGAAGTTAAGAAGGATGAGAAAGTCACCGGTTCGGGTGTGGCAACCATCGACCTTGCGATGAAGACAGCGGCCTGGGCGCGCGAGACCAAAAACCCCGCAGGTCTGGCGTTGGCGGCCAAGATTCTGGGAGAGGTCAAGACTCAGGATCAGCCCGACATCAAGAAGACCGAAGTGGGCGATAAGAAAGGCGATGCTCCCAAGGAAGCCACCGAAGTGACGCCCGAGTCACTGCTCGCTGAAGCAAAAGCCATGGCCGGTGACGACGCCGCTGCCAAGGCCTCTATCGAATCCATCGAAAAGAGTGGCGCGACCGCCCGCGGCGCGACGTACGGCGCCGTCCGTCACGATGACGTTGCGTACGGCGGATGCTATCAGCAGTTTGAAGTCGCGTTCGATGCCGGCGAAATCGCAGAGGTCGCTGTCTCGGGTTCGGGTAACACCGATCTCGACCTGTTCATCTACGATGACAACGGCAACCTGATCGTCTCCGATACCTCGTACGGCGATCGCGGCTACGTCAGCTTCCTCCCGTTCCGCACGAGCAACTTCTATCTGCGCGTCGTGAACCAAGGCAGCTACGCCAATTCCTATTCGCTGTATACGAACTGAGCGAACGACCAGGAATCGTTGAGTCATTCAAGGGTGAGACTTCTCAGAAAAGTCTCGCCCTTTTTCATTGCTTAGGTGACGCACGATTCCCCCTGTTTCGCCGTGAGCCCTGCCCCACCACGAAGCCCGTGCATGTGCCGCTTGCCACTGGGACTTTTGCCACCGTCCTCATCCCTGCGTAAAACAGCACCATGCAGATGCCGCTCATTGCCCAATCCGTGCCCGGCGTCACCGCGGATGCGTCGACGATTTTTTATTTCACGCTGCTGTTCATCTTTGTCACAGCCATCCTGACGGCTGTCATCACCAAGTGGGCGCGCGACAAATGTCTCAAGACTTTTCATACCTACCACGTAACCGTCGAGCGCACACGCGGACAGACGATCTGGGGTCGGCTGAAAGTCTTTCCGAATGGTTTGGAAATTGTCTACGACTATCCGTTCGTCGACTTTCGCGGGCGAAAAAAAACCAGCGCGTTGATGTATCAGCAGGACATCGACGCGCAGCTGCTGTGCGTGTTGCGATATCACGACGAGCTTGACGAGCGCTCACGGGCTGCGCGCCTCAAGCAGGTGGAGCGGACGTTTAATCCTAACGCGATGCGTCGCCTTTGGCGGGGAGTGCGCAACTTCGTCAACACCTTGCGCGATGCCTTCAGCGCAGCCATCGGCGCTGTCGTCGGTCAATATCAGCGAATGAATCCGACCAGCGCGCTGATGGCCAGTCAGGGACAACAGGTCACGCAAATCGGGCAGACGCTGCTCGGCCGGCTGGCCAATGCGTTTGAGCCGATGCTCGAACAATACATGGGCCAGCCCGTCATCCTTGATGTCGCCGATCCGATCAACCCGAATAATCAGACGACCGAATATGTCGGATATCTGGCTGACTACACACAGCAATACATTGCGCTGTTCAACGTCAATCATCTGACTGAAGAATGGATCGAGCTGCAGTTGCCGGACGTGGAGAAGGGTGCGACGCTCCCGCCGCTCCCCCCACCCCCGCCGGCCGGCGCACCCGCGCCGGTGCTCTCTGAGCCGGTGTCCAGCGCTCACGAATTGGCCGTGCGGGTGGACGGATATCGCTTCAAAATTCTCAATTTAAGACATGAACCCGTAGCCGTCCGGCGCCTGGAGCGGCCGGGCTTCGAGCCGTTGGAGATCGGCATGACGCTCCCCCCGCGTGGAACGCTCGACCTTCCCGCCCGCGACGCGCGCAACGGGAAGTTAATCTGCGAAATCGTCCGTTGCTGTGACGTGATCGCACCGCGCCGCCTCGCCACCGTTCGACATGCGGGCGAACAGGTCGAACGCCGATCGCTCGTCGACGACCTCGGCATCGACCAGCTCCCGCTGGTCCCAAAGTTCCTCAACACAATTCAGGACCGCACCGCACGAGTCGCCAACATCTTCTCCGCGCGCGACGAGGCCAAGGAATCCAATCGCGAAGGCCCCGTCACGTGAGAAATGATTCGCTACAGCCACCAAGTCAAACCAAGCGAGATGCTTCGGCACAACCAAGTCGGTGTCATTTCAAAAGTCTGTGGCACGGGCGAAGCGCCAGTGTTCGTTTTGATGACACCGGCGCGTCGCCCGTGCCACGCGAACTGAATATGAAATCCTAAAGTGTACGCCTATCCGTTGATGACATCCCATTCCTTCACACGATAGCGCTCGGCGGGGAAGCTGCCGGTGCGGGAGATGCTGCCCTGCCCATTCTCAAAACGAAGGGTCACGCGGTTGAACACGCCTCGCTCCACATCGCGCGTCTCGCCGTCGTCTTCCTGCAGGATGAACGGCTTGGGTGACGTACCGTAGACCCGGCATCTCAGGTCGAACACTGCTTCTCGCGAGATGTGTTCAAGAGGATCCGCCAGGGGAAGGATCGTCCCGTCACGCACGAAGATGGGAATCTTTTCCAGCGAAGCACTGATGCGATGCGTCTGCCCGCCTTCAAATACTGCGTTGGTGTCGAAGTCGAACCAACGCCCGGCTGGCAGGTAGACGTCGCGCTCGGTCTGCCCGACAAACATCGGCGCGACAAGCAGGTTGTCGCCCATCAGGTACGCATCGTCGATCTTCTGACAATTTACGTCGGTCGGATCATCCATCACCAAGGCTCGAAACGGCGGGAGGCCTTCATAACGGTACCTCGCGAACGCCGAGTAAAGATAAGGCAAAAGCGACATGCGCAACCGGAACAGCCGCGCGACTGCCTCGGTCAACACTGGCGCATCGGCGCTGGGTTCGCCGCGGTTGTTTTTATCCATGTCGACCTGCACCCACGGCGGACTTTTGATGTACCACGCGTTGATAAGCGCCATGGGCGACATCACCACACTCTGGATTCGCCGGATCAGCCCTTCGGGTGTGACGCCTTCGCGCACCTCAGGCGTCCACAGCACCCCGCCGAAACCCATCGTCGTCACGCCTCGAACAAAGTCGCGATGGTCGTAAAGGTCGCTGTAGATGACGAAGGGATACGGCGACGCCAGCGCATGACTGGATCGCGCGAGCGAATAGGTGCGCAGGTTGTGACGCCTGAATGCGTCATCTATGGTGCGTTGATAGTAGATACCCAGAAACGAGTGCATCTGCTCCCCGTCCATGCCCGACGGGAACGACGTAGCTTCGGGGAACGACCAGAACCAGGGCGTGAGGTCGGAGTTGTCGCATTCATCCAACTTGAATCCGGATATTCCACGGGCGACAAACTCGCGGGCGTGGAACTCACCAAACACCTCGCGGGCGCTGGAGACCGACAGGTCGGGGATAAGCCCGCCCCACACTTCGTAGTCGCCACTCACGTTGCGGAGAGATTCGTATATCGGTGATGTCGGATGAACGAACGCGTGCTCCCACAAGTTCACGCGAAAACCCAACTCCTGAGTATCAGCCAAAAAAGTTTGCGGATCGGGAAATCTTTCCTTCGACCAGAGATAGCTGCACGAATAACTCTGCCCCTGCCACCCGGGCTCGAGGCCCAGCACGTCGATGGGCAGATTCTGCTCGCGGAAGCCGCGTACGGTCGCGAGAATCTCATCGGACGTCGCTCCGGTGAACGCGCGATACCAAACACCCAGGCCCCAGAGCGTCGGAAGACATCCGCCACCGGAAAACAGGTTGTATCGCTGCACGGCCTGGCGCAGATCAGGTCCGGCAAAGATGTAGATGTCGACACCGGCAGCGGTGGGAATATCAGCGACGACGTAGCGCCCATCCAGCGCGCGGGCCCTGTAGAGTTCGTCGGTCGATCCCGACGGCGCGGCCCCGCCCCGCGCGGGCGTGCCCTGCCCCACTTTGACATGGCTGCCCACGTTGACGGCCACATAGCGGGCGGTGTCGATCAACACCCCATACCCCGCTGTCGACACATAAAACGGAACGGGCGCATGAGAATCGCCGGTGTCCACGTTGGGGTCGCTATTGACGCGCACGATTCGCTTCTTGGCTGTTTGAATCAGGGATTTCAACTGGAGCCCGAAGCCATAAATCTGCTCGCCATCGCCCATAGGGATTTCAACGACGCACCCACGTACCGTGCGGTTGAAGCGCACACGCGACAGGTCGAACGGTGAGGCATCGACGTGGTCCAGCTTTGCAAGCCCCTCGCGATCAGGCGGAATCTCGCGCAGGGTCACAGGTGTAAAACGCTCGGCCTCGCCAAAGCTGAGCCGCCAAATGCCGGGGAGTATCTGTTCCATGATAAATGTTCGGTCGTTGCGGTGGAGAATGAAAAAGTGAACGCTGCGTCAAGTGCCCGATCGCTGCTGAAGCATATCAAGGTTCGCTACCAGCGACCGCAATCTGCTGTCGCCAAGGTGCGATAACTGACGTGCGTGCAAGGCGCGCACGGGCGCGTCCAGCTTTGCAAGACTTTTTAGACCGGCCGGCGTGATGCATGTCGTCACTACGCGTCGGTCCGTGGAAGGCCGATGGCGGGCGACGAGCCTGCGCACCTCCAGGCGATCAAGCAGGCGGGTGATATCCGGTGCCCGGGTGATCATGCGATGTCCGATTTCCTGACACGGCAATCCACCTTCGCCTGCGCTGCGCAAGATGCGCAGGACGTTGTACTGGTGGCCGGACAGGCTGGACATTCTTAGCGTCTCGTTCAAGCCCCTCTCAAGATGATCGGCAGCTTGGAGAATCGCAAGGAATCCCTGCACCTCGAGTGCGGGCACGGATTGATCCTGCTGAATGGGGAGTGTCAACTTCCTGGACATCGCATGGAAGACATTATCCGTTGCAACGACTAATTACAATGATCGGTCAAGTCGGTCGAGTCGCTCGGCTGATTCAATCAACGCGCGCCCGGTGTGATACGACACCTTCCACGGATTGCCGATTTTGCCGTCCACCACATTGCCCTGACGGTCGCATAGCGTTCGCCATTCGCCCACTCCTTTGATGATGAGGAAGCGATCAACGAAGTTCCACACCGATTCAAATGCTTCCAGGTAACGCGGGTCACCGAATATTTCGTATCCATCGAGAAATCCGACCAGGCATTCGGCGTGTTGCCAAAACTCCTTTTCAAGCACGAGCGCCCCTCCCTCGCGCAACCCATCGCGATACACCCCGCCGAACTGAGTGTCGATGCCGTGCGTGACGGCATGGTCCAGCAATCGCTTCAGCACCGGTTTGTATTTTTCGAGCGACACGCCTGCGACGTTTAGTGCCCGGCTCATCAGCCAGGCGAGTTCGACATTGTGACCGTAGCTGGTCGTCTCCGTAGGGTCGGCAGGCTGCTCTCCGAGCCGCTCGGCATTCCAGGTACGCCGCACCGCGATGGCGGGGACGGATTGCCAGGCGAGATCAAACTGGTTCAGCCCGCAACCCGTTTGCGGGCAGATCATCCTTTGGACAATGAGGTCGGTCACCTCGATCAACTTGCGACGATGCAGCCAATCACCCGACGCCTGATACAACACCGTGAACGCCTCCATCAGGTGCATGTGCGTATCTAAACCCTTGCGATCCCCCCCATGAAAACCAGCGGTCGCGGGTGACCAGTCGGGCTCCATGTTTTCGTAGTAGCCGCCATTCAAGGTGTCAGCAGCGAATCGTTGCAGGAGATTAAACGTACGCGATGCAAGATCGAGCGATGCCGCATCCCCCGTCGCCAGCGCGTGCTCAGACAGCGCGTAGATGGCGAAGCTCTGCCCATATGAAACCTTGCCGTCGTCCAGGCGATTTCCGTCGCGACGGATCTTCCAGAAAAATCCGCCATGCTCTGCGTCCCAAAAACGATCGCGCACGAAACTCGCCCCCGCGTCGGCCAGCGCGCGGTAGCCCGCAACGTCAGGAAATTTTCGTGTCAGGTGACTGAACCACCAGACGAGCCGGCATTGCGTGTTCAGGTATTTTTCCGGCATATCGTATGGCCGTCCGGCTTCATCAAAGTTGGTAAAAAACCCACCAAACTCTCGATCCAGCGCACGCTCAAGCCAGAACGGAATGATGCCCTGATGCAGATGATCAACGGCGCGGCGATGGAGCGATTTGATGCGGGCTCTTGTATCGGTCGACATGGTCGAAAGTGTAAGGCAAATGCTTCCCTTGGACAGTCGTTCCGCCGGCCAGTCAGATAGGCGAATTTCACTTGGTGCGAGATTATTGCTAGAACAATTCTCTTGACCTGCGGTATGTCAGAGGGAGAGTCCGCGCGGGTTGTCTTGGGAGCCTCACCATGAAAATGTTCTCTGTCGTCGTCGCCGCCAATATTCTGATCTCGGCATCATCGCTTTTTGCCGAGGAGAAGTTAATACTCCCCGGCGATCCGCCTCGCCCGCAGCCTCGCTTCAGCGTCGCGCCCGATGGGTCTCGTCTCTATTTCGCTGAGCGCAAATATCTGGTCTACGACGCAGCCGGTGCGCTCGTCGATCAGCTCGGCGTTCCGCAGGGCAGCTCCCCTGCCGACCTCCTTCCGCTGCCCGATGGCAAGTTCATTGCCTGTGATTCGTACGCAGGTGGGCATCTTGCCTTGGTGCGCCCCGATGGGACCGAAGAGCGCACGCTGGTTGTTAAGGGCACGAAGGAGGAGCAGCTTCGATCGGACATGACCGGCTGGACCAGCCCGCGCGGAGCTGCCGTCGATCCCGACGCCAAACTTATTTTCGCGCTCGATACAACGCAGGCGCCCTTCAAGGACCCAAGCCCGGATTGGAGCCGCATTGCCGTCTACGACTTTGATGGCAAGTTCATTCGGTCAATCAATAAGTGGGACAACAAGCTCGGCGAGCCCGACGATCTAAATCGCCGGGTGTGGTATTCGGACATCGCGGTCGACACCAAACGCCGTCGCATTTATGTGACGGGCGAGCAGCGTGAGGTCGTGCAGGTCTTCGACTACGAAGGCAAAAAGACCGGCGAATTTCCTGGCAGTCGTGGGCTTGCCGTTTTTGCCGATGGTCGGATTGCGGTCGGCGAAGCGAAGGGCGCAGGGATCGTCATTCTTGATCCCGACTACAAGGTGATCCAGCAGATCGCGATCGATGCGCTGGTTCCGACGAAGACCATTGCCGACTTGGAGACCGACGCTGCCGGACGGTTGTATGCATCAGTCGAGGAGGCATCGACGCGTTTCATCCGCTGGACGCCGGAGCTCGACAAACCGGAAGTCGTCGGCCCTGCATTCAATCGCATTGACGTGGCCTTTCCGGATGGCCCCCTGACCGCGCCGGGCAAACTGGTGATCAAGGCGACGGCTACGGGCAGGCCTGCCGTCACAGATTTTTCGGTGTGGCAGGTCCTGGCGCGACCGGCCGATGGGTCAAATATCACGTGGCAAAAGCTGGACGCGTCATATGACACAGCCCGCACGGAACTGGTAGCCGAAGTGCCTGACACGCTGCGCGGCGCTTACGAGATTTCCGTGCGATTCGGTTCTGGTCCCGTGGCGATTGCGGATGAACGCAACGATCTGATTGTCAGCAAGCCGCTGGTCTTCGCCCGCGCAGGCACCGACCGAAGTGTGAGTGTGCTGTCCGCCAATGGCCGGCGTGCGTTTCTCGTCGGCGAACCCATCGACGTGCGCATCGTCGTGCGCGATCCTGTTATCCCGGCGACCGTGCCGGCCAGTCAGCCTGCTCAGACGATCACAGTCAATCTGTTGGATGGTGATCGCGTCATTTCCAGCAGCACAGTGACAGCCGCAGCCGATGCGACTTTTCAAATTCCCTCATCGCTTACCATGTCGCTTGCGCCGGGGCGATACGTCTTGCAACCAAACCTTGCCGGCTACGAGGCCTACACATCCGACATCATCCTCGCCGCGGCGCCGCTTAGTCATGAGATGCAACGCATTTTGTATCACGAGTTTGGCGAGCCTTTCATCAGCAGTCGTGGTCCGTCGGCCAGCACTCGCATGGAGAACCTCGATGCCCGGACCCGCTGGCTGCAACGCACCGGGTTCACCCGTGAAACTGATCGCTTCGGGCAAAGTATCAAGCCCGATGACAAGCCAATCGTTTGGAATCGCGCGTCTGTGCCCTTCGCCACAGTCGATCCGGCCCTCGCGCCGGCAGAGTGGTACAACGTGGGCACCTGGTCGCAGCCTTACGATATCGAAACGTATCTGGACCTCGCCGTCGCCCGGGGGATTGTCTACGACACCATCATGATCGGACATTGCGGTGGTGCACCCGTCAGCGAGCAGCGGTTGGGTGATCTGGAGAAGTCCATCACCGTGATTGCTTCATCGTTCAAAAAGTTTCCGTCATTTTATGGCTTCAATTTTAATGACGAGATGTTCTGGGGCCCGCAGGGTTTTGCCAATGGGTGGACACCGGAAGATACCGAGGCCTGGAAGAAAACTATCGACGGCGAATTCAAAGGTGACACGGTTGCGGCCAATCTGCATCTGCTCGGTCAGTTGTACACCCGCACCAACGCCGCTGCGCGAGCAGTGGACCCGGGTATCAGGCTGACGACCTCACCGATGTGGCAGTACCCAGCCGTCGACGGAAGCTATGCGCCGATCATCTACAAGGGGATGACCGAAAGCTTCACACACTTTCTCGGTGAAGGTTACAGCGCACCATTTCTTCCGGTCCACAATGTTGAGTTCTTACGCCGGCCAGGTCTGCCCCTCATGGGCGTCTTCGACAACGGTTACGACGCCACCGCCAGCAGCGAAAAGTACATGAAGAACGCGATGCTCGTGCTGTCGCGCGGGGTGCAGGGCATTGGCGTATCGCACACGAATCCATTTGAAGACGTTCGAGGCAGCGACGCGTATCGCATCACGAATGATCTTGCGCGCACCTACGCGCCGATCTTTGCCGAGTGTCCGCCTCTCAATGAAGGGACGATTCTTTATTCCAAGGCGCAGGACCTCACTGAAGCGCGCAACAACTTCGGCACGCCCCATTGGGAACGCGTCTACACGTTGCTCAGCGCGGGGATGATGGCAGGCCTGCCCATGGATATTGCGTATGAGGAGGACGTGTCTGCGGGCCGGCTTCTGGACAACGGCAAACCACGTACGCCGATGCTTTTCCTCGTCGGACAGGTCGTTGCCCTGCCAGCCGACGTGCTTAACGCGATCGCTGCCTATCAATCGGCTGGGGGTGAAGTGTACGTCGATGCGGACAGCAAGCTGATCTCAGGTTCGATCCAGCTACCTTTAGAAACCGACGGCATGCAGAAGCTTTTGAATGAAGGCTACGCTGCCGACTCGCTTCATCCGCTTGTCCAACCCGTATTGGAAAAACTCGCGCTCGATCTGAAAGACCAGGTGGGAGAGAAGCGTCGTTTTCCCGTGGACAGCGATGATCCGTGGGTAGTCAGCGGGCGCTTCGATGGAGGCGACGCCAAGTATGTATTGGTCGCCACCGAAACATCCCCGTATCCCTTTGATGCCGGCACCGTGTGGTCGCTTGGCGCTTTCTATCAGAAGGCCACTCACTCGTGGCTTCCGAAGATGCCCACCATCTCCATCCCTCGACCAAACGGGGACGCCGTTTTATACGATGTATGGGATCGTCAACCTGCCGGCTGGCAGACCGATGGCACGGTCGTTGCCGATCTTCGCGTGTTTCCGGGGAGGTTGTATGCGGTTCTGTCACGACCGATTGGCACGCCTGAAGTAACTGCCTCCATCGAGACCGGAAACGCGCTGTCCCAACTGAAGTGGGATTATCAGCTGCGCGATGATGCGAACACCTCCCTGCACGCGCGTGTTCCCTTGCGTGTCCGCCTGCTGTCGGGAACCACAGTGCTTCAAGAGCGCATCGTCAGCACTCAAATGGAGGGCTCGTTGCATATGACGTGGACGATCCCATTCGGAAAATCTGATCTGACCATGTCCATTGTCGACATGATCAGCGCGCGCGAAACAGTGCTGAAGTTGCCCGACGCACCGGCTTTGCCCGACTTGCTCCAACCGACCGATAAGTTGGTCGTGCCTGTGACAACGGCCGTCACCGCGCAACAACAAAACGCGGACCTCGAGCAGGAGGCGCTGGCGCATAAGGTCGGGCTGCGATTATCAGGGATCAAGGTGACCGGCGACGGCAGACATCTGTTGGTGTCGGGAGACGGATACCAGAAAAACCTCGCCGTTGTCGAAGACACCGGGGAGGCAGTCAAAGTGGTGCGCACCGAGCGCGTGGGCGAGGGGCCAAGTCTGGGGACGACTTTCCTGTCCAGCGACGGAAGCATCATCGGCGCTGCTGCGCGCGTGGTGAACCGCGCGGGGGAGACCCTGCAGTTGTTCAACGCAGCTGATGAGCGAGAAACGTTTGCCGTCTTTGGAGACCAGCCACGATTGCTTGCAAACTTTGGCGTGTCGGACGACGGATCGATTGTGATCGCCCCGGGCGCGTACGGCGTCGTCGCATGGAAAAAGGATGGCACGACTTGGAAGGAAATCTGGTCGATCGATTACTGGAAGCAATTCAATCAGCTCGACTGGCCCGTCTCCGCCGAGGCCGAACGCAATCCGCAGTTTCATGCGTACATCCCGCCCGGCGCGGACTACGCGCTGATCACGTTTGCGGAGCGTACGCAAAATGGCTGGATTACGCCGGCTGAGAATGCGTCGATCAATACACTTGCCTGCGTGAATCTCTCCGACGGAAAAGAGCGTTGGAAGTTTGAATCTCCCGTCGTCAAAACGCTGATCTTCCCGACGTTGTATACCAGCCCCAACGGCCAGCATACTGTCCTGCAATCGCATGCCATCGGGTGGGGCCAGCCGGCCAAATGGTACTTCAACACAGTCAGTTCATCCGGCAAATCCGCAGGTGCCTGGAGCAGCCTGGCCGAGCCGCAAACCGTCATCTTGGCCGATGCGACCGGGCAAATTGCTATGGCCTTCACCGAACGATTGATCGAGATGCGCAAGGCCGACGGGACCTTGCTTTGGAACGTACGATGGGCCGACCAGCCCGTGGGCCTCGCGTTTACTGCCGACGGAACAGGGCTTTTTGTGGCTGACGATGCCGGCAAACTCTCCCGGTTGGATGCTGCGGGCAATATTGTCTGGCAAAGCAATATCGGATCGACCGCACACTTAGCGAGCCACGGCGATACCGTCTTCACTGCTGGTTGGGATGGACGGATCAAATCCTTCGCTGCCGATGGAACGCTCCGCTGGCAGTTGAATCTCACGCCCGCCATGAGCGTGCCGCAACCGATGAAAGCACTCGACACACGCAACGCTGCGACTGAACATGACATCAGAACAGCCAGTCGCGCATCGACCGCTTCTCCAAATATTCCTGATGGCGCTAACCTGCTAAAGAGCGGCGGTGCAACGCTCACACTGGCCGGGACGGGTGGATGGATGAGCAACGGCGCGCTGCAGGTGTCTGCAGACCTGATGACCAACGGCAAGACCGACGACGTCACCACCCCGTGGCTGCACATCGATGAAGTCTTCTGGGACGCCACCGCCGGCCGACAGGTCTTTGCCGAGATCACCTTCCCCAAGCCGACGGATGTAAAAACATTGACCGCGTACGAAAACCCACAACATCCAGAGAGTTTCCCCACCGACACGGTCATTCAAAGCTGGGACGAAGCCAGCAAAACATGGAAAACCCTCACGCGCGGGACCTTCCTCAATGGCGCGGTCAACACGTATCAGCTGGATGCAAGGAACGTATCCAAGCTACGCTACGTCCCGCTGGGCAACTATTTCCGAAACTTCTACACGTGTGAGATCGAAGTCAGGTGAACGAGGGAGAAAACTGAAGGCCGAGGGCAGAAGGCAGAAATCACAAGGATAAACGTCACAGCATTTCTACCGACGAAATCTGACGCTCGTTGGGCCTTGTGCCTTCCGCACTCTGCCTTCATCGCAGCCCCTTCGGCCTTTGCCTCTCCTTGCCTTCCCTCGGTTTCCTGACTACAAGCTACGCGCGCGATGATGCGCCGGACTACGGCTAATATCCATGAGCTCTTATCGCAAGAATGTGCTGGTCGGCGTGACGGTGTTGGGGGGGTTGCTGGCGCTGGCGTTTATGATTTTGAAGTTCAGCGACAGGCCTGCGCGGCTCTTTGCGCCGGCGCGGTTGAATGTGCGCTTCACCTCTGATCGATCAGACGGAATATCTGAAGGTTCACCCGTGCTTTACCGCGGGGTCGAGGTCGGGCGCGTGTCGGGGGTGCGTATTGATGACAACGGTCAGCAGGTTCTGATGGCTGTCGAAATCAACCGCACGCCGCCGTTGCCACGCAACGTGCGCGGGTTGATCAAGGTGCAGAACCTGATCGGGTCCGGGGCGGCTATCACGCTTGAGGTGACGTCCGAAGCGTCGACTGAAATCATCCGTGAAGGGGATCAGTTTACGGCTACTTTCATCGGGCTTGATTTGCTCCCGCCTCAGATGGTCGCGCTGGCCGACGCGCTGCGGGCAACAGCTGACGAAATTCGCAAGACAAACCTGATCGGGAACCTTGCCGGAACCATCGCCAACGTCGGGGAGACTGCCAAAAAAGCCGGCGTTGCCCTCGACTCGCTTCAGGAAGTGGTTGGCGATCAAGCCGTGCGTGACAATCTCAAAACTGCTGTCGCCAACCTTACCGACACCACCAGCAGTGCTAAGCGTGTTGGCGAAAAGCTGGAAACTTTCGGCGATGATTTGAACAAACTCACCAGCCAGGCATCCGATACGCTGACGGTGGCGCGCACCACCATCACCAAGGCCGACACGCATCTGGACAACATCAGCAAGCAGCTGGCTGGGCGGATGGAACAGACGGCCAAGGTGCTGGAGGACATCCGTTCGATCACAAGCAAGATCGACGCCGGTACCGGGACAGCCGGCCAACTGGTAAATGATCCACGGCTGTACGAGGGTCTGGTCGATTCGACCCGCGAACTGAGCCTGACGATCAAGGATCTGAAGCGGCTGGTCGAGCAGTGGGAACAGGAAGGCGTGACGCTCAAATTCGGGAAATGACATGCGACTGGGTGGCCCCGTCTTCGTGGATGCGTCCGATCCCGACCGCTACTGCGCCTCCGCCCGCGCCGATGGCTATGGCGCGATTTTCTGCCCCATCGAGCCGGGTGCGTCCGATTCTGCGGTCAAGGACTTACTACAGGCCGTCGCAAAATATGACCTTGTGATCGCAGAAACCGGCGCGTGGTCGAACCCCATCTCACCCGACCCTGTCGAGCGCAAAAACGCCGTAGACAAATGCAAGGCATCGCTCGCTTTGGCCGAGCGGGTGGGCGCGCGCTGCTGCGTGAACATTGCTGGTTCGTGTGGCAGCAAGTGGGACGGACCCGATGCCCGCGATCTCACTCGGCAGACATTTGATCTGATCGTCCAAAGCGTGCGCGACATCGTCGACGCCGTTCGTCCCACACGTACGTTTTACGCGCTGGAGACCATGCCATGGATGTATCCTGATTCGCCTGACAGCTATCTCGATCTGATCAAGGCCATCGACCGGCCGGGCGTGGCGGTGCATCTTGACCCCGTGAATCTCGTCAACTCTCCCACGCGTTTTTTCAACAACGGGCAACTCATTCGCGAATGCTTTGCGAAGCTGGGGCCGATGATCAAAAGCTGTCACGGCAAGGACATCGCGTTGCGCCCGCACTTGACTGTACATCTGGATGAAGTGCGCCCGGGTACGGGCAGCCTGAACTATGGATTATTTCTGACGCTCATCGAAGGCCTTGGACCTGACACGCCGTTGATGCTGGAGCACCTTCCCAATCCTGAGGAGTATGGTCTGGCCCGGGATTTTGTACGTGCCAAGGCCGGCGAAATCGGAGTGACCTTGCGATGAACACGCCGCGCACCGCTTCTCTCCCGCACACCCAAAATGCGGTCGTGATCACCGGCCCGCAGCAGGCGAGTTTGCAGGCCTGTCCGTCTGATGCAACACCGCTGGCGTCGGATGAAGTCGCTGGTCAGACGCTGGCGTCGCTGGTCAGCCCGGGGACGGAATTGAACTGGGCCTATGCCGGCAGCAACGACGTCGGAAATGTGCCGACCTATCCCGTGCGTCCGGGCTATGCAGCCGTCATGCGCATCGATGCGATCGGCGCGGGTGTGACTGATCGCAAAGAGGGCGACGTGGTTTTGACGATGGGCCCGCATGCGTCACGTCAACGCACGCGCGCGATCGACGCACATCTCGTCCCGGCTGACCTCGACTCGACCGTCGCCGTGTTCGCAAGATTGATCGCAGTCAGTTGGACGACGCTTGTGACGACGGTCGCCCGACCGGGTGATCGCGTGTTGATTTCCGGGCTCGGTCCCGTCGGCAATCTCGCTGCCCAGATTTTTACATCAGCTGGCTATCAGGTGACCGCTTGCGATCCCGTGGATCAACGTCAAGCGATCGCGCGGGCCAATGGGTTGACCGATGTGCGGCCGTCCATCCCCAGGACTGGCGAAACGTTTGCACTGGCGGTGGATTGCTCCGGGCACGAGCAGGCGGTCCTCGATGCGGCCCGCGTAGTGCGCAAGCGCGGGGAGATCGTGCTGGTCGGCGTACCGTGGAAGCGACACACCTCGCTGTATGCGTACGACCTACTCAATCTGATCTTCCACCGATACTTAGTCGTCCGTAGCGGTTGGGAGTGGGAACTACCGAATCACCCGCGTGACTTCTCGGCCGGTAGCATCGGGGAAAATCTCCAGCACGCCCTGGACTGGCTGGCCGCCGGTCGCGTCAAGACCACAGGACTGGCCGACCTCGTTACGCCCGGCGATGCGCAAAAAGCGTATCAAGACCTCCTGCATCGTCGTGGAAAAGCCCTGTCAGTGGTGTTTGATTGGACGTGATCGTCGGGCCTGAGCATCACTTCAAAACAAGCTCATTGCAAAATGCTCGCGGGAGAATCTGCTTTCAGGATTTTATGGCACGGACGACCTGCCCGTGTCTTCAAAAAATACCCTGGCCGGTCACACGTGCCACGATGAAGCACGCCCGCGAATGGACCACGACCTCTGCCCAATGCACCCGACAGGCCGGGGGCGAAGCTTCCCATTCTGTGAGTGTGAAGAATGCACCGCGCGGTCTACTCGCCCACGGTCACCGCAACCCAGCGGCGGCCCCATTGCAGGGCTTCGTCGTGAGAGGGGAAAAATACGTCGATCTTGTGACCCTTGATGGCCCCGCCTCGGTCAATCACCTCGACCGATCCCCCTTCGTGATAGCCAGGGATTTGCACGCGCGTCCCGAAAGGTAGCAATTCGGTGTCGGCAGCGACAAAGCGACCCGCGTCGTACGTCACCGGTTTGCCGCTGGCGGTCACGCCTTGCGCGTTGGCACCGCAGCATTTTGTACAGGGGCAGTACGCAGTCACTTCCATCCATAAGACGCGGGCATACGAGACCTCAACGGCAGGTTTGCCGCTTGCGACGGTCGCATGCAACATCTCGCGACGGACAGGACGGTCGACCTCCACGCCTTCCGCGCGATGCTCCGACGCCTGCACCGCCACCAGTACAACGCCAGCCTGATCGCCTTTGACGTCGTCCACAAACCGCACTGCGGGCATGACCTCGTCCCCCCGCACAGCAGCCACGCCCATCAGCACGCAGAGGGCAGCGCAACCG
>Ga0105047_10006530_pt1 | contig 19766 bp, 18 predicted proteins | sample MAT04_FD_78384 | JGI IMG/M metagenome (GOLD analysis project Ga0105047, IMG submission 78384) | Freshwater microbial communities from Lake Fryxell liftoff mats and glacier meltwater in Antarctica - MAT-04 (megahit assembly) | ecosystem: Environmental > Aquatic > Freshwater > Ice > Liftoff...
GCGCCCTGAGCAATTCCCCAACACGCCGTCTATCGTTGGTACTAAACTCGACAATTACGAAGAGGATCGCGACCGTTGCCAGAAAGAGCAGCACAACTTTGAAACCGAGCGTCCACCATGCAGCCGTGTGGATGACGGATGCCAGCCAGTACACTGGCACACCCGCCAACAGCATGCGCGCGCCGGTGCCGTACGCCTGCACGCGCCAGGCGAGTTGTACCATGATCAACCCCACGACAGCAGTTACCAAGGCTGACAAGGAAGTAGCCAGCGCCGCACCCAAAGCGCCCATGCGCGGAATCAAGAACAGATGCAGCGCAATGGCCGATCCCAGCAGCAGCGCACCAAGCAGGGTAACGTTGCGCGAAACACCTGCTGCCCGTGTCGAGGCTGTCACAATCGAAACACAGACGGACGTCGCCGCGAGTGAAACGGTCGCACCGAACAGCAGCGTGAGTAGCGGCGCCGCGCCAGCGAACGCAGTTCCATAAATGAGTGGAATGATCTCATCCGACGCTCCGGCGACCATTGCCCAAAGCGGAATGAGTGACAAGCAGATGCGAAGTGAGAACCGAGCCGTCTCGGACGCGTCCTGATGCTGCCCGGTGCGTTCAAGGCGCCCCAGTGTCGCGAGCAGCAGAGGTGCAAATCCAAGCGCGAACAAACTTGGCGGCACTGCCAGGTTTTGTGCGGCGCTGTACAGTCCTGTGTCAACTGGCGTTCCGCCAAGCGCGGACAACGCGAACAGATCGACCTTCGTGTGCAATTGCAACGCCGAACTGAACACGAGCAGGGGAGCTGCCACACTCCAGAGATGCGCCGCGCCCAATCCCGCCGTGCCGCGCAGTTTGAGGGATTGATAGCGCCTTGCGAACGCCAACTCGACGAGTGACGTCACCACCGACCCCACCACGGCCGCCATGACGGAGTGCGTGATGGCAACCAATGTTGCCAACAACACCATGCGAACGATCCACCGGATAGCACTCAGCGTGGCGACCTCACGGAAACGACCCGTTCCGGTTAACACATCCCGATAGGTGCGAACCAGGTTCACCAGCAGCAGATCAACGGCGAACACACGCAGGTACGGTGTCAGCGCGGTCTCTCCAAGCAATTCGGCAAAAACACTGGAGCCAATCAACACGACGAGAGTTGCGGCACTGCCTATGGCCAGACGCCAGCGAAGAATACTGGTTGCCACGGGCTCCCAGTGGTCGGTCTCGCTCACGAATTTGATCGCAGGGCGAACAAGGAATGAGGTGGTGGTGAGACCAATCCAGCCAATGAATGCGGATACCAACGCGAACAGGCCATAGTCGGCCGGGCCGAGTTCGCGCGCCAGGACTGCTGCGGTGACAAGGCCGGTTGGCAGCAGCAACATCTCAGCGGACACGCCGCGCAGCCCACCATCGCGCAGGCGAAATACCGGCGCGTGTTTTGCAGAATTCGGCGCTGCTGTCACCGCCGTCTCATTGGCGAGTTTTCAGTGGTGCGACGCAACAACGCCTGGTACGGTGCCAGTGGGGCACGGCTATCCGCTACGGGCGCACCTCGAGCAATGGCTATCTGGCCTGTAAAGACGCGGACAGTTGTTGGCGAGGCACTTCCAGTCACGTATGTATGACCTGCAACGTTGGGCGTCTCGGCGCATTGCTGGAGACTCTCAACAATATCAGAGATGGGCACCAGATCGACAGGATTGACCCCGTTGCCAATGCGGTTGATGCGCCACTGCATGATTCCGCGAATAAGCTGATTCCATGACTTCGCATCGGGCCCGACCGTTGTCGAAATGCGAGCGATAGCCGTGACCCGCACCTGCGCCAACGCGACTGTCATGCCGAACGCCGCACCGGGGCATTTGGCGAATCGTTCGCGCCGGCAAATTCGATGATTTCGCGGCGCTCGGCCTGCGTAACGTGTGACAGTCGATGCAAATCAAAGCCGTCCAATGCCAGAAAGGCGTTACCCGCACCCGTCAGAACGCCGAAAGATTCGCCCACTGCGGCCGCCCATAACACGGGTCCCAGCAGAGACACGACACGAACGCGCATCGCGACGGTATATCGCTGTTGCCGAATGACTGGAAGCAAGTAGCGCAGCTGAGCCAACGGATAGAGGGGAAACGCCGCGGCGTAAGCCAACTTGCGCCACCGGGGCCATCGGTCACGCTGGGCACGAATTGCTCCCATTACGCGGCCGCGGTGAAAGTTCTGCCGAAATGTCGATCCACATCGTGACACGTTGGCGTGGTGCGTGCGCGCAAGCGGCTCGAAGTACAACGTGTGTCCCGCCGCGAGCAGTTCATCTTGCAAGTCTCCTTCCCAAGTCAGCAGATGACCCAGACGATCCTGAAAAGGCGCCAGGCACTCGCGTTTGTAGGCTGAGTTGTGCCATGGAATGAGCGCGCGCGGACCGGCTGACTGTGGACCCGAGAATGAAACGTACGACAGCAGAAAATTCACACAACTGCGGCCCGTGGCAGGGTTGGCGTTTTCGACACGCGGTCCGACGCCGGCCCAGGGCCCAGCATGAGCGCGGATGAAAGCATCTGCCCACTCAGTTTCGGGAAAAGAATGATCTTCGATGAGTGCGACTATCGGACTTGTGGCCGCCATGATGCCACGTGCGGCCGCATCACCACGCTCGGAAATAGGGCCAACTGCCAGCACGTTCACGGCGAAGAATTCCGACTGCCCGATATTCATCTCTCGCAAATCATCTTTGTGTGCCACCACCACGATGAACTCGATGGTGTTGCGTACCGTCTGTTGTCGCATGTGCCAGACCGTGCGGGCGATGCTTGTTGCTCCGGAACCGGCCACGAGTATAACTGACAGCGATGGAACGGTCATTGATGTCCGGCTTGTCATTTCGTCGGAGATTCTGATTGCACGTCGTCAGCACTCGCCGCAGCGCGCGAGTGATCGCTCAACTTGACAGAACTGAAGTATTCCAGGATTTCCTCGCGTTCCTTGCGCGGGATGTGCTTCAAGCGATGGAGTTCGTAGTCTTCCAACAAGTGCAGGGCGTTACCGATTCCGGAAAAGATTCCGCGGGCCTCGCCAACGGCCATCGCGGTCAGTGTCGGCACCAGCATACAAAATGTGTTCACGCGCATTCGCGCCGACATCGGCTGTCGCCGCAAGCCTGGAATGACAAAGCGGGCCTGCATGAACGGATACAGCGGAAACGCCGCTGCATGTATCCATTTGCGCCAGACCGGCCATCGTTCCTGCTGGGCACGCAGACCACCCATTATTCGCCCGCGTTGCACATTGAGCCGTAGCGTCGAGCCAAACCGCGAGACGTTGGCATGACTGGTTTGCGCTGTCGAATCGAGATACAAGCGGTGCCCGTTGCGGCAAAGTTCCTGTTGCAGCGTGCCCTCCCAACTGAACAGCTCTCCCAAACGATCTGCGTAGGGCAGGAGCAGCTCGCGCTTGTAGCTGGAGTTATGCCACGGGAGCATTTCCCGCGGACCCGATTGCTGTGGCGGCGAAAACGCCGCGTACGTCAAGACGAAATTTACCCAACTCAGCGCGTCGTCAGGGTTGGCGTTTCCCACGACTGGACCGACGGCGGCCCACGGTCCGTTGTGCGAGCGAATGAGTGATTCCGCCCACTCCGGTTCCGGAAACGAGTGATCTTCGATCAAGCCGACAATTGGCGCTGTTGCGTGCGCAATGCCCTCTGCGGCCGCAGCACCCCGTGCCGTGATCGTGCCGGTGGAGACGACGCGCACCGTATGAAACACACCGTCATCGATCGTGAGTCCATCGAGCTCACGCTCGTTGGCGACTACCACGATGAACTCGATGACCTGGCGCACCGATTGCTTGCGCAAATGTGAGATCGTGCGCGCCACCGACGCCGCACCAGAGGCCGCCACCAACACGACCGAGAGTGATGGCGGCGGTGAATTGGAAATATTCACGGCAATGCGAATTCGGAAATGTGCTCCCGCTGCGTGGGCGACGTGAGTTCAGCGTATAACGCTTCGAACCGCGCAGTGCAGCGGTCGAGCGAGAACATATCCAGCGCTCGCGCGCGGGCGTTTATTCCCATCGCTTCCGCACGCGCAGGGCAGGAAAGCAATGTCACGAGAGATTCGCCGAGTGCCGATGCGTCGCCCGGCGGCACGTGGAAGCCGGTCACTCCCGACACGACACTGTCAGCGAGCCCGCCACGGTTACTGGCAACGACAGCCGTTCCGCGCATCATCGCTTCGGTGGCCGTCATCCCGAACGGTTCGGGCCAGCGCGATGGGACAACGTGCGTCCAACTGCGCGCCAACAGCGCCTGCAACTCGGAATCGTTCAGCTGGCCGTGAAACGTGACGCAATCGGAAAGCCGTAGTTCGGTGACAAGCGCCGCGAGCGCGGCGTGTTCGGGCCCGGAACCCGCGATGTGCAGTTGTGCGTCGGGAAGCTTGACGTGCACCTGTTGAAAGGCGCGCACCAGTATGTCGACTCCTTTTTCCCGCACCAATCGGCCCGCGTATGTGACGACCGGCGCACCATCCAGCGCTGGGCGAGCACTGGTCTCCGGCGTGCCAGGCCAGATAACGTCACGCACTGCAATGTCATCCGCTTCGAGGTATTGGCGCACGGCGTTCGAGCAAGCGACGACTGCCGAAAAATTGCGTCGTTGTGCGCGCCAGAGGTAGTGCTGCAGCATGAGCGGCGCAAAGCCCGAAATAGTGATGCAGTTGTTGCGCAAGCACGCAACACCGGCCGTCACGTGGCACTGCTCGCCGGATGGCAACCACTTGAGTCCCGTGGGGCACACCGGCTTGAACGTCACGGCGTAATAGATACACGGTCTATTTTTCAGCAACGGCAGTATCGCTGGCGAAAGTTGCCAGAGAAACATGTGTACCTGCACGACATCGGGATTGAATGTCTCCAACTCATGTCGCAGGGCGCGCGCGGCAGGGGGGTTCATCGTGGATGACAGCGTCTGCATCCGGGAAGTGGTTCCGAAACAGGTCGTGTCGGCAATTGACTCTCCCGCAATAAGCTGCGCGCGGCTCGAAAACACGCGCACAGTGTGGCCGCGTGCGCGAAGCGAATCGCGCAAGTCGCGAGTGATCCGTTCGGCACCAGCGGTCGGCGTTCCGTAATCGTTCACCAGCAGGATTTTCATGACGGAAGTGCGCGCTCTGACGCCTCCGGAATGGTTTGCGAAACTCCCGAAGCCGCAGCGCGCTCGGCTGCCTCGATTACGATCAGACTTTCAAGGCCATCAACCAAGTCGGGGCCCGTGAACGGACCGCCCGACGCAGCATTGGCAAAGGCCTGAAGGGCCAGTGCGAAAGATGGTTCGAACCCGGGTGAACGTAACAGCAGGCGCGGGTTGAGCGCGCCGAGTGCGCGGCGTATGCGTGTGACTCGCGCGCCCCGCATGGTGGCATTCACTCGTTGCGGAGCAAGCAGTTCCAAACGGTCCATCACCAGTTTGCCCTCGCTGCCGAAAAACTCCAGCCGGTTTTCGTCGACCGATCCAAGTGATACCAACAGTTGCACACTCGCCCCTGAGCGCATGGTGAGCTGAACGGCTGCATTATCACCTTCGCCGACCACCGATCGTGTTGCTGCAAATGCCTGAACGACCGGTTCGTCGAGCACGTAGCGCACGAGGTCGACGTGATGTGAGGCCAGATCGAGCAGCACGCCGCCGCCTGACGATCGATGTTGTTTCCATTCCGGAATTTCATGTGGCAAAATCGTGAAGGAACCGCGCACGGCCAACACTTTGCCAATCGCGTTGCGTTGCAGTTGCTCACGGACCGCCTGCGCCTGCGGATGAAATCGAAAGTTGAAGCCCATCATGCCGACCGTGCCGGCCGTCCGCCACGCGGCAATGATCGCTGCCGCCTCGGACATTGATGGGGCGAGCGGTTTTTCAACGTACACGTGCAGTCCGGCCTCGAACGCGACGATGGCCGCCGCCGCGTGCAGATGCGGAGGGAGACAGATCACCACAGCATCAACCGCTGCGGCGTCAATCAGTTCCTGAAAGTCTCCAAGCAGTGTGCAGTCGGGCGCGAGCCGGCCGGCTGTTGTGCGATTTCCCGCGTCCGCTTCTGCGATGGCGACCAGTCGCGCACCGTGCAGCGATTGCAGAACCGGAACATGCACAGCTTGCGCAATGCGACCGCAACCAATGAGCCCAATTCTCAGTTGTGTCATGGACCGACGCAGACTCTCAAAGGGTCCGCGCGAGAGCGTTGTAGATTCTGCCCGTCAGCCAGCCCGCGGCGTATCCAATGCAGAATCCGTAAAATAGACCAACGACGCTGCCCAAACCGGTGACCGAATATCCGGGAAGAAACACGGAGAGCAATCCAAGATGGGCACCGACGTTGGGACCATCGAGCAGCACTAGAATGAGCGTGGCGGAGAACAGTCCAATTCCGGAAAGGAGACCCGCCGCAACGCCCCACGCGCGCGCGCGAAGACGGGTCAGTGTGCGCCGCACTTCCAAAGGAAGGTCGTCACCGGCGGGTGTTGGCGTGTGCGATGCGGTAGTCATGATGGACAGGCGATCAGATTTGATCCAGCACTTCGCGAGAACTCTTTACGTCCGCAGCGATACGCACTTTCATGATCCACAGAGTGACGATCAGATTGCGCACGAACGCCAGAAACCACCCTCCGCAGAATCCCGCAACAAACCCCCACGCCGCGCCCACTCCGGCTCCGGGCCACGATACACGGTATCCGCTAAAATAGTTTGACAGCAAGTTGAGTGGAAAACGTCCTTCCGCGTCCACGACCAGCGACGCAATCGTGAGCAGCACGACTGCCAACGCACTGGTTGCGCCAACGGCCAAGCCAAGCGCACGTCGATCAAACGGCGCCAACTCCAGAGAGAGTCGTCGTTCAAGCCTTTGTTCGGCCCGTTGTGATGGCGTCAACGGCGGCCTCGATGGCTGGTTGGGTTCCGGAATGTGCGGCATCATCTCAACGGGCGTCCGCGGCGCGGTTGGAGGCGCGAAGTTGTGTTCGGGTCGAGCGCACTGGTTGAAAGCGGTATGTGGCGATTGCCCAGGCGGCGCCGGCACCGCCTATCAGGTAAAACAGGATCCGCAGGGGAACAACACGCAGGGCAAACCACGAGCCCCGCACGCTGCGAAACCAGGCAAGTAATTTCACGTTGCCCACCACAATGATGGCGAGCGAAACGACCGCGAGCCAGAGCCACTCGCGTGCCCACACCGTGAGTACCAGCGAGATTGCCGCCAGCGCGGCGAGAATTGTGAAGAGTTTCTCGGCACGCGACACATTGAGCGCGCCGCTGCCACCGACCGCACGCTGCTCCATCAGCAAGTGCATCCATGGTACGGCACGATCGCGAAGGTCGGTGCGAAGCATCCCACCAAGGGTCCAACGCTTGAGATGTGTACCGATCAGTTCGGGGTCCAACATGATTCGGTATCCAGCCGCCGTGAGGCGATAGCCGAGGTCGATGTCCTCAATTTGCGGACGAGGATATCGCGCCTCATCAAAGCCGTCGACCGCAAGAAATGCCGCGCGGCGGACGGCACCGCAACCCGCCCAGAACGTCGTGGCCTGTCCGGCATGCGACAAATGGACATAACGGTGCAGAAGGTTGCGATACTGTGAGATGAAACCGGTCTCCCTCGGCGCATCGTCATACGCACCGAAAACCGCGCTGAAGTCGGAGTGTTGGTTGAAGAAATGCAAGAATTCCGAAAGTGTCGTTGGTGCAACGACTACATCGGAGTCGATGAAGACCACTATCGACCCGTGCGCGGCAATCGCGCCAATGTTACGGGCCGCGGCCGGTCCACGGGGGCCGTCGATCGTTGCCAGCAGCGTATCCGCGAATTCGCGTGCGACGTCGCCCGTGCTGTCATTGCTGCAGTCGTCCACCACGACGATCTCAAACTGGTGGCGCGGCAGCTCGCTCGCGTTGATACCAGCGAGGCAAGCGCGCAACATCGGTGCCGACCGGTACGCCGGCACAACGACCGTGAGCAGCGGAGCTTCAGTAGTCAATCGCGCGTTTCCCGTTGATTGTCAGTCGAATTGATTTCGACGCGCTGCTCCTCGTGATACTCGAAATCCGTGTTCACCGCCCACACGTCGTGGCGAGCAGTTCCGGCCATGTTGTCAAGTGTCAACATGGCGGTATACATGGAATGGTCCTGGTTGTTGTACTTGTGCATGCCGTTGCGCCCGACGGAATGCAAATTGGGAATAGGGTCGATGACCTCACGCACGTTATCCAGATGTCCGCGATACTCGGCGTCGTAAATAGGATAGGCCTTCTTCATTCGCACCACGGTTCCGTCAACGACCAGGCTTGCACTGGCAAGGCCGAGTATTTCGATTTCCCGCGAAGCAAGTGTTATCAGGTCAGCGTCTGACGATTCCCAGAGTCCGTCTCCCTCAAAACAGAAGTACTCCATTCCCAGACACGTATGGCCCGCGTCGGGCACCATCTCGGCGCTCCAGTTGTTGAAATTCTGAATGCGACCAACCTGCACACCCGGGGTGTGTACATAAATCCAGTTGTCCGGAAACAGCGCCGCGCGATTGAAGATCAGCGCTACCACGAGGAAGTCGCGATAGCGCAGTCCGTTTGCCGCGGCACGGGCTTCCTCTGGTACCGCGTCGCCCAACGCACGCACCAGCGAACGAATGTCTGTCGTGGAGATCACGTGATCGGCCGCGATTCGGACTGTTCCGTTCGGGGTACGCGCCGTGACCGCCGTTGCGGAGCCGCCAGTAAGTTCGACCGTTTCAACCTGGTGCTGCATGAGTACCGTGCCGCGCATCGCCACGAGCGCGTCGCTGCACGCTTCCCACATTTGTCCCGGGCCGTGACGGGGATACTTGAACGTATCAATCAGCGATTTGATGTCGTTGTTGCGGCGTGTCAACGCGGTGCTGGAGAGAATGGCGCGAGCGAGCGACAGTCCCTGGATACGCTGCGCGGCCCACTCCGCCCGAATTTCAGTGCAAGGAATGCCCCACACTTTTTCCGTATAGGTGCGAAAGAAGATTTCGTAAAGCCGCTTGCCAAAGCGATTCGTGACCCACTGCGCGAAATTGTCTTCGACCGGGGACGGGTACATCTTCGCGTGCAGATAGCTGGCGACAATGCGAAGTGCGTTCACGGGTCCAAGGCCCGCCAGGGCGTTCATCGCCTTGAGCGGGTAGTTGAAGAATCGCCCGTGGTAATGAATGCGTGAAAGCCGGGGCACATCAATGAACTCATCACCCAGCAATTCTTCCCAGAGCGCCTGCACCGGAGGGATTTTCGTGAAGAAGCGGTGTCCGCCAATGTCGAAACGATACCCTTTGTATTGTGCAGTCTGGGAGATTCCGCCCACGATAGCTGTTCCCTCGAGCACAGTCACCTTGAACCCGCGCTTTGCAAGCAGGTAGGCGGCGGTCAGGCCAGCTGGTCCGGCACCGATCACGACAACGTGGTCGCCGGGAGCGAGAAGTCGAACGGCTCGGCCGCCCGCTGAGGCAGGTATTCCTTGCCTGGGAGTCGCGTCCGTCAACAATGCAGTGGTGGCTCGCGGGACACGCTTCGGTAGTGATCCGGTGGCACTATGACTTTAACAACGGAAAGGACCACCAGATAGCAGCCCACGGCCCTGCCGCAAGCAATATAATGTGGGTATGGTGCGTGGCGGCTGCACGGCGCTATTTCGCAGCGGGACGGCTCGCCTCTATAACATCAGTCAAACTCCGCATTGATGCGTCAGTTCGTGCAACATCGCTCAACCAAGCAGAACACGCACAACGTCACGGCCTCTGTTGGTTCCGTTGAGGATGCGCTTCCGTCGGCGTTTCTCGCAATTCTGGTTGTTTTTCCGGTGTTGTTCAACGCCGCGATGCTGTGGCCAGAATTGCTCGCGGGCGCACCGACCAGGAACGATAGCGCGTTCCATCTGTTGATGATAAAGGGCGCCAGTGACGCGCTCGCACGCGGCCAGAACCCTTTCGACTTCTGGATTCCGCAACTCGAGCTCGGTTTCCCGCAGTTCCTCTACTACCAGCACTTTCCGCACTTGGTTGTGGTGGGAATTCACCGGTTGTTGTTTGGTGCCGTACCACTGGAAACGATTTACAACGTATCTCGTTTTCTACTGCTGACTGCGTTGCCCCTCACGGTGTACTGGTCCATGCGTCGCATGGGTTTTGCCATCGCGGCGGCGGCGTTTGGGGCACTGGCGTCGTCGCTCCTTTCAACAGATGCCCAATATGGGTTTGAGTACAACAGCTACATCTGGCGCGGGTTCGGCATGTATGCGCAGTTGTGGGGCATGCACCTCACATTCATCGCACTCGCCTGTCTGCATTACTCGCTGCGCCTCGGGCGCGGCTACGCAGCGGCGATAGCAGCACTTGCCGCATTGGCACTCTCGCATCTGTTGCTCGCGTACATGATGAGCATCACGGGGGTCCTCGTATTGATTTCACTCTCGGACCGCCGATCCATCCGAATGCACTTTGCGCGAGTCGCGGCGATTGGGATTTCGGCAGGAGTTGTTGCGTCCTACATGCTCATCCCGTTCGTGATGTCGAGCGGCAGCTATTTGAGCCGCCGACCCGACGTTGCGGGCAGCGGACGGCAGTCTTCCTCGACCTTTTTCGACGCGCTGATGGGCGGTGATCTGTTTGATTACGGTCGCCTCCCGGTGTTGTCGGCGCTGGTCGTGGCAGGTGTAGTGGTGGCAATTGCCCGTTTCAAGCGCGACGAGAACCGCGTGCATCGCCTGGCGCTGGGCGGACTGTTTGTTTGGTTGGTGCTGCTGGTGGGTAATCCCGCGGTCGGACCACTGGCAAAGCTGTTGCCGACTCACAGCGGATACGTCACGTCACGATTCATCAGTGCCGTCGATGCGTTTGCAATCCTGATCATTGGTGTCGGTGGTGCGTGGTTGTGGGAAGTCTTCGGTCGCCTGCGCTCAAGGACGCGTGCCGTCAGTCAACCCGGGAAGCGTCTCCTGGCGACGGCGAGCCCGTTGATTGCGTTGTCAAGTGTATTGGTGCTGTTTGCACCCGCCGTCGCGGAACGAGCGCGCTACTATGCGGTCAATCGCGAACTGATGTCGCAAACTCGCGACGCGATGCAGGCGAATACCGAGATCAACGAAATGCTGCATCTTGTGACTCAACAGTCGGGTGGCCGCCTGTACGCCGGAATGCGCCAGAACTGGGGTGCACAAATGCGCATCAGTTCAAGTGTGTCAGTGGCCGAAGTCGTGCGATTTCTGGGCATTCCCGCCGTCGGGGCACCGTATCAATCGTTGTCCTTGAATGGCAGCCTTCTGCCGGAATTCCGTGAGGGCGACGAGGCGCTGTTTGACATTCTGGACATCCGCTGGGTTATCACACCGGCCGGCGCTACAGTCCCGCACTTCTACCAACCGTATCACCGTACTACGCACTATGCACTGTATCGAGTGCGAACGTCTGGCCTTGCGCAATATGTGAGTGTGTACGAGCGCCGGTCCGCAAACTCCGAGGCTGAACTTTACCAGGGCAACAAAGCCTGGTTCGTGCTTGACAAGATGAACACGCGCCAGTTCATCCGCTGGGACTACAAGACACGACCAACGGATTTCGAACCCACGGAGCGGTGTGCAGACGGCGGCAAGATCGGTGGAGAGCAGGCTGCCGCGGGCAAAGTACATCTGGAAGCAGAATGTGCGATGGCCTCAACCCTGCTTTTGAAAATGACATATCATCCGAATTGGCAGGTGACAGTTGATGGCAATCGTGTTGAAACAACGATGTTGTCGCCAAGTCTGATTGGAGTTGATCTCCCAGCGGGCCGACATGTCATTGATGCCGCCTACGTCGCTACCTCGACCAAGATTCCGCTGGTACTGGTTGGACTGGCGGTGCTGATTGCATGGATTGTGTTCCGCAATCGACTTCCATCCATCCTCGTCACCCCCACAGCGCCCGAACCTCAGTCCTAGCTGACTTTCCGTTTGCTCTGCGCGAAACGGGAGATGGCGGCATCGAACGCCGTGAGTGTGTTGACGGCCGTTTCCCTCCATCGAAATCTTGCGGCCTGTGCCGCGCCCCGCCGCGTGAGCTCAAGGCGCAACGCCTCATCACCAATCATGCATAACAGCTGCTCCACGAGCGCGCCAACATCCTTTGGCGGGAACAACAGCGCGGCATCGCCGACCACCTGGGGCAGGGAACTCGCGTTGGCACACACCACACGCCCGCCGCATTGCATGGCTTCGAGCACCGGCAATCCGAAACCTTCGTACAACGACGGAAAGACCAGAGCGGTCGCGTGCTTGTACAACGACGCCAATTCGGCGTCACTCACAAACCCCGCATACCTGAGCCACCGGGCATCGTTGAAGCCGGCCGCGTTCGACAACCGCGCACCAGGCCCGCACAACACCAGCGGAACGTCCACGCCCCGGCGCGCGAGTTCGCGCATCGCCGCAAACAACACGGATAAATTCTTGCGCGCTTCATGAGCACCAACCGCCATAAAAAACGGACCCAGGATGCCGAGTTTTTCGAGGATTGGCGCGGCGTCCGTGTGGTCGGGCATAAAATCGTCCGACGCCAACAACACCTCGTGCACCTTTGTCATATCGGGATGCAACAGCCGCTGGATTTCCTGCGCGGTAAATGCGGAATCGGCCAGGATCGCGTGCGACGTTTGCACGGAAGTCGTGTAGCGACTGCGATACTTGGCGCGCTTCCAGATTTTCCACCACCGATGATCGAGCCGAATCATTGGCACGATGTCGTGAATCGTCACCGCGATTGGCGCACGTTGTGCGACTGGCTTCACAAAGTTCCACGGATACCACGCAACATCGGCCGTCGTCGTGGTCAGTGCCAACGTTGATCGAATTGGTGCGCGACCGGCCGTGTCTCCAATCGACTGCAACAGCGCGCGCAGCGCTGGATTTTCTGCGCCATTCTCCGCGTGAATCGTGAACGACACGCCATCGCGCACCAGTGGCAACTCACGCAACAGATTTCGCACGTAACGACCCATCCCGCGCTTTTCCTGCAGCAGGCGTGACGCGTCGACCGCGATGTGCACTAGTCCTGCGCCTCGAGCAGCGCGCCCTTGAGATATCCCGTCTCGGGAATGTTGAGAATTTCGGGATGATCCAAGCCCTGACCCGTGACCTGGCGCAACACAAACCGACGACCACTGTCGGCGGCCGCTTCCTGCAGCATTTCCAGGAACAGCGCTTTGCTGAGGTGATGACTGCAACTGGCCGACAGGAGCATTCCGCCCGGGGCGAGTAGTTTCATCGCTTGCAGGTTGATGTCCTTGTACCCGCGCAACGCACCAGCAAGTGCCGCGCGGGTTTTCGCAAACGCGGGAGGATCGACGACAATCGTGTCAAACCGCTCTCCGGCCTTGAACCAGTCGCGCATGACATCAAACGCATCACCCGCGTGCGTGCGCACATTTCCGTATCCGTTGAGCTCCGCGTTCTCCAACGCACGCGCGAGCGCCGGTTTGGATGAATCGACGGCCACCACTTCGCTGGCGTTGTGCGCCATGTGCAACGCAAAACTTCCGTGATAGGCAAAACAATCCAGCGCTCGGCCCCTTGTCTGCGAACCCACGAGCACGCGATTGTCACGCTGGTCGAGAAACGCGCCGGTCTTTTGTCCATCCCACGGAGCGGCAATAAACTTCACGCCGTGTTCGTGTACGACAACCGTGCGGGGCACTTCGCCGTACAGCAGTACTGTTTCCTGCGACAGACCTTCGCGCGCTCGTGCGGACACATCATGCCGTGCGAGAATGCCGTAGCAGTCGGTCAATTGCTGCAGGGAATCGACAATGTGCTGCTGCCACACCGCCAGTCCCGCCGACAACAGTTGCACCACGAGAAAGTCGTGGTAACGATCGACGACCAGCGACGGCAACCCGTCGCCTTCCCCGTGAATGAGGCGATAGGCGTTGCTGGCACCCATTAACGGCGCGCGCCTGGCGATCGATTTCGCGATTGCCTCGTGCCACCACTCCGCATCAGGCTGGCGATCGGGATTGCGCTCGATCATGCGCAGCGAAATCTCCGATTGCGGACTCCAAAGCGCCCACCCCAACTGTGAACCATCAACCCCGCGCACGCAAACGACGCCCGCCGGACCAGTTGGGCGCGTATCAATGTCGCTTTTAAAAATCCACGGATGCCCCCGCGCAACACGCAACGCGCCACGTTTCGCCACAATCGCGAAATCACTCACAGTTTGTTTGGCAGAGGTGCAGCGAATTTTCCGACAGCGGGTTCCGACACTCCACGATTCGACGACACCGGTTTCAACGTTTCCGGTTTCAGCTCTTCAGGTTTCGACGCCGGTTTCGACGCCGGTTTCGACGCCGGTTTCGACGCCGGTTTCGACGCTGGTTTCGACGTTGCCCGCTTCGGTGCGGCCGCGCGCTGCCGCTTCAACATCGCAATGGCTTGTTCGTGTTCCGCAAATGTGTTACGAAACTCATGATGCCCGTCGGGATGCGCCACGAAATACAGGTACGGCACTAACGCTGGATTCAGTGCGGCCTGCATGGACGCGAGTCCCGGCGACGCAATCGGCCCCGGCGGGAGTCCGGCGTACTTGTAGGTGTTGAACTTCGAGTCGACTTCGAGATCCTTGTATAACACGCGCTCGACATGTTCGGGCAGCGCGTACTGCACCGTGGGATCGGCTTGCAACTTCATGCCTTTTTTCACGCGATTCCAGTACACTGCCGAAATAACGGGGCGCTCTTCTGCCCGTTTTGCTTCCGTTTCGATAATGGATGCCATCGACATCGCATCGTGACGCGTAATGGCGAGCGCCTGAAGGCCTGCTGCCGAGTTGGGGAGACTTTTCCAGGCGGCTTCGTAGGCCTCGATCATGGCGTTGACGGCTTCGCGCGCGGTTGTGCCATCGGCAAAGGAATACGTGGCCGGAAACAAATATCCTTCAAGCGATTTGATGGGGATATCCAGCCTGCGTTGCCACGTGGTGTCGGTGGCGGCAGCGCGTACTGAATCTTCGGGCACCTCGAGCGCCTTTGCCAGCAACGGTGTGATCTGCCGCAAGTTGTAGCCTTCGGGAATGGTCACGGTGTGTACGACCGCACTTCCCGAAACGAGCGCATCAAGTGTTGCTTTCCAACCGGCATTCAACGGAAATTGATACGTGCCCGGTTTGATGAGTCGGTCACGTCCACCCATGGAGGCGTAGGTGCGAAAGAATCGCGGCGAGCGAATGGCACCGGCTTTTTGGAGCGACGCCGATACTTCGCGCACTGACGCGCCACGCGGTACGACAACGCGCGCTGTTGTGGGGGCACCGGTCGCGGCAGAGCCGACGTAACTACTCCACGTGTAGAACGCGCCCAGTACACAGGCCGCCACAACTCCCCAGCCAATGACGCGCAACAGGCCGCCGCGTTTAGGCATCAGGCGCCACCACTTCCCCAAGCGTCACGCCCTGTGCGGACGCACGCAACACCCCTTCGAGCAGAATACACGCCGCGAGCGCATCAACATCATCTTTGCGACCGCGGGTGGATCCGCCCTGCGCGCGGATACTGCGGAGCGCGGCGGACGTAGTAAATCGTTCATCCACCAATCGCACGGGCAGCGATTGTCGCGTGACCAGCGTCGCGGCGACGGCGCGCACTTCTTCGCAGCGTGCGGTGTCGACACCCTGTTCGTCGAGTGGCAGTCCAAAGATGTATTCAACGATCCCGAGCGATTCGGCCTGGCGCATCAATTCGGCAAGTGGCGGTCGTTTGCCAACGCGTCGCACAATGGTTCCGGCCGGACTGGCCAACATTCCCAACTCATCGCTGACGGCGAGTCCAATTCGTTTGTCCCCCCAGTCCACTGCTAACAGACGCCCAATCAAGGCTCCGCCATCTGCTCAAAGAATTCCTTGTTTGTTTTCGCGCGCTCCATCCGCTTGATCAGGAACATCAACGCTTCTTCGCTGGGCATGTCACCCAGAAATGCACGCATGAGGAAAATGCGCTGCTGCTCGAACGGCGTGAGCAACAACTCCTCACGACGCGTGCCGGACTTGTTGATGTCGATGGCGGGGAAAATGCGACGATCGGCCAGCTTGCGATCGAGCACCAATTCCATGTTGCCCGTGCCTTTGAACTCTTCGAAAATCAACTCGTCCATGCGTGAGTTGGTTTCGATGAGGGCCGTCGCAATAATCGTGAGCGATCCACCTTCGGCCACGTTGCGTGCCGAACCAAAGAACTGCTTTGGTTTCTGCATCGCACCGGAATCGAGGCCGCCCGACATTGTGCGTCCGCCGCTTGGCGCGACGGCGTTGTGCGCCCGCGCGAGACGCGTGATGGAATCGAGCAGAATGATGACATCCTTGCCCGTTTCGACGAGACGCTTCGCCTTTTCAATCACCATGGCCGCAACCTGCACATGGCGGTCGGCCGGTTCATCGAAAGTACTGCAAATGACTTCGGCAGTTGGACAACTCGCCTGCATGTCCGTCACTTCTTCGGGCCGTTCGTCGATGAGCAGAATGATCAACACCATTTCCGGATGATTTTCCGCAATGGAGTTCGCCAGCTGCTGCATGAGGATGGTTTTGCCCGCTTTCGGCGGCGCGACGATCAGCGCACGTTGGCCTTTCCCGAGTGGGGCGACCAGGTCACAGATGCGGGTGGAGATTTCCCCATTGGCTTTCTCCAGCTTGATGCGCTGGTCGGGATATCTCGCGGACAAGTTGTCGAAACTTCCGCGGTGTTTCGACTTGTCGGGTTCGCTGCCGTTAATGCGCTCCACCTTGAGTAATGCGAGGTAGCGCTCCCACTCTTTGGGCGGGCGGACTTCCCCCATCACTGTGTCACCAGTGCGGAGGTCGAATCGCTTGACCTGCGAGGGGGAGACGTAAATGTCGTCTGGCCCGTACAGATAGTTGAAATCCTGGGCCCGGAGAAAGCCGTATCCTTCGGGAAGAATCTCGAGGACGCCTTCACCGTACAACGTGGTTTCCGCGTCCAGCAGTGCCTGCTCGATGCGGAATATCAGATCTTGCTTCTTGAGCCCCGAAGTGCTGCTGACATGCAGCGACTGAGCCAATAGTTGCAGCTCAGGGACCGACTTTGCTTTCAGATCGGCAACGTGCACGACACAAGGTGGTTTCCCACAAATGGGATGTGAGGGCACTCAATGCGGGGATGCGCCAGACAGGACTCGAACCTGTGACCTTCGGCTCCGGAGGCCGACGCTCTATCCAACTGAGCTACTAGCGCCGCGATTCGGTGGAGACGAAAGCTTCACCGCCGGACAGAAAGAACCCGTACCGGAAGCCGCAAGCTAACCCTGACGCAATCCGGTGGGCAAGGAAGAACCGTCGCCAGAGCGTCCCGATATTTCCCGGCGAAACGCAGTGAGCGCCTGGTTCAGCACTCCGAGGCGCCGAAGTGAAATAATTCCCTGGCCCATGTGTCGAAAGAAAACGGCGCCGAGGGAATGTCCACCGGAAAAATTGAGCTGATCCGCGACGGAATCGAGGGTACGGCCGCTGTCATTGAGCAGGAGTGAAGCAACGAGAAGGCGGCACCACGTCAGAAATACCCGCGGCGAGGGCGCGCCATGTTGGGCCATGCGCCACGAGAGCGTGCGTTTGCTCAGTCCCACCGTCGCGGCAAGCTCCGTCACCTCCAATCGACGTCCGGCGTGTTCGAGCGAAAAGAGAAACACGGAATGGAGCTCTTCCGGCACATCATTTTTCAGCAGGTCGGCCAGCGTTTGCGCATAAGTAACGCGTGAAGCGGAGTTCAGAATGCGCGCAAACGTGAGGCGCGAATCGTCAATATCCGATTGCAGCAGTTCGGTGATTCCGGACTGGGCAACTGTGATGAGGTTTCTCGGCGTCAGGCCACGGCCGTTGTAGTAGGCGATCAGCGGGTGTACCGGGAAATTCGCGCGGATTCGACGCAAGGCCGTTTCCGCCACATCAATCGTGGTGGCGTCGACAAACACAACGGTGGCGCTGACGGTGCCAGTCCGGACGCCGTCAATCAGCGCGCCTACGTCGGCGAATGGCAAAAGCTCCGACAGCGTGCCAAGTGCGGCGCGGAGGCGGGGCAGGGATCCGTTCTCTGACGGGAAACAGGCTACGCGTCGCTCAATCACGAAAATAGTTTGGCGTTATTGCCCACGGCGTGATGTCGTTGCCCGGGGCGAGGACGCAAAGGGGTTCGGATGACAGTACTCATAGCCTGTCCACACCACAACACTTGCCCGGAGCCCCCAGATGACCCGTACTTCACGCTTCGCCCTGCTCATCGTCGCTGCCTCGCTTCCGATGTTGGCCGCTTGTTCAGAATCCTCAACCGGTCCGACTGAGCTGAAAGTTCGCCGGGATGCAACGAACGACTCGTTGATCGCGCTGGGTTGCGGCGACGTAGTCCCTTGGGGCAAGGCCCCGTGCCTGAATAACTAGTCACGCGCAGGAGAGCGAACTCAGCCGCGATATGCCAACTTTGATGACCGGATCGCTGGCATCGGTTACGAAAGCAGTTATCGCGTGATGCGTTGGCTGTTTGGCACGCAGAGAATTTCTCAGACTCTCCACACTGAATTGCAGCTCATGAAAGCCGAACGTATCGGCCAGTAGGGACGCTGCGTCAATCAGCGATTCAACGGATGCGCTCTCGCCAAGTGAACGTCGGGCCTCGGCTGCGCGCATAAAAAACTTGGCTGATTCGTGGGGAAGAGCCGCGCCCTTCGCTTCCGCTCGACCCATGACTTCCAGTTTGTCTGCAAGCGCGCGATTGCAACTTAGCGCCGCCGCCTGGAGGCCGCCGCCAATTGCCGGCAGCCGCAATCGACTCAGCGTCGTTCGTTGTATCACGTAGTCGAAACCAGACGAAGCGGCCTCGGAAAATCCCGCTTTGAGCGCGGTCTCTGCGAGATTGGTGAGAGTTTCGAACTGTACTTCAGAGTTAGGCAATGCGAGGTCGTGAACGCACCAACCGTGAAGCAACGCGTCAGCGAGTTCACCCTGCTGATTGGCCGTAACCATCAATCCCTGATGAGCGGACAACTCTACCGGGCTGCCTTTGGCCGCGAGCTCGAGAGCCCGAAGATAATAGGTCTTTTGGTCGGGCCGATTTCCCCGCGCATGCGCCACGTTGCCAAGACCGATAAAACCATGTGCGGCGACAGGTCCATCGCTTATGCCCAGGCCCGTTTTGCTCACTGTTGTATAGCAGTCAATTGCAGAACTCAACTCGCCAATCTGACGAGTGACGCGGCCGAGGTGAGCGGTCGCGAGCAGACGTGCAGTGACAGATCCGCGCGCCAGCATCTGACACACCGACGATACGGTGGTCAGCGCGAGCTCAAAACAGCCCGCGCGCTCCATGTCCTCGGCTTCCAGTCGCAAACGTTCGCCCAGCTTACTGATTGCATCAGCCGGCGTGCGACCATCCCCTTCTATTTGTGTGGGTCGCTCGGTGCGCAGCGTTAGCACACTGCCGCGCAAAATATTGGCATATTCGCCACGTTGCGCCGGCCGGAGTTCGGCCAGGCGCTCGGCCGCCTGTGCGACTGATAACCACTGCGGCAAGCGCGGGTCATCGACTGAGGAGGTATCCCCAGAGTTGGCCAACGTTGCCGCATCGCGTAGAAACGCTTTGATCGGTGTCAGAGGTGCTCGCATTATGCCTCCAGCCTGGCGCTCACTGCCGATTTTTGCAGGGGCGCGGTCATCAGTATTGATCGGTCACTACAA
>Ga0105047_10006531_pt1 | contig 19762 bp, 18 predicted proteins | sample MAT04_FD_78384 | JGI IMG/M metagenome (GOLD analysis project Ga0105047, IMG submission 78384) | Freshwater microbial communities from Lake Fryxell liftoff mats and glacier meltwater in Antarctica - MAT-04 (megahit assembly) | ecosystem: Environmental > Aquatic > Freshwater > Ice > Liftoff...
AATGCGCGACCAATGGCTTCGGCCAGGCGATTCCAGCTGGCCGTTTCCAGACCCAGTCGTTTTCGACCCGTCGCGGTCAGTCGGTAGAACTTTGCGCGGCGATTGTTTTCGGAGGTGCCCCACTCGCTGTCGATCAGCCCCTGATGTTCCAGGCGATACAACGCGGGATACAGGGCGCCCTGTTGGATGTGCAGGGCGCCGCCGGAAATCTGCTCGATGCGCAGCAACACGGCATACCCGTGCAGCTTGCCGAGTGAGACGGCTTTGAGGATGAGCACGTCGAGCGTGCCCGGGAGCAGTGTCGTGGATTCGTCCATAGTCTTCTCCTATACGGCTTAGGTGAAGGATGGTTTCACTCACTCAGACGATCTCGGCGCGTCGCTGTGAATTCGACGGAAGAGCGAATGTTGTTCCTCGCATTTGCACGGGCTGACTGGCGCCCGCATCCGTGTGCCAATAATATGTGCTGGCTCATCGGGCACCTTGCCTGGCGTGCGCTACCGTAGAGGGTTCATCCGCCGGCACGGAATGCGTCAGCCGGCATACGCTTCTTGTTGAAGTGCCGCTTGCCATCGCACCACCGCCGCACACACCAACCACCACCCCCGTCCCCCGCCCCCGTCATGCATCGTTTCTTCCTATCGCTCCTGCTGTTGCTCGGAATTTCGTCGACCGTGCTGGCCCAGACCCCGACCAACGGCGTCACACTCTTCGGAAAACTTCAGGACGCCGAGACCAAAGTGGCACTCCCGTACCTGTCCCTCCAGCTCCTCACGGAAAAAGACAGCGCGTTCGTGGGAGGGCGACTGACCAACGAGACGGGCGCGTTCACTTTCGCAGGGCTCAAGAAAGGTGTGTACGTGCTGGTGGTGCGATCGATCGGCTATCGGCCCATTCGGCAACGCGTACTGATTGGCGAGCTGAGTGCGTTCCTCGACCTCGGTGCGCTGCTGATGATCAGGGAGACGCAGACGCTCAGCGACGTCGTCGTCACGGCCACGGCCGATGCGGTGTCCGGCACAATGGACAAGAAGACCTTCACCGTATCCGACAACATCAGTCAGTCGGGTGGTTCGGTGCTCCAGGCGATGTCCACTGTGCCGGGCGTGACGATTGGACAAGACGGCAAGGTGCTGGTGCGCGGCAGCGACAAAGTGGTGGTGCTAATCGACGGCAAGCAAACCGCGCTGACGGGTTTCGGTTCACAAAATGGTTTGGATAATCTTCCCGCCTCGGCATTGGAGCGCATAGAGATCATCAACAACCCCTCGGCGAAATTTGACGCGAACGCCAGCGCCGGCATCATCAACCTGGTGTTCAAGAAACAGGAACAACAGGGATTCAACGGAAAGCTCGGCCTGATGGGCGGTGCCGGTGCGCTGTGGATCAAGAAGGAGAATTTGCCGACCATTCGCCCGCAGTACCAACGCACTCCGAAGTTCAATCCGTCCGTCTCCGTCAATTATCGGAACGGGGCGACGAACACGTTCGTGCAAGGCGATTGGCTGCATTCGCCAACGCTGAACAAGAATGAGTTCTCGACGCGTACGTACGACGACGGCACCGTGATCATGCAGCAGATCAAGCGTAACCGACGCACGGACTACGCCACACTGAACGCGGGGGTCGACCACGCGTTCGATGACCGCAATACGCTGAGTATCGCCGGGTTGTTCAACCGGGAGAAGATTCTCGACAACGGTGACAATCCGTATTTCAACGGCTCGCTGCAGAATCGCTATCGCCTGTGGCAGTTTCTGGAGGACGAAGTCAAGTACACCGCATTTGGCACGGCGAACTTCGTGCACAAGTTCCCGGAACCGGGCCATACGCTCTCGTTCACCAGCAACTACTCATTTCATCGCGAAGACGAGAAGTATTTCTTCACGAACACGTTGCCGTCGTTCGTGGGACGCGATGCGTTCAAACTGCTGTCCGACGAGCATGTGGTCGATCTCAACGCCGACTACATCAAGCCGCTGCGACAGGGTCGCGTCGAGGCTGGCTTCAAGGGGCGTTACCGCTCTATCCCTGTCAACATGCAGTTCTTCGCGGGGCAAAACTCTCCGATCGACACCGGTGCGGGCGGTTGGGCGAAGTATCGCGAAACCATTCCGGCGCTCTACGGCACCTATGTCTTTGAGAGTCAGCGCGTCGAGCTTGAAGGCGGCGTTCGTTTCGAGACCGTGCAGGTGAACTATGACGTCAATCCCAATCACAACACGTACAAGAGCGATGGCTATCGGTATTTCCGACCATTCCCGAATGTCCGGGCGGCCTGGAAGTTCGACGAATCCAACAAGCTGTCGCTCTTCTTCAATCAGCGCGTCGATCGTCCAAACGAAGTCGACATTCGCATCTTTCCGAAGTACGACGAACCCGAGCTGATCAAGGTTGGCAACCCGGCGTTGCAACCGCAGTACTCCACGTCGGCGGAGTTGGGATACAAAACCAGCTGGTCGAAGGGAAGTTTTTACGCCGCCGCGTATCACCGGATTGTTGACGGCACCATCACGCGTATCGCCACGCAAGCACCGGGTAGTGTGCTGCTGTACAACGTCTTTCAAAACGGCGGGCGCAGCTCGAGCACGGGAGCCGAACTTGTGTGGCAGCAGTCCGTCTCTGCAAACCTGTCGCTCAACGGCAACGCGAATGCGTATCGCAGGAACATCGATGCCTTTTCCGTCGTCAATCAGTATCCGGTGCCCGTTCGGTACTCGGCGACACGTCAACAACTCACGTCGGGGAACGTCAAGCTGAACGCGGTCATCAAATTTCCGCGCGATTGGCAGATGCAATTGTCGAATATCTACCTTGCTCCTGATCTCTTGCCGCAAGGTCGCATTGAGAGTCGGTATTCGCTCGATGTCGGACTCAAGAAAAGTGTTCAGCGCGGCAGGGGCGAGATTATCGTGAACGCGACTGATCTGCTGAATACGAACCAGGCACAGCGAACTATCCGTGGTGCTGATTTCCGCCTCGTCAGCACGGATTACCTTGAGACCCAGGTGATTCGAGTGGGATACAACTGGAAGTTCTAGGCGAGATCGCGAGTGCAGCACTGCGCCGCCGCACGGCGCGTTGCAACACACGTCCATACACCCACGCAACGCATGATGAATTCTCGCTCGCTCGTCGTGATCTTCGGCCCACCAGCGGTTGGCAAGATGACAGTGGGCCTGGAGTTGGAGCGAATGACGGGCCTGCCGTTATTCCACAATCACATGTCTGTCGATCCAGTGTTGCGCTACTTCGCTTTTGGCACGCCGGCATTCGGGCGCCTGGTCGGCGAGTTCCGGCGCCGTCTCTTCGAAGAAGTCGCCGAGAGTGATTTGCCAGGCTTGATCTTTACGTATGTCTGGGCGTTGAATGATGAGCGCGATCGCGCCAGCGTCGATCATCTCACGGGCATATTTGCGAAGCACGGCGCGCAAATTTGTTTCGTCGAATTGAAGGCGACGCAAGCTGAACGTTTGCTGCGCAACGAAACGCCGCTGCGCTTGGCGCAGAAGGCACCAAAGCGTGACATTGTGCGGTCGCGGCAACACTTGCTGGAAGCGGATACGCAGTATCAGCTGAACACCGATGGTGATTTCTTTTATCCCGAACGTCACCTGCAGATTGAGAACACGGATCTCGCTCCCGAAGTCGCAGCGAATCGTGTGATCGAGCATTTTCAGCTGTTGCGTTCTCACGGTTCCGCGTCGAACAGAATCGCTGCAAATTGATGACGACGCATTTTGGGTGCCGCGGTATGCTAGGGATGATGTACCGTCGATCCTTCGGTATCGTATCGTGCCAAGTTGATTGCAGGGCGTTGGGGGCGTTCGCAGGCAACACAACCTTCTGGAGAGTTTGAATGACACCACATCCCGTTGTCGTGACAATCCGCTACCAGGCACAACCCGGCCAGGAGCAGCGCACGCGCGCGGCACTCAGTACGCTCATCGCAACAGTGGTTGCCAATGAGCCAGACTGCCTGGGCATTCGGTTGCACCAGGATCCCGACGACGCATCGCGGATACTGCTCTATGAGCGTTGGCAGAGCCGGGAAAGTTATACGGGACCGCATATGGACACGCCGCATTTGCGTGCATTCATGCTGGCCGCGCGCGAGTTGCTGGCAGGCCCGCCGACGATCGAACATTGGGCGCTCGTGGACGACGTCGCGCCCTAGAGGTCGGTGTGTTTGGTGACGGTACCAACGGAGGACGGAATTCCGTTCGCTCGACCTGCTCTTTATCCCAAGTCTCATGGCGAAAGACACACTGCACCGGATCACCAACGGACGCACCGACCTGGTGCTTGACTTTGTCGCAGCCGGGCACGCCGCCACCTCCGTCGACCGCGACGGCACCTCGCTGCTCAAATGGTGTGCGTACTACGGCGATGTGAGTGCGATGCGTTTCTTACTCGCCAACGGCGAATCGCTGCAGTCGCTGGGTGACAATCTCGATCTCACTGACGCCGCATTTCACGGCCACTGGCGCCTGTGCGAGTTTCTCATTGAGCAGGGCGCTGACGTCAACAAACCTTTGCCCGACACCGGAGAAACGCCGCTGCACGCCGCGTTGTGCACGACCAATCGCCTCTCGCACGATCTCGTGCTGCGCGTGTTACTCGGTCACAGTGCAAATCCGAATTGTGTAACCAAACCGGGTGCAGAAACCGGTGGCTTCATGCGCGATTGCCGAACCAGGGCAGAAACGCCGCTCCATCGCGCCGCCGCGTTTGGCAACGAAGAGACCATTCAATTGCTGCTCGATGCGCGAGCCGACGTGCAAGTCAAAGACGTGAACGGTGACTCGCCACTGAGCTGGGGAAGTTGGTATGCGCGTCCCGATTCTGTTCTGCGCCTGCTGTGTTACGGCGATTTCAATATTCGTCAACAGCGCAATTCGATGGCGGCGTACGTGCTGGGCGAACCACAATTCTAGGTGATGCTCACGACCGTTCTTTCTTCACGTTCCCGATTAGCGAGATCAATCGCGACACCACCAGCGCGATGTACATGATGCCCGCGAACGATTCCAGCATCACAAGGGAACGCGCCATCGGTGCAACGGGCATGATGTCGCTCAGACCGACGCTCGAAAGCACCGCGACGCTGCAGTACAGAAGCTCCGTCCAGCTTCGCGGTGCGAGATCGCTGCCGCTGTATCCGAAGCTTCCGGGCTGTAGCCCCTGACACACCACGAACAAGTAGGCGAAGGCCCAGGCGAGCAGCGTGAACGTGGCTCCGGCCGCGAAAAACTCGTCGACGGCGACGTTCGTATCCTGCAGCATGTACGCGATTAAACTTCCCGCGGCGTAGAAATAAAACACGGATTGCAGCGCCGCCGACGCAATCGGAAACTCGTGGCGTGGCGCGATGACGGTAAGCACGGACAGCACAACCACCGGCAACGCCAGCGTCGCACCCAACCACGTGAGCCAGGGGCCACGACGCACCACCCATAACGCAATCGCGAGTACGAGTAGTCCGAACACACCGAACAGCGCTCGACCACGTGGCGACGACTCCATCAGCGGATAGAGGACAACGCCCAGGATCTGAACGAGCAGCAACCCCGCAGAAGGGTTTCGGCGGACGAGTTCGAGGTAGGTCACCTGTCGCAGTATAGCGGTGCTCATCGAAAACTTCATCGCTGGCTTGGCGCTTGGCCGAGCAGTTGCAGGTCCGACTCTTCCGTGGCGTGAGATCACATGTCTTCATGACAGCGATGCCGAACCAGCCTGGCGCCAGAAAACTCTATCTCGCACTCGGCGCCCCGACAGTCCTTGTCGGATTGTTGGTTCGCTTCCACGGCGATTGGATGGGAGGTGCTGCGCGCGATGTCACGGGCGATGCATTGTGGGCCATGATGATGGCTTGCTGGGTAAGCGCGATTGCGCCAAGGCAGCGATCGATCGCGCGTTGCGCTGCCGCGCTCACTATCTGCTTTGCCGTCGAAACGAGTCAGTTGTGGCACGCACCCGTGCTTGAATACGCTCGATCCAACCGGCTTGGCCAGCTAGTGTTCGGCAGCGGTTTTGACCCGCGGGATTTCGCCGCGTATGCGCTGGGGGTGTTGGTGTTTGTTCTGTTGGACCGACGGCTGACCGCACCCGTGGCAGATACGCTACATCTGTAATGGCAAAATTGTCCGGTGAGCCTACTGGGTGTGGTGAATGCGCTCGGGTTGGCGCCAGCCTGCCTCCACGACGGTCTCTGCACTACATCTGCTAGTGAATTCGGCGGTGGACCGGCAGTTTGGGTGTCGGGCAAACTGAGCGCGCCCGTTGAGGCTGCTCCGTGGCAATGCTTGCGAACGCTTCATGTTTTTTACGTACTCACGCCATCGCAGTCAATGCACCGTTCCTGTCGATGGACACGTTTGTGCCAGGTCTCGCACGCGCACAGTCATTCGGCACACTCCAAGTGACCGATGCGAAGGCGCCGCGCCAGCGTCATCTGGCGTTTCGCAACGGTGTGACACCTTCTTTGGAGCAACCCACCAACCATCATGCCTGACAGCCTGCAAGACTTCCCTATGCGAGCGCCAATCACGCGCGTGTTCGACGCGGTGAGTTCGCCGCATGGCCTAAATCAGTGGCCGAGACCTGCGAAGGGCAACGCGCAGCTGGCGAATGGTATTTGCTGGGATTTGGTCCCGAGTATCAATGGCGCGCGACTGTCACGTAGTACGAAGAAGACGCGACGTCTGATCGGGGCATTGCTCGGCGCTCCATCTGCGATTGCTTCGTCGTTACGTAGAGTACGGTGAAGCGGTGGCCTACGCTGAGCGCCTCGACGTGTGATTGTCACCAAATCCTACGTCAGCACCGAAAGCGAAGACGCCATCGGGTCATTAGGCGCCGCAGTTTAGTTTCTGCCCGCGATATTACCAACCGCCGCCCCGGCGGTAAGCTTTAATGACGTAGATTTGGCGCAAAGCGACGTGCGACCAGCGGATGTGAAGGCGCAGGACAACATCAGGGACTAGCACCGGACGTTTTCGCACTGTGAGTTGATCATGCAGGTACTTGTGACACTCGGGACGTTGATGGGGCTGGCCTTCACCTCCGGCATTCGCCTTTACTCAACGGTTTTTGCCGTTGGACTCGGCATCAGATTTGGTTTCATACAAATTCCCGAGGCATTGGCGCACCTTCAGATGCTCGCAACAACTCCCATTCTCATTATTTCCGGATTCGTGTACGCCGCCGAATTCATTGCGGACAAGATTCCGTGGTTCGACAGTTTGTGGGACGCAATTCACACGTTTATCCGGCCGCTTGGTGCGGCAATTCTCGGTGCGGTGGCGATTGGTGCGGTCGATCCCGTGTGGAAGCTGGGAGCATTCCTGTTGTGCGGCACAATCGCGCTGTCAAGCCACAGTGCAAAGGCCGGAACGCGCCTAGCCGCAAACCACAGCCCCGAACCTCTGTCGAACATCGGACTGAGCCTCGGTGAAGATCTAGTAGTTGTTGGCGGCACATGGTTGGCGTTCGCGTACCCCGTGGTTGCGTTTGTTTCGGTGCTGATCGCCCTCGCGCTTATCGGTTGGATGATCCCGAAACTCTTCCGCGTGTTTCGTCGCAATTTCGGCAGGCTTTCGGCGCTCTTGCACGGGCGTCAGTTTCAGGAATCACTCACACGCAACTGAGGAGAGGCCAATGACCGGGCAAACGGAAGTGACTATTTCGCAATGACGATGCTCCCTGTTGCCATCCGCGAGGAATCAGCACTCGACGAAACAGAGACGCAACAGTTATACGCCGGACTGCATACCGCCGATCCGGCCACGCAACCGCGACGTTTCGCGTCCCTCACGCTCGCACTTCGCGATGAGGAACAACGGTTGGTGGGTGGATTACTTGCGTCAACCGTTTGGAATTGGCTGGCCGTCGACGTTCTGTGGGTTGATCCAGCGTTGCGCGGTCGCGGATTTGGCAAACGCTTGATGCAGACTGCCGAACAAATTGCGATTACGCGGGGCTGCACGCACGCGCGACTCGACACGTTCGATTTTCAGGCGCGCGCGTTCTACGAGCGGCTTGGTTACGCGGTGTATGCCCAACTGGACGATTTTCCGGTCGGGCACACACAGTTTCACCTGCGGAAGCAACTATGAGGCACGACATTGTTGAAACACTGGTGGCACCACGCGCACTGGCGGGCGGGCGGGCGGGCGTGCTCGTGTTCCGATGGGGCGCGTACTACAGTTTTTTGGCAAGGCGCACGACCAGGTGTATGCGGCGTCGAAAGCGGGCGCGATTGTTGTGGATGGGCAGAATGTTTTTCTATGTGAACCGCGACCAGACGGCGATCTCGATGTGACGTTCTGCGTTGGAACGTCTACGCCGTTTGAACAAGTCGGTGCAGTGGAATTCCTGCAGACACCGGCCGGTGTTGCCGCAAGCACAACGTTTTGGGGCGACTACCGCGGACTTCGCGGTGCGCACGACGCGCTGGAGCGGTAACATTTCGGAACGCCGACGGATGCCCGCCTCAATGCGTCAACGCGTACAGGAAATAGTTGACCCACAATTTATACGCCTCATTGGGAAACGCTCGACGCCACTGAAACACGAGGTTGCGATAATTCGGATTGGGATCGCCCTCAATGTCATCAAAAATGATGAACCCGCCCGAACCGATGTATTTCTGCAATCCCTTCAACTCGCCCTCGGTCCAATTGCAACCACCAGGTTCGGAGAGATATGAATCGAAGAACGTTTCTCCTCGCGACGCACTTCCAGAAACTTCGCTACACCCCAGCCAAATCTGCTGCCATCTCTCGCGCATCGCGAAACCGCTCCGCCGGATCTTTTGCCAACGCCTTCATCAATATTGCATCAAGTTCCGCTGGCAGATTCGGCACAATTGTTGACGGCGCCGGCGGGGTCTCATACATCTGCGCGGCCAACATCTGCATGACGTTCCGGCCGGCAAACGGCGAACGCCCCGCCACCAGGAAGTATCCAAGCGCGCCAAGGCTGTAGAGATCGGATGCGGGACCAACCGCGTCGGCGCCGCTACACTGCTCTGGACTCATGTATTCCGGCGTTCCCACGATGGCACCAACTTGCGTGACACCGCTCGACGAACCGTCAACGCGGTGCGTGGTTACCAATCCAAAATCCAACAGCTTCGCCACGTCCGGCACACCACCGCGCGGTCCCACAATCACGTTGCCGGGCTTGATGTCGCGGTGGACAAGTCCCCGATCGTGCGCCTCCGCAAGCGCCCCGCACAACTGCGTCAACACATGCACCGCTCGGGCAGGTGCCATTGGACCATCTCGACGCACAATCGCGTCCAACGTGCGCCCATCGAGATATTCCATGACGCAAAAAAACGTGCCATCATCGGCCCGTCCATAGTCGAACACCTGCACAGTGTTGGGATGCGTCAGCTGAGCGGTGGCTTGTGCCTCACGTTCAAAACGCATGAGGGCCTCGTTACTGCCGGCCTGCTCGGAGTTGATAAACTTGATGGCCACTGGGCGCCGCAACATGCGGTGTTCACCACGAAAGACCTCGCCCATCCCTCCGGCGCCAATTGGTGCGCCCAATGTATACTGGCCCAGCTCGTGCGCAGCGGCCTCGCGCCGCGCGACCGTTTCGTATCGATAGGAACCAAACCAAACAATGAACGATGAGAGACTCAAGACCAGCAGCTTGATAATGAACACGAGCGGAACAAGACTCGTTGGCAAATTCCCTGTTGCAATCGCAATCGCATCGGCGACCAGCGCGCCCGCGACGAACAGTGCCAATGCAATGGCGGTACGACGAGACGAGTTCGGAATCAACACCCCGTAGGCAACAATCTGAAACGTCCAGTAGCTGGCGTGACCGAGCGCGATGTCGATCGGCGCGAGTTCGTACAGGCCACGTATCGTTGAGTAGTCGTAGTTGTTGAGCGCGATAATGCTCACTGCGCCGATGCCGAACAGCACCGCTTCGTACCAGCGCAACCACCGTACCGAACGCGGGCGGCTCGGGCGCAACAATTGCGCAACCAGCAAAAACACAACACCAATCAACACATAGAAAATCGACGATCCAACGGAGAACGGATTGCTGGCCGTTCGTGCCCGCATGTAGGTAGAGAACAGCCCCGAAAGCGCCGCGCCCAGGTTGAACACAGCCGAAACCCAGGTGACGGCGCGCAGGCGCCGCTGCAGCGTTCCCCGTAGTTCCTCGTTGTTGCTGAAATCGCTGCGGCTGGTGCCGGCGCGGCGAAAAAGCGGCGCGGCTGGGTCGTTGGAAGCCATGGTCGCGAATGATGCACTGCAATCGTGCGAAGAGCCAGCGACCCCCGCACGATTGCCGCAGCAATCCCAACACCAAAACGGTCACACGCGCGGACCGTCGGAGTGGCGTCTCAGTTCGCCTGCCGCAACGCCTCCGTCGGTTCGATGCGGAGCGCGCGCCACACGGGCAAAGCGCAGGCAATGCCCGCAACGAGGATGACGAACATAGCGATGGTCGCTGACGTAGCGAGGCCGCTCTGCAAGCCCATTCCCACCGCAAGCCCAGGCGGCCCGACCATAACGAGCACCGCACCGGGTATCAGTCCCACACGAATGCCAACCCCCACTTGCACAAACGCCCGCGAAAACGTATCGCGCACAATGGCATTCCGACCGGCCCCGAGCGCCGAGCGAATCCCGATTTCGCGGGCGCGCCTGGAAACCGTGAATGACATGAGTGCATGAACCCCCGCCGTTGACAGCATCAATGCAATCGCGCCGATCACCGCGAACACACGCATCAACGACCAAAATACTAATCGTGCCGTGGCACCGGTTTCCACAAAAGGAACCACGTTATACAGGCGAAGCGACGCGTCAACAGTTGCCGCCACATTTCTCACGGCAGCCACGTATCGACGCGTGTCGCCCTGAACACGCGCGATTGTAAGTGCCGGGTACGTGGCTTCAACCGACGCCGCTTGATAAACAACGCCATTCTCCTGAGACTCGTATCCAAGCGGCGCGAGTTCGTTGACCACACCGATGATCTCGCGCCAGTCGCCCTATTCAATTCTTTCGTGGCGATCGCCAACGTAACGTATTTCGCGAAAGCGCAGTCCGACTGGATTTCGGTCGCCCAGCACTCGGTGGGCGAACCGCTGGTCGACAATTGCCACATTGTGCCCTGTTACGGTGTCGCCGACAGCAAACGCGCGCCCGGCAATCACCGGCACCCTGAGTGTTTCGAAAAACGAGGTTCCCACTTTGGCCGATTGCACGCGAATGCGCGCAGTATCACCAGTGGAAAACCGTGACATCCCGTCAACCTCGATTGCGACGAACGCCTGGTCCTCACTAGGCAAAGCACTCGCGTACGTCACGGACACAATGCCCGGTTGCGACAACAAGCGTTCGCTCAACAGCGTTGACGTGGTGTGATACTGTTCGAGGAACCGATGCGCTCCTCCGTTGGAACCACCGTCTGCCGGGGAAGCGCCGTCGGGTGCGCCATCCATCTGCGAGCTGAAGGTCAGCAGTTCAGTGCTGCCGAATGAGAACGTCCCGCGCACGAATCGACCGCTTTGCATGCTGAAGCCAACTAAAGCCACCGCCATCAGAAACAGAACGGTTAACGCCACCTGCGAGACAAGGACCCCCGTCCAGAGTTTGCCAAATCGCAGGCTCGCGTTGCCGGAGGCCGCGCCTTTGAGGCGCGCGCCGATGTGTTGGCCCGTGGCTTTGAGCGCCGGAATTACACCAACCACGATGGCCCCGAATAACGCCAGTGCAACAACGTAGAGCAGCGTTCGTGACGAAAGATTGTCATTCCACCAGAACGGTACTTGCTCACCAACCGCATGCTCAAGCGCTATGCGAACGCGCTTGAGCAACACGGCCGTTGCGACCAGGCCAATCACCGCACTAACCGAAGTCAGCGCCAGCGCTTCGCAGAACAGTTGCGCAACAATGCGGCCTCGGCTCGCACCCAACGACATACGCACCGCCAGCTTGGCATCGCGCGTCGCGGTTCGCGCGAACACCAGTGTTGCCACGTTGGCACCGCACACACATAGAAACAGAATGAACACGAGGTTGCCGGTGTAATACACGTACGTTTCCGTCATATCGCTGCCACTCGCCAACAGGTCTTCGAGAAATGGCGACACTCGCGGGCGCACATTCGCGTTCGTTTGTGGGAACTCGCGCGCAGCGCGCACGCCAATTGCCGCGAGCTCAGCCTGGGCATGTTCTACGGTCGCTCCCGATGCGAGGCGGCCGAACACACCAAGCGTCGGGCCATGTCCTCGCGCAACATTCATCGCGTCCAGTTTGAGCGGCACCCACAACACATGGTTCACGGGGAATCCAAACGACTCGGGCATGACTCCGACCACGGTGTGCGGAACCTTGCCGAGCCTGATAATTGTTCCAACAACGTTTGAGTCTGCGCCGAGGCGCGAGCGCCAGACGCGTTCGCCGACAACGACTACTTTCGGTGCGGAAAGTCGTTCGTCTTCGGCAGTCAGCGTGCGTCCCAGCAATGGGCGAGTCGGCAGCAGGCGAAATGCAGTGGCGCTCAAGGCAACGCCGCGCAGTGGTTCGGCCTGCCCAATTCCGGTTACGAAATTGGGTTCAATATTCGTGAACGCGCCAAGATCTTCAACCGATGTGAGCTGCTCGCGCCACGTTTTGAAATCGCTGAGCGGGTGCGGGTCCAGTTCGTTTTTCAGCACGTCCCAACTGCGAATGCGCACAATGCGCTGATCAAAGTCCCCTGGAAGCGCCGGACTGATGGTGTCATTCATCACTTCGAGATACGCCGCGCTTGCAGCAATGGCCGTGGAAAGCGCGAGACAGCCAACTATCGTGAGTCCTGGATAGTTGATCAGCATCCGGAAGCCGAGTTTGAGGTCGAGGGAGAGACCGGTCATCCACGCGAGTCGGCGTTCGCTGCGCAATTCCTCCTTGTGTTTCTCCACACCACCAAACGCGACGATTGCGCGACGACGCGCTTCGACCGGCGTGAGCTGTTCGTCTTGCACCAGACGATCTGTTTCCATCTGAATATGGAATGCGATCTCGTGCTTCATGCGCGACTCGGCGTCGTTGCGACGGAAGATCAGGCGCAATCGGGCGCGCGCGGCGTCGGCGATGCTCATGTGGCCCGCAGCACGGCTTCAAGGCCCAGTGAGAAACGGTGCCATTCATCAACTTCGGTCTTGAGCGCGCGTCGTCCCGTCGCAGTGAGCCGATAAAAGCGTGCCTGTCGATTGTTTTCGCTGGTGCCCCAGTCGGACGTGATCAGTCCACTTTTTTCGAGTCGCTGCAGAGCGGGGTACAGCGAACCCTGATTGACCTCCAACACGCCTTCCGAGATTTGCTGAACGCGCTGCGAGATGCCCCAGCCGTGCATGGATTCAAGCGAGAGCGTCTTGAGCACGAGCAGGTCGAGCGAGCCGCGGAGGGCGTCGGTGGTAGCGCGAGGGGGCACAGGCGGTACGGTGCAGGGTTCGTGTAGTTGACTACAGGAACCTGAGATGCCTTCATGTAGTTGTCAAGAGGAGCATCGAAACCGAACGGGACTTCCTAAACAGCATTTTTTCGCGGAGGCGCCGAATAACGGCATCGCAACCAAGCCGGAATTCCCAAACAGCAGTTTCGCGCGGAGGCGCGGAGGACGCGGAGAACTAACCGTCTGGTCACGGAGCTCTGATCCGAACAAAGCGCGAATATTTTTGAATTAACAACACCAGTCTTCGAGAAAGCTCGCGCAGTTTCAAGAAATGAAGCGAGCTTGAGTTGCCACGGATGTCGGGTCCGCCCGCGCGCAGTTCTCCGCGTCCTCCGCGCCTCCGCGTGAAAAATCGCTTCACCGCAATTCGCAACTGGGCTGCGCGACCCGGCGCGCAGTTTCCACAATTCCCGCCGTACTGTCTCCGCTTTTCAGGAAGTCGCCGTCCCAGCCGCCACCCTCACCGTACAATCTCCGCTGCCACGCTCACCTTGTCCTCGGCCCCGCCGCCAAACACCAGAACGCGCCCCGCGTTCGGACCACTCAGAATCACACTCGCCGTGGGCCGCCGCCGCGCCGCGCTCATTCGGCCGAGTGGTGCAAACGTTCTCGACACCGGATCGTACACTTCCACCGAACCCCGCACCAGGTTTTCGCCGTCTTCGCCACCGATCACCGCCACGCGCCCGTCACCCATCAGCGCCGCCGCGTGATTCGAGCGCGCTCCCGTCATGTTTCCGTTCACGCTCTCGAACAGGCCAGTCGCTGGGTTGTACAACTCGGCAGTCGTAGCGTCGGTGCCGTTGTCGCGTCCGCCCACAATCAGCACGGTACCGTTGGCAAGGCGCGTGGCCGTGTGTGCCGAGCGTGGTTTGGACAGGCTGCCCGTGAAGGTGAAAGTGCCGGTGACGGGATCGAAAATTTCCGCCGACGCCAGCGTAGTGAACGCCCCGGCATCATACCCACCAACAATGAGCACCCGACCATCAAGCAGTGGCGTGGCCGTAAACATTCCCCGCGCACTCTTCATCGATGCCGAATACGCTGAAAAACGATTCGTTGCGGGATCGAACAACTCAACGAGTGCTGTCGATTGCCACGTGGGAACACCGTACGGAACCGGGCCGTTGAATCCGCCAAGAATTGCAATCTTTCCAGCGTTTGCGCCGGTGGTGAGCGGCACCATTTGATGCAGCAACCGTCGCGTGTTCATCGCATTCGCCGCAACTGTAGATGCGCCGCTCGACAAATCGACTATCTCGCCAGTGTTGGAAGCGAGATTGTAATCCTCAACGCCACCTGTCACCAACAGACGGTTTGCATCCAGTGCGAGTGCTTCCGATTTGATGCGTGTTGATTTGAGCGCAGGCCCGTTGCTGAACGTGCCGCTTGATGGATTGAACACGTCGGTGGTGGTGAGCGCTTCGTAGGCGCCGCGTGAACGTTGACCACCAACAAGCACAATTCGTCCGTCAGCGAGAGTGGCGGCGGCGTGTTCATAACGCGGACTTTGCGGTGCACCACCTGGCGCACTGAACGCCGCGCCAACGGCAGTTGTAACAGTCGCAGTGAAACTTGTTTTTACCGAGGGATCTGCGACGCTGGTCGCAGTGAGAGTGACGGGGCCCGGCGTAGCACCTGGAATGAAGCCGCGGAAATAGTCAACCGGCACCGTTGTGCCGCCGCTTGACGGGCTGACACTCCAATTCACTTCTGAACTCACGCCGACGGGTGAGACCGACCAATAGAACGTGAGCATATCTGCGGTCGACAGTGTGGGATTTGTCGGAACCTGAATCTCGAGAATGACCTGATTGGCGACTGCTACGTGCGCGATTGCAGTGCGACTGGATGCGTCGGTGGCGCGCAGTGTCACGATTGTTTGTCTCGTACCCGCGGTAAACACGCCGGCCGACGACACGGTGCACCCAGCCGCATCACCATCAAATGTCCACGTGGCGGATTCAGCGACGTCATTGAACGACGCCGTGAACGTTGTGCTGGCGCCCGGCGCGACACGCGCGGGACCGGTCACTCGAAATCCGCTTCCAGCGCCCACGTTAATTGATGCGAGGGCAACTTTGGATGGGTCTTGCACGCTGGTCGCGCGCACCTGAAACGCACCACCACTGTTGGGCGCGGTGTACGTCGCATTCGCCGGACCGGTAGTAATCAGTGATCCCGTTGTCGATCCACCCGGAAGATCCCACGTCACTCCGGGATTTGCGGACCCGGTCACGACGGCGGTCAGCTGCACACTGCCCCCGGAGCCAACCGAGACACCGTCCTGGGTGATGACGACCGCAACAGCCCGTACCGCTACGAACACCACTGCGGTGCCGCTTCTGGAAACGTCAGCGACGGACGTCGCTCGCACCGTGAACGGGCCGCTCGCGAACGGCGCGGTGTAAAGGCCCCCTACGGTTATCGTGCCGATGTTCGTGTTGCCGATGCGATCAACACTCCACGTGACGGCCGAGTTGGTGGTGCCGGTTACCGAGGCACTGAATTGGAAAGTCGAACCGGCCGCAATTGCGGTGGAGGGCCCGGAAACTGTGACCGCTACGGCAGGCGGTGGCGTAACCGGGTCTTTTGACTCGCTACCGCAGCTGGCCAGCAACAGGAGGGCACTGACCGCAATGGGGCGCATCGGAGGGGATCCTGATTGAGTGAGGAACTGCGAATGTAACGGGCCAGGCGATTTTCGGAACGTCGGCAAGAATTGACCCTTTCCGGCCGCGGACGCCGCCGTTCGCACTGCCGCTTCGTCAGCGGTGTGCGCGACAGCTGCGTTACACGAAAAGACCCCGGTCATGTCCCGCGCTAGCCTTCGGTCCTGACCGGCGGTATCCTACACGACTTACCCCACCATTGAGTCCCGCAAGGAAAAGCCAAGCGTGAACCGATCCACAACCGCTCGAAAATCCGTCGCACTGCTACTGCCCGTGGTGTTGCTTCCCCTGGTGTTTGCGTGCTCCAAGCCGAAGCCCGAGGCTCCGGTCGATCATTCGGCGATGCCAGGCATGGCCGGGATGTCCGGCATGGATGCGCCGGTTACCATTCCGCCGGGTGCCAGGTTCACCGCGGCCGACGTGCATTTCATGCAGGGTATGATCGCGCATCACGCGCAAGCCATTTACATGTCCAGGCTGGCCAACGAGAACGGCGCCAATAGTCGGGTGAAGTTTCTCGCCACGAAAATTGATCAGTCACAGCGCGCGGAAATCGTGCAGATGCAAGGCTGGTTGGTCGACAACGGGCAGACGGCGCCTGACACGATGTCCTACAAGACGATGATGATGCAGGGCATGCTGACGCCGGCTGAACTCAAGGAACTGGAAACGCTCAAGGGCGTCGAGTTTGATCGGAAGTTTCTCGAATACATGATCAAACACCATGAAGGCGCGATTCAAATGGTGAAAGACCTGTTTGCGGCACCACTGTCCGGACAGGAAACGAACATCAACGTCTTTGCGAACGACGTTGAGCTGGTACAGACAGCGGAAATCGCAGCGATGTATCAATTGCTGGCCGACCTTTGAGGAGGGAGTATCATCTGATGGGAACTACTCGTGTTCTTGGCGCGCTGGCCGTGGCTGGTGCGCTCTCCGCTGCCTCGGCTCTGCAGGCGCAGACCTATCCGACGGGCACCGATCCACGCAACGGGCTCAAACCGGGCAAGGGTGGCGAAGCGGGCGAAGTCGCACACGGCATGAAGCTGATGTCGCTCACGCCAAAAGCCGCAGTCTTCGATTCCGTCAACGGTCTCGACTTCGCCAACTCCGACATCGCGTTTGGCGGGAAGTATGTCTACCAGGGCAATTTCGCCGGCTTTTCGATTTGGGATATCAGCAATTCGGCCAAGCCGGTGCTGATGTCGACAGTGAAGTGTCAGACGAGTCAAGGTGATCCGTCCATTTACGGAAACCTGCTCTTTGTGTCGGCCGAGGGCGGAGGCAATCGCAAGGATTGCGGCAAGGCTCCCGTTACCGATCCAAGTCAACACACGGCTGGTGTGCGCATTTTTGATGTGTCGAACCCCAGCGCACCGAAGCTCGTGAAGAATGTCGAAACCTGCAAAGGTTCACACACGCATTCGTTGCTGCCGAGCAAGAAGGACAAGAATATTTTGTACATTTACGTTTCGGGCAGTGGCGGCGCGCGCGCCGAAAACGATTTGCCCGGCTGTAAGAACGGCACGGATCCCGCCGACACCACGAACGCGATGTATCGTCTGGACGTGATCAAGGTCGACCTCCGCAAGCCGGACAGTGCGTATGTGGTGACCGGCGCCCGCATCTTCACCGGATTGGGCCCCGCGCCGCGTCCGGGTCGTGCTGGCGGAGCTGGTGGTCGCGGTGGTCGTGGTGATGCCGCCGGTGCACCGGCTGGTGCCGCTCCGGCGGGAGCGCCTGCCGCGCCACCGCCAAGCGGGCCTCGCAACTGTCACGACGTGACCATCTATCCAGCGCGCGATCTGCTGGCAGGCGCGTGTGGTTCGTACGGCATTCTGGTCGACGTAAAGAACCCCGAAAAGCCCGTGCGTCTCGACGCTATATCCGACAGCACCTTCTCGCTGTGGCACACGGCCGTGTTCAGCAACGATGGCAAGAAGGTCGTGTTCACTGACGAATGGGGCGGCGGCACGGGCCCGATGTGTCAGGCGACCAGCATGATGCAACAGGGCGGCAATACCACCCTCGAAATCACGGCGGATCGCAAGTTCAAGCAGGGTGGATACTTCAAGCCGAACTTCGCGCAAACCGCGCAGGAAAACTGCGTGTCGCACAACGGTGGCGTGATTCCGGTTCCGGGACGCGACATCATGACGCAGGGATGGTATCAGGGCGGCATCAACATCATCGACTTCACCGATGCCAACAAGCCGGTGGAAATCGGATACTATGATCGCGGCCCGATCGACAACCCACCGCCAATCGATCAAGGCCCGCCGTCAACCGCAGCCGGTGGTCGTGGCGCCGCGCGTTCGACGACCGGCGGATCATGGGGTTCGTACTACTGGAACGGGTACATCTATTCGTCGGAAATCGCGCGTGGTCTCGATGTCGTCGAATTGACGCCCACGGCCGACCTCTCGGCCAACGAAATCGCCGCGGCGAAACTCGTTCGGTACGAGCAATACAACCCGCAGAGCCAACCGGTGATCGTGTGGCCGGCGGCGTACCCGGTGGTGCGTTCGTACGTCGATCAATTGCAGCGCAAGAATGGCCTCGCGGCTGCTCGCATCACTGAAATCAACGCGTCACTCGATGCGTCCGAGAAGCTGTCAGGTGCTGCACGCAAGTCGGCGCTGTCGAAACTTGCCAGCGCCGTCGACAAAGACGTTGCCGGTTCGTCAGACAGCCCGCGTGTAAAAACGTTGTCGGCCGAAATTCGGCGCCTCGCAGCAGCAACGAAGTAAGCCGGACGTTACACACGATGAAATCGCGATAGGTTCGCGAGTTGTTGTGCAAAACCGGATGCCTGCGAAAGCGTGCATCCGGTTTTTGCATTCATGGTCGTGCTGGATTGGCCATCGCACCGCAATCAGTTAGCAGCGACGACGGCGCATCACTAGTACGCCACACGCACCAATCGCAAGCAGCACGAATGTGGACGGTTCGGGAACGACGGCCACCGCATTCACCGCGCGCACGCCGAAGTCTGCCTGATCGGTGAAAAATCCGTCGATGCCAAGCTTCAGGTAGAGAATGGTTTCATCCTGGTAATTGCCGTACGCAGTGAGATCTGAACCAATGCGATAGCCGTTCGACAGAAAATTGTTCTCGGCGCGAAACGTAAACGGATGTACCAGTAAGCCCGCTGTATGCGCGTTGGCCACCAGGCTGGTGGGCGTACCGATGACGTTGCCGGGACGCGGGATGATCAAGTCACGCGTTGGACCGATGCCAGCGGCGTAGTCATTGATACCATTGAGGCCCGTGACGGTAGCCAGATCGCCGTAGGTGCGTGTATCACCGGCAACGATGAAATCATACGGCTTGCCGCTCGCACCATTCAGCAGTTGCACCAGCCGGATGTTTGTTTGCGTATGGAGGTACTGAAGGTTGAAGACTTCAAATGACTGCAGAAAGACCGGAGCAAGCGCACTGTTGCTGTAGTTCGCGTGCAGGATGGAAACCACAATATCCTCGAAACGGCCAGCGATGGTGCGGTTGGCGGCGTTCGCGGCGAAAAACGTCGGATGTTTCGTTTCAGGATAAATGCCAATCGTGCGACCGGTGATGAGGCTCTGTGTTTTTGCCAGGTCGATGACTTCCTA
>Ga0105047_10006532_pt1 | contig 19762 bp, 14 predicted proteins | sample MAT04_FD_78384 | JGI IMG/M metagenome (GOLD analysis project Ga0105047, IMG submission 78384) | Freshwater microbial communities from Lake Fryxell liftoff mats and glacier meltwater in Antarctica - MAT-04 (megahit assembly) | ecosystem: Environmental > Aquatic > Freshwater > Ice > Liftoff...
GCATTGGATGAAATCCCGCCTGATGAACGGGAATCGTTGGAGGTCATTTCCCTCCGCCTGGAAATTCTCTCCTCCATGCAGCGCTGGAAGGAGGTCTCGCGGATCGGGCGGGAATCCATCAGTCGCTTCCCTGCACACGGACATCTCTATTTACAAACCTCCTACGGCGTGCGGCGTCATGAAAACCTGACCGCAGCCTACGAAGTGCTCGCCAGCGGAGAACACGCGCTTTCAAAAGAAGCACTCTTTCACTTCAATATGGCCTGTTACGAATGCCAGCTTGGACACCTCGAGGCCGCACGCGAGCGACTCATCCGTGCCATTAAGCTTGGACGCGAATGCAGGCAAATGGCGCTGGACGATCCTGATCTGCAACCGCTGTGGGACCAGATTCCAAATCTATGATCCTCATTGGCTCTCATCTGCTAGGGGAGCTTGCCGGTAATCCCAACCTCACTTTCAAATGTGTCTTCAACGATGTGGGCGCAATCATCGGCCCGGTTTCCCGCCAGTAAGTCACCGTTCGTAAAGAATGAGGCGACGCAAGGGGAGGGGAGGGGGGTGGAGCAAAGTAGCGCGAGCTTCCAGCTTGCGCACCACTGGGCGGCTTTGCCACCACCTTCTTCAACCGCACCCACTTTTAATCACACCCGGGGAGGGGGGCTCATCAATGGTGGAGGTTAGGGGGGTCGAACCCCTGACCTCGTCATTGCGAACGACGCGCTCTACCAACTGAGCTAAACCCCCAATTCAGTGAAACTGAATGACGAAAAGGTGCTGAGAAGCGGGAGATTCATCAAGAATAAAAACTGTCGTGTGGTTGTGGTGATCCTAAATTCCGAGCGATAGATTGCGCGTTGTCGGGAACAGCAGAGAGACCTCAGCACTTATCCGTAACTATGCAAAACCGGAAAGCGGAACGCAAAGACCGGAAAGGACATACAGACACGTTGCTGCGGCTTTCAAGCGTAACGGATTCACTCATTGTTTCGTGAGGTCATACCGACTCCCCACTCCTCACTTCTCAGCCTTTATTTTCGCGTGTTCCGCGTGTTTGGCGGACAACCCTCTTCGTGCCTTTGGTGCCTTACGTGGACCAGTTCTGAATAGTTGGGGCTTAGGAAGATTCTGCCACCTGAACACTCACTCTCAAATCATTCGCAAACATCTCTATTCAGCTCCCTGTTCGCCGGATTGGGAATTAGAAAACAGCTCTCCTTGCGACTCAGGTTCTGAGGGGATGTCTTCGGCGCTGTAAAGTGGGGGTTCAATCAGCGGCATCCGATCGTGCTCAAAGCGGATGATTTCATCTGGGGTGGAGGCACGGGTGAACACTTTGATCAACTCATGGCTTCCTTCTTTGGTTATGAGCCCGCGCACGACTTGTCCGTCGGGAACATCCTCCCACTGGATTTTGCCGTCCTGGTCGGATCGCTCCGCGAACCGTGTGGCAGGAACGTCCACTAGTTCGCCACGCTTCATCCACCAGCTTAGAATCTCACTCCGGGCAAATCCCGCCCATGTGAGAGATTCTGCCTTTTGCCCACGCCAGACGGATATCTTTTTGCCTGGCCTTAAAACCCTGTCTTTTCGAGCGAGAGCGATGCACATCAGAGCGAAATTTTGGAGTATAGTTCTCTTTATAAAACTTCACACTTCAGTGCTGAATAGAGTGATTGCGCAGTCTCAGCAAAACAATAACCAGACTGAAACGGTCACACACTTTACTTTGGATCAACGGGCAATATAGAAAATTCAACAATGCCTCGTATCAAACGCCTGTTCATCCGGATCGCAGTTCTCCTGACGGCCATTTACCTACTGACCCTAGTGTTTGTGGTGTTGGCGCAGAAGCGGATGATTTTTAATTAACCACTCAAAAGTTCGCTCAATCGTGCCTTCCAACCATCTTCGTCCACTACCTCAAAACGCATATTTCGACTCTGCATAAAGGGCACGAATTCGCTCCAGCGCTTTTCTTTCGCAAGCTTGGAACAGAGCGTGAACACGTCCCGCTTGTAACCAGTATCGGTAAGCTTGCCTTCTGCATCCTTTACCCCTGCAAGATGCTTTCCCTTGGTTTCCACAACAAAAACGCGATCAATCTCAGTCTTCTTTTCCGCCTCACGCGCCGTAGTAAAAATAAAGTCTGCGTAGATTTTGTTAGGCTGCCAGCCTTGAACGAAATAGTCGTGACGTGAACGGTTGCGATACCAAAAAAAAAGTTGTTCCTGTGCATCAAGAAAGGTTGCGACTGCCTGTTCCAGCCCATTGAAAGCGGATGCCGGCATATCTTCAAAAAAACTGAGTTGGTAATTTTTGCCGATGTCGCTGTTCGCACGCGGCTCTTTTTCTGGAATGGTCAGCTTTACTGGCAGCTTGGATGCCAGCTTTTCGATCGTGAACTGATCCGTCACTACCATAAAACGCATGGTTCCTTCTTCCAGCAATTGATGAAAAACCTTCCGCGCCAGAATATCCCGTTCCGATTGCAGGCGGCGATGCATTTCATCAAGCACAAAAATATAGCTGTCGAGAATTCGCCTCTTTTCGTAACGCTTCGCCAGACTCTCAAAAACCTTTCTTGCGATCTCGTTCCCACGCCAAGGGTTTGGCATGACATCCAGCAAATGGCTCGCGGCAAAAGCGCAATCCGGCTCCTCCTCATCTGCAAGTTCGATCCGCTCTCCGTGCTCCATGGTTTCCTCTTCCTGAAGAATTTGTTCGCGCCCAAGGCCATGTCGCGTATGCCGTCCGGTCGTATCCTCGTTCGGTAGTTCAAGGCTCAGCAAAGGGTCAATATTTACTTCGCCCCATGGTACACGCGCCAGAATGTCCGGCTCGTAATGCACTGGTCTCCAATCGCGTCCGTCCTTGATCATAAAAGCCGGTAACACGAGATGTTCGGCCTGCCCCTTGAATCGTTCCCGGGGTGAAATTTCCGTTAGACCCCCTAGCTCGCCACCTCCTGTCCCATCAATAATCCTGCCTTTCAAGTCACCAAGTCCTTCCGCGCTGAAACCATCGCGAATGGATTTCATCAGTATCTGACCTTTCTGTTGGTAACAAAACACATAGCTTTCATCCAACATGCGATTGCCCGTTTTGCGACCGTCCGGTTGACGTAAAATACGGCCTACGAGCTGGGTCAGCGCTGTCTTGGAATTCGGATTCGTAAGCACAGCGAGCACATACGCGAAAGGACAATCCCAACCCTCCTGCAACGCCTGCTTGGTGATAATGTAACGTATCTGGCAGTTGCGTGAAAGCAGTCCGCCCACATCGTCTACTTCTTTCAGTTCATCTTTCTCGCTCGTCTTGACCGCCACCATGTCTGCCGTCACGCCGTGCCGCTGGTGCAAATACTCACGCACATCCTCGGCATGGATCATTCCTGATCCGCGCTGATCCTTCCCCGTGCGCTCCACCTGAATCAGGCAGATTGGTCGTATGTATTTACCTGTCTGCGCTTCATATTCGCGTGCCTGCTCTTCAAGAAGATCACGCCGTTCCGCCGCATTTAACAGAGTCTTTCTCCAATCGGTGGATGTCTCATTATGCACATGGAGCTCGAGCTTGATCATCCCCTCGCGCTCGAGAGCCGTGCCTTTCACATCTACAAGCACATTGGCGCCTTCCGGTGGAGTGGCCGAAAGCTCAATGATCATACAGGGATTGAAACCTTCAATCGTCTCCCGAGCGAGCTTGCTATAAGCCTTCTGCCCTTCATCAAGAATGATCAATGGACTGAGCGTTCGCAGTGTATTCCCAAGTGATGTCTTAATCTGTTTCGCGCTGAATTCGCTCGTGTCAAAAGTGTCCAGATTTGGAAATTCGTTCAACCGTGCAGAATGCCCCGCGTAATCTTCCTCTGAAGGAAAGAATGCATCAAACCCGCCGCTGTCGCGGAACATCCGCAGTGTTTCTTTCGTCTGACGAGCCGCTGCGGGGAGCATGAGCAAAAGGATGCAAAGGCTCTGCTCGATGTCGGAGGGGGTGAAATGCTGCGTGCGCTCAAGGATCAATGTTCGCGCACCGGAGGCATTATCGAGCGTCTGCCGGTAGGGATGATCCCGATCTTTGAGCGAGGCGAGAGTCTGACTGTAAATTTGTGTTGTCGGCACGATCCATAGCACCAGCCCCCGGTTGCTTTTGCGGAAATGCGTGTTCACCAAATCCACCGACTTGGTTGCCAGCAATGTCTTTCCACCTCCGGTCGGGATTTTCAGACAGAGGGAAGGCAGTGGCTGCCCCAGTCCATTCTTGCGGGGAAGATAAGTCGTGCGCTTCAGCCGCTCCCACGCCTTGGTAGGCCAGTCAATTCCCAACTCGGGATCAATTGCCCTCGCTTTCGCATCCTTGGCACGCATCTCCGACAGCGCGTCCAGATACTCTCGCACTTCTTTTAAGGTCTCCAGTTGGTATTCCTTGAGCTGGATCATTTGCCCAGAGCCCTCTGGTAAATTTCAAATGGCAACTGGCAGAACTCAATGCTCAGCCGGTCGAGATAATCCTGATCCAGATACTTTGTCGGCGCAAAGACCAGCTTGCGGCGGTTACTGTGTTTCGCGATGGAACGCGCAAGTTCGAGATTCAGCGCGAGATCTTTCAGTTTCGCCATGTCTGGCTCGTAAATCAGAAAGACATCCCGATCCCGGCTTGTGCCGATGAAAGGAGACTTCATTTTCTTCGGTTGAAACTCCTCGCCCGTAGCCGTGAAGAAGACGTAACCGGCCAGTGCCTCGTAACCCGGCAAATCCTTGCCATCCAGAATCGCCTGTTTCCGTAGTTCTTTGCCGAGCCGAAAATAGGAAAACGTTCCCCCAAGCCCAGCACGCAGCGCCTCGTCCTTCGCCTTCGGCACGCCCTTGATCACCCGCCGCACCCGTTCGGCTGTCACATTCTCGCAAATGTTTTCCTTCTTTTGCTCCTGCTCCTTCGTCTCGTAAGGCATCTGACAGAGGATGAAGCGGCGGTTTCCCCCATCCTCTTTGTTTAAGGCGAGGACGGCCTGGGCCGTTGTGCCGCTGCCGGCGAAGCTGTCGAGAATTATGGAGTCTTTCTTCGCTGCGAATGCGTATATCCCTCGCAACAGCTCGGACGGCTTTGTGAAATCGAAAACACGTTTCGTTTCAGAGAAGATGTCACGCAGTTCGTAGGAGCCGAGTCGCGTGTCCATCTCAATCAAGCTGGCGAGCTTCGACTTATACTCGTGAGCATAGACCTTGAGTTCGATGATCTTCGATTCGTCTTCTCCGAATAAAACGCGGCCTGTCTTGAGCATCTCGTCCATTGTCGCGGGCGGGAAGCGATAACCCATCAGCGGCTCCTTACACCGCTTCCCGGTGACAGGATGGAGGATTGGATAACGGTAGCCTTCTCGCCCGGGGTTATGGACGCTTTGACTACCGGTGTAGATGCCACCGTCGTCGATATATTTGTAACGATCGAGTGGCCAGAGGTAGGCCTTGTTATCCTTGAACCATTCGGAATAGGCGACCTGTCGCTTGACGGTGTTCCTGTGCTTTGCGACCAATTCTTTTCCTACCGCGACCAGCCGCTCTTTCACCGGCAACGCATCGGCTTGCCATACCTTCTCAAGTCGCGATTTCAACCTCGCATAGCAGACAATGTTCTCATGTTCGTCGCTGATATTAGTCGGATTGTTATCGGTGACATTCTTCCAAATAATGACTCCCACAAAGTTCTCCTCACCAAACACCTCATCCATCAAAACCCGCAGGTGATGCACTTCATTGTCATCAATCGAAACAAAGATCACGCCATCATCGGTGAGCAGCTCGCGCAAGAGCTTCAGCCGCGGAAGTATCATGCAACACCACTTATCGTGACGGGTGAGATCATCGCGATCCACCGTGCGCCCGAGCCAGTCGCGCATCATCGGTGAATTCACCTTATCGTTATAAATCCAACCTTCGTTGCCGGTATTGTAAGGAGGATCAATGTAGATGCACTTCACCTTGCCATGAAAAGCCGGGAGCAGCGCCTTGAGTGCGTGCAGATTGTCCCCCTCCACAATCAGATTATCGTGCAAGTTCGGACTGGGATTTACCCCTTGCGATTTCACCGCTTCCAGCTCACAGAACGGCACCACCAGATGATGGTTTTGCACAAGTGGTTTGCCTTTAAAGTGAAGTGTGCCATGGGAAAAATCGGGAAGTTATTGAGCGGGAAATTCGGTAATGTGCGACGACAAATTTCCGCTCATTTCACCTTATTTGAGTTGTTCACCGGTTGGGTGGAGTTGCTCACTTTTAATGACAAGTTCTTCGCAGGTTATTCACCATCCGTCTTGGATGGCCGGGCTGCAAAAATAGCCCTCATTCTAATGCGCACGATGTTTGAATCGCGGCACGGAGCGCAAGGGGAGCTCCATTTGGATGGGACGTTGTATTGTCGGGAATGTGATGCGTCGCAGTGCGCGATGAAGGATGGTCAGGAGTTTAGTCATGGTTGTTTGAGCACTCGGAGAAGTGCGATTTGTACGCCCTGAATGATGAGTTCACGGGCGGGGATAAGGTCCGGGAACTCCGGATTTTCAGCTTTCAGAAAAGGTTTTCCGCCACGTATGTCGTAGCGTTTCAGCGTCGTCTCCCCGTCAATCAACGCCGCCACAATATCGTTATGACGAACATCTCGTGGCTCGCGTTTTTCCAGAACCACAATGTCTCCGGATAGAATTCCCGCCCCTGTCATCGAATCTCCTCTTACCTTCAGAGCAAATACTTTTGCTCCGCGCCGGAGCCGCAATGTCTCCAATCCCACCGAAACACATCCTTCGGATTCCTGCTGTTGATCCAGTGCGAAGCCTGCGGGGATGGTTCCGTAAACGGAAATCTGGATGCTCCGAGGCTTGGGATCGTTTTTTAAAATAATCCCACGGGCTTTGTGCGGCTGACGCTTCATCGCGTCTTTGTCCTCCAGTGCCTTCAGGTGACAGCTTACTGCATTCCGACTCTTAAATCCAAAGCGTGCCTGAATCTCCCGGGTGCTTGGGGAAAGTCCATCAGACTGCTGTTCGGAAATGAAATCGTAGATCTCTTGTTGGCGTGACGTGAGCATACTGTGCATTTGCACAGTATTATTTATGTAATGAATGACAAGGGAAATTTCGGGCTTTTAACCGGGTGTGATTAAAAGTGGTGTGTTTATAAATACGAGCTGGATGCCATGATCATCAAACGCGCTATTCTTAATTCCGCTGCCAACGCTCCCACCAAGGATGCAGCGCGCGCTATTTTGAGAAAGGCGGGTTTTCATATTGAGATGATCGGCCCGTTCCTGAAGACCGCTTGGGTAAAACAGCAGGAACTCAAAAAGCATGCATCCAAAAAGCCTCAGCCTCCGCCCACTTAACCGCATTTTCCGCACTTTTTTGGTTAGTGTCAGTGTTCGGAATAATCCAACGAAGCCGGTATTCTCAGGTAGGTTGGGCACTTGCTCAGCGCCTCCGCGCTGCCCCACGGAGCATGAGAGAAGGATTACAGGCTATTTGCGCATTAGATAGACCAATTCCGAGGTGCCAGCTTTGGTCAGGTTTAAAGGAAAGCCGGATTGTATTAGTCCTTGCCAGCGAGGTGGAGTTTGATCTCGGGATGATCTTCCAGCCAGAGTTTGTAGGTGTCCCCGGTTTCTAGAGCATCTGCGTCAATTGATGGCTGATTCGCCAATGCCACCCATGGAAACAGCGTGATGCACAGAAGAGAGAGGAGGTTTTTCATGGATATTGTTTTTAAAATGAAGTGGAGCACTGAGGCTAGGCACCCTTTCAATAGGCTTTCGTACGTGACCATGCAAAACCGGAAAGCGGAATGTGAAGACCGGAAAGCACGGACGGACGCTATACGACTGTTTGAACTGAAACTGTTTCGCGCAAAGCCGGATTTTCTTTTAGATCCTTTGCGTCTTGGCGGCTTTGCGCGAGAACTCTGATTAGTCAGGGGCGCTATTTTGTCATTCTGGCGAGGGCTTCCTGCGACCAGCGCTGTGGATCGGTTGCCCGCTGCGCTGCGGTGAGAGCGGGTAGGGTTAAGGTGTTTTGATAAGCCTCACTTGCCCCCGTCAGGTTGCCATCGATCTGTCTGCGCAATGCGATGGTGAATTCGATTTCAGCATCTGGATTGGGGAGTGTGTTGCGCCAATCGACTTCGTTTTGTTCTCTCAGTAAAAAGCGAATCTGGCTTTTGGTAAAAGGATCACCGATGTCGTTATTGCGAGCCACTAGCCAAGTGGCTTTGGCTCGGTCCGGTTCACCACCGCGCGTCTGGAGAATGCCCAGTAAGACAAAAAGACGTCCGCGCTGGAATGGAGTGGCGGGAGCTTCATTCATGGCAACTAGCGCCAACGTGGAAACTGCGGCTCCTATCCGGCCGAGTTCATCCTGATAAAGCGCGAGTTCAATGCGCGTGGATGCGTCGGTCATGTTCGCGTTCGCTTCCTCATAGGCCTCAAGCGCTTCATTTGTGCGGGAAGCTTTTCGCAAAGCCCGAGCCAGTGCGAGTGACCGGGCGGGAGTGGGCTGGAGATTTCGTGCAATTCTGGCGACGGCAACTGCCTCATCAGGTCGGCCGGCAGCAGTCTCAATATCCGCCTTGAGATCGAGTGCCTCAGGAAAGCGCATTTCACGGCGTAGCGTTTCGTCGATCAATGCAGCAGCGGCAACGGCATCTCCCTTCTGCCATAAAATTTGGGCGGCACTCAGTCCGGAGTCGGCATCCCACGGGAAGTCTTTCATGGAACGCTGAAATGCAGCGAGCGCTTCGTCTGGTTTTCCTTTCACTGCCAGTGCGGTGCCTTTGAAATAATCATGACGCGCAATACGATGCGCACGGAGTTCAAACCAATCCGGCCAGCTCGCAATTGACGCCAGTGTGAATACGCCGATTGGCAGACATACCGCCCGCCATTCGCGGCGCTTGATGCTGGAGCAAATACTCACCGTGCCATGCGCTGCAAGCAGGATCAAAAATGGCACGACCGCGAGACGGTAGCGGTCCGAGAGCTTGAACGGAATGATCGAGGCTGCCAGCGCGAGGGTCATCAACAGCACAAGCCAGGAGCCAGGACGTCCCTTCCGCGCACTGAAGATACCTGCGCAGGCGAGCGGGAAAACCAGCCACCAGCCCGGCCACGGCAGAGTCATGATTTCTGCCTCGCTGCGATATGCGGCAAGATCGAACTCTTTACTGTATTCCGTTGCGCTCGCGAGCATTGCTGCCCGGCGAGCAAGGTTCCACATGACAGCCGATTTTTGCTCCGACAAAAGCGCCGCAGTTTTCTCTTTCCAGTAGTGTTCGATTTCCGTCACCGAATGCGCCCCGGCGCGATGAGGCTGAAGCATGAAATTATTGAACTGCACACCGGGTGGAATTGCCCTGCCCGCAAACGCTGGATCAAGGCCGGAGTACAGTGACCAGGATGCCTGACGCCGCAGCAGCCATTCTCCGACGAGTGTGTGGTTACGCCATAGGATCGGCAGAACGAGCAGGATGAAACCAGACGTGGCAAGCAGGGTGTCGCGGACAAAAAGTCTGCCGGATCTTCGGTGCCGCCATGCAATCCATAGAGCGAGTAGGGGAATCGCAAGCAGGAGATTCGGACGCAACATTGCAGCAAATGCCCAAGCGAGCCCGCCCAGAAACGCCTCCAGTTTTTTTGCGTCTGGCTTCACGATAAACCACACCGCAAGCAGGGAGAAAAAGAGCGAGAGCGATTCGGAAAACTGTTCTCCTTCATAAATCACCACCGGCCAGTAAAGGGCATAGAGCAACCCGGCCACGACGCCGGTTTTCCGTCCCCAAAACCGCGTCGCGATCAGCATGGTCAACATCGATCCCGCCACACCCGCCAGGAGTTGTGCGATCTTCAGTGTCCAGATGTTGTCTCCAAAAGAAAGTCGTAGAGCGGCAATGATCCCGGGGTAAACGGGCGTGTAATTGGTCGGCTCAAGCCATAGCCATTGGTTGTGATCGATAATTGGCCTGGCCATCTCCTCGTAAGACGAGGCATCCACCACATGAAATCCGAACAAGGGTGAGTCCGAAGTTTGGAGTAGATAGATGAGGCGTAGTAAAAATGCACATATCGCAACCGTGGAAAGCAGCAGTAAACGGTGACGGTTGCAGCGCGACATCTGGGAGTATCGAGAGTGTCTAGCGCTGCCGGGTTTGGCTAGTCTGCATTTCTCACACCTATACAGCAGGGTAGATCGGAATTGGTGAGAATAAGAGCGCGCAGGGGGACTGATCGGTGAAGCCGGGAATTTCCGGGTAGGATGGGCATCTTGCCCGCCGTCATAGGCGTCTCGACTATGACTCTTTATAATGTGGAGCATCACTCCTGTGGCAAAGCGGATGGCCTCCATGTCTGGAACTGCTCGGGCAAGATGCTCTCGCAGGCGGGCAAAATGGAGCGGAGCGACATAGCCGACCGCAGGGAGCCCGAAGGGGCAGCACGGGGGTGCTGAGCAAATGCCACTAACTCCCTTTACCAACTGCGTGACTCATGCGTTTTTCTCACCACTTATAACAGCGGGATCGGAGTCCCGCTGGCCGCACAGGATAAAAACCTGTGCTCCGTTTGCACAGGCCGCACACCCTCATTCGACTCACTACGCGAGCCCCAAATGCTTGAGCACTTCGGGCGGTGGTCCGGGGAATTCGGCGAGGGGAATATTGCCGACGTAGCCGATGGCTTTCCACCCTTCCGGTGTGGAATAGTAGCCGCCTGTAATGAGTGCGCGGAATTTGGCGAAGAAGCTGAAGCCGGATTTTCTCGCTTCTGTGCCGTCCGCGACGATGTCGTCGAGGAGTGCGCTATGCTGTGCAGCTTCATTTTCAGCAAAGTTTTTACCGAAACGTTTTGTCGCCTCTGCATTCAACCATTCGAGACCCTTACGAATCACATCGAGGTCGTTCATCTGATATTCGTAAGGCGCGCTCACCCATTCATCCACGAAGTTGGTGATTCCTACTTTACTCGCTGCGGGACCATTTTCGTCTTCCGGAATGATGATGTCTGCCAGAGCGGAGACGGTTTGTTTTTCCAAATCAGTAAGCGTGAGAGGCCAGGGGATTTCCTTCTTGAGCAGGTTAGGGTCGGTGCCAATACCGCGTGAGGTCGCGCCAAATGCCGGAATTTCCGCCAGCGCCATTGCCGAGGAAAGTGCGATCACGCGCTTGAGCGCCTCGCGTCGGGTGATGTTGGTGAAATTAGTCATGAAAATTTTAAATACGCGAAGCGCACGCCCTTCTTCCTTTGTCCATAGTCCTTCTCCCTTTATCTCCACTCATAGATTTCCTTTCTTCAGCTCCTCAGCGATATGAGTGCAGGAGCGCATGGCCAGCGCCATGATACTGAGTGTCGGGTTTTTGTCTGCGTTGCTGGCAAAAGGACCGCCGTCGGTAACAAAAAGATTCTTCACTTCCCACGCTTGGTTCCACTGATTCAACACACTCGTCTTGGGATCGCTGCCCATGCACGTCGTGCCGACCTCATGAATGATCGAGCCACCGGCCGCAATTGCCTTTTCAGGATCGAGCTCCACTTTGCCGATCACCTTGCCGCCCATCGCCTCGATGATGCTTTGAAATGTCTGCTGCATGTGAACCGCCTGTTTTTTTTCGTGATCGCTCCATTTCCAATGAAAGCGCAGGACGGGAATTCCGTATTTGTCTTTCTTGTCGGGATCGAGTTCGCAGTAGCTGTCTTCGTTCGGGATCATTTCGCCGCGTCCGCTGAAGCCGATGATGGAGCCGTAGTAGCGGCGCGCCTCGTCTTTGAGTTTCTTGCCGTAGCTGGCTGCGTTGGGAAGATAAGTGCCCATGCCGGGCATCCGGCGTCCGCCGCCAAACTCAATATGATAGCCGCGCGCGAAATCGAGTTTCCCGCCGAGTTGCTCCTTGTAGCGCCACCACGGCATATACATGTGCATCGCCGAGACGCCGTCTTCGTTGTGTGGCGGACAGTTTTCCAGCGCGGGGATTTGTCCCTGGAGATCGCTGCCGACCGTATCCATGAGATAGCGACCGACTTTCCCCGACCCATTTGCGAGCCCGTTTGGAAACAGTGCGCTTTTGGAGTTTAGCAAAATGCGCGCGCTTTCGACCCCGCTCGCCGCTAACACGACGACTCGCGCCGTGGCCCTTTCCTCCTTGCCTGTCTCCTTATCTATATAAAGCACGCCCGTCGCCTTGCCGTCTTTATCCAGGGTGACTTCGCGCACCATGGCGTCGGTAATGATGTCGAGGTTGCCCGTTTCGATGGCCGGAGGAAGCAGTACCGTCGTGCTTTGGAAATTCGCCTTGATCGAACAGCCGCGGATACATTCCGTCGCGTAAAAGCAGGCGGCGCGGTTGTTGAGCGGTTTGGTAAGAATCGCGAGATGTGAAGGGATGACCGGAATGCCCAGCGGTTTGCAGTGCTTTTGCGTGAGTAGCTCGTAAGCGCGCGGCTTGGGCGGCGGCTGGAGCGATCCGTTGAGGGAGTCGGGCGTGTTCTCTAGCCCCTCGTTACTGCCGAAGACGCCGACGAGCGCCTCGGTTTGATCATACCACGGCTCAAGCTCTTGGTATTCAAACGGCCAATCCAGCCCGAGACCATCGCGCGACTTCGGCTTGAAGTCGTAGGGGCCCATGCGAAGCGAGATACGTCCCCAGTGATTGGTCCGTCCGCCGAGCATACGCGGGCGCCACCACATGAAATTCTGATTCGTCCCGCGCGATTTCCAGTCAGTGGCCTCATGCCAGCCTTCTTGTCCTCTGCGTTTCACCATGTAAGGTTCGCCTGGGACGTTCCAGCCGCCGTTCACCGTCGCGTCGAAGAACCCGAAGTGTTTGTCCTGCGTGGGCACGCCGCGAAGCGGGGCATCAGCAGGTGTCTGAAACATCGCAGTCTCCTGCACCGGATCGTAATTGCGTCCGGCCTCCAGCATCAGCACTTTCAGTCCCGCCTTGCAGAGCACGTAAGCCGACATCCCGCCACCCGCGCCCGAGCCGACAACTATCGCGTCGTAAGAAGGCAGCGTCTTGCGGGAAGTGATGACAGGCATGGATTAGTGCGAGGTTTTGCAGGGATTGAGGTCTGCGAAAACACAAAAGACACGAAACAGAGTTGATCGAAAAGAACAGAATTACCCGCTCCGGCGGTTGGTCGAAAGCGTGCTACCGTGCGCCGTAACGTCGCCGCTGAGCGTGCGATTTTCCAGCGGGACGCCCGCCGCCTCCACTTCCGCCGCGTGGATTGCGTCCACCACCGCCGCCACGTGGGCGTCTTTCTGCATCAGCCGGATCTGCCTTGGGTGCAGGTGCCGCGTAATCGAATCCCTCTGCTTTCTTCCGGATGATCCCGCGTCCGATAAATTTCTCGAGCGCGCGAAGATCGCCATGTTCGTCTGGTGTGACAAAACTGATCGCGTCGCCGATTGCCTGTGCGCGGCCGGTGCGTCCGATGCGGTGGACGTAATCCTCCACCTGCATGGGAAAGTCGAAATTTACGACATGAGAGATACCGTCCACATCAATGCCGCGCGCAGCGATATCGGTCGCCACGAGGACGCGGACTTCGCCGGATTTAAATTCCTTCAAAGCGCGAAGCCGCTGGTTTTGTGAGCGGTTAGAATGGAGTGTCGCCGAGCGGATCCCTTCCTGTTCGAGCCTGCGTGCAATACGGTCGGCGCTATGTTTCATGCGGACAAATACCAGCACCATATTCATGCCGGGTTCGCGGAGAAGATGGCCGAGCAGTGTTTGTTTCAGATGACGCGGAATTTCATACACCATCTGCGTCACGGTCTCGGCCGGGTTGGAGCGGCGTCCGATCTGCACGAGTTTGGGCGCATGCTGGAAGTCATGGGTGAGCGCTTCGATCTCGCGCGAAAGTGTCGCGGAGAAAAGCAGCGTCTGCCGTTTTTGCGGAAGCGCCTTCACGATCTTTCGGATGTCGGGAAGGAAACCCATGTCGAGCATCCGGTCCGCTTCATCCAGCACGAGGAATTGCAGCTCGGGAAAATGGACGTGGCGTTGGGACATCAAATCGAGCAGACGACCGGGCGTTGCCACGATAATATCTACACCGGCGCGCAGATTTGCAATTTGCGGACGTTCACTGACGCCGCCGTAAATGGTCGCCATGCGTAGAGGGAGATGCTTGCCGTATGCGCGGACGTTTTCCTCGATTTGCACGACGAGCTCGCGTGTGGGAGCGACGACGAGTGCACGGATTCCGCCCCTAGCGCTGCGAGGCGTTTCGGCTAGCTTGGTGAGAATGGGAAGGGTGAAAGCGGCTGTTTTTCCGGTGCCGGTCTGGGCGATCCCGATAAGATCATGGGAGGCTAAAATGGGTGGAATGGCAGCAACCTGAATGGGGGTGGGCTCTGTGTAACCGGCATCTTGAACCGCTTGAAGAATATGGGCGTTCAGCCCGAGTGCACGAAATGGCATGGTCGCCACTATGAGATGAGCGCTGCTTTAATAGCACGCTTTTTAATCACACCCGAGCGGTCGCGTCAGGCCACCGTTCGTTGCAGGGCGGCGAGCCAGCCGTGCAGTCTCTCCGCAAGCGGACGATCTTCGTTCTCTGCGATGTGCAGCATATTGTTGAGCATGCGCACCAGCATCACACGTGGAGAGGTGGGGAGAAGGTGGTGAGGCTGGAGCTCCATCCCCTGTGTTTCCAATAAGCGCTGGCAGTCGGCAAGGCGCAGGATTTGGCCTTTGTGGAATGGATCGAAAAATATGCTGTCTAGTCGCGCGGCGAAGTGTCCAGGAAGTCCCACTCCTTGCACTTTCAACCCGGCCCGTCTGCCGATGGCGATGTAGATCAGGGAGAGGGAGAGCGGGATGCCGAGGCGGGAGTCAATGACGCGCGGGATGAGGGAATTATCCGAGTCGTAATAGTCTTCTTCATTGCCGCGAAAGCCCAGTTCCTCGCCGAGGTATTCCGCCATTTTGCGAATCTGCTCCGTTGGAGCGCTGATCCCTCTCACTCGAAGCTGCAATTCCGCGCCCCATGCATCCAGCCTCGATGATTCCTCGGTGAAGTCCTCGCCGGGAAGCACAGCTGCGGCGAGCGCCCAAGCGGCGGTTTCGATATCACCCCGGTCGTTGAAGTGAGCGCAGAGATCGCTGAATACTCGCACCGCCTTTTGCTCCTCCAGCTGCATGATCACTTCCCTCAGTCGCCGTTCCGCCCGCCCGGAAACATCTGGGAGCAGGTCGCGTAAATCGCTCAGGATACATTCGCCGCGAGACTCCAATTGCGCCTGCACGAGCGCTGCCATATCCGAGTCTTCGTCGGCTAAAAGCGTGAGTATGGATTCGCGCTGGGCTAACATGGGTGCAATTTATTCCAGCACGAAGCGGGCGCAAGGGAAAGGATTGGAGGATTTTGTTAAAAGCGGAATGTGGAGAACGGAATGCGGAGAGACATCTAAATTCTAAACATTACCGCCTGACCGTCGTAGAGCATCGCCGTTGCAGGCAGGTTCTTTAAAATTGAGCAGTCGAGGAGACTGTTGAAATACTCAACGACGCTTATCGTCGGGGCTAAATTTCGCTCCTTGACCTACCTGCGCCCACGTCTTGTCTCGCTCTACTAAAAACGTCCGCTTGGAGTAAGTTTAACCGCGATTCGAGCGGAGCGTGTAAGCTTTGCCGCTTTTAAGGGCCGACGCCTTCGGTGTGCTTCCAATCAAAAAGCCGCTCCGGTTTCCCGGAGCGGCTTTGAATTGGAAGCGGCGGTCATAGACGCGCCGTTATAGCGAGGTGCTTAGCGTTTGCCTACGAGCTTGCGGGCGGGGGCTTTCGCCTTTGCCTTGGCTTTCGCTGCGGGCTTTGCGGCTCCGCCCTGACGCTTCTCCTCGATTGCGGCTTGCGCTGCTGCGAGGCGAGCGACTGGCACGCGGAATGGCGAGCAGCTCACGTAATTCAAGCCAACGCGATGGAAGAACTTCACGCTGTCTGGATCGCCGCCGTGCTCTCCGCAAATGCCGAGCTTGATGTCAGGACGTGTCTGGCGGCCTTTTTCAATGGCGATCTTCACGAGCTGACCGACGCCGACTTGATCGAGCGACGCGAACGGATTCTTTTTGAAGACTTCGTTCTCGGTGTAAGGCATGAGGAAATTACCCATGTCGTCGCGGCTGATGCCGAGCGCGGTCTGGGTGAGATCGTTTGTGCCGAAGCTGAAGAACTCAGCGGTCTGCGCGATTTCGTCTGCTGTGAGCGCGCCGCGAGGAACTTCGATCATGGTGCCGACCTGATAGCTCAGCTTCACTTTCTTTTCCTTCTGCACTTCGGCAGCAACGCGGTGAACGATTTCCACCTGGAGATCGAGTTCCTTCTTGAATCCGACGAGCGGGATCATGACTTCTGGCTTCACTTTGATGCCCTTCTTCTGGACTTCGGCAGCCGCTTCAAAAATGGCGCGTGCCTGGGTCTCGGTGATTTCGGGATACGCGATGCCGAGACGGCAGCCGCGATGTCCGAGCATCGGGTTGAACTCGTGCAGTGCGTTCACGCGGGCGATGACTTTCTCCGTTGGGATGCCGAGCTTTTTGCCGAGATCAGCCTGTGCTTTTGCTTCGTGCGGGACGAATTCGTGAAGCGGCGGATCGAGCAAGCGGATGGTCGCCGGGAGGCCTTTGAGGGCCTTGAAAATGCCGACGAAATCTTCACGTTGATACGGAAGAATCTTCGCGAGCGCTTTTTTGCGGTCTGCAACGTTGTCGGCCAGAATCATTTCGCGAACGGCGTCAATACGGTCGCCTTCGAAGAACATGTGCTCGGTGCGGGTGAGGCCGATGCCGGTCGCGCCGAACGCGATGGCGTTCTCGGTCTGCTCTGGATTATCGGCGTTGGTGCGCACTGCGAGACGGGTCGCTTTTGAGCACCATTGCATCAGCTGGTTGAATGCCTTGAACTTCTCGGTGGCTTGCGCGGCTTTGTCGCCGTGGATGGTGCCGGTGATGATTTCGCTCGGCGAGGTCTTGAGCTGGCCGCCATAGACAGTGCCGGTGGTGCCATCAATCGAGAGGAAATCGCCTTCCTTGAAGGTCTGTCCGGAGATGGTCGCGGTCTTCTTGTCGTAATCAATCAGCACTGCGGAAGCACCGCAGATACAGACTTTACCCATCTGACGGGCAACGAGTGCTGCGTGTGAGGAAACGCCGCCTTTTGCGGTGAGGATGCCTTCTGCCGCGATCATGCCGCGGAGATCTTCCGGGGATGTTTCGTTGCGAACGAGGAGCACTTTCTCTCCGCGATCGGCTGCGGCTGCAGCGCGATCGGCGTTGAGATAGATTTTGCCCGAAGCTGCACCGGGACCTGCTGGCAGACCCTTGGCGAGTTCCTTGGCTTTCTTGACGTCCGCGAGATCGAAGATTGGCGCGAGGAGCTGGTCGAGCTGATCGGCCGGGTTGCGAAGAATCGCGGTTTCCCAGTCGATGAGCTTCTCCTTCACCATGTCCATGGAGAACTTGAGCGCGGCTGCTGCGGTGCGCTTGCCGTTGCGGGTTTGGAGCATGAACAGCTTGCCGTCCTGGATGGTGAACTCGACGTCCTGCACATCCTTGAAATGCTTCTCCAGCGTGGAGCGCACTTTCATCAGCTCGGCATAGCTCTTTGGCATCTGCTTCTTGAGGTCCGCTACTGGCTCAGGAGTGCGAACGCCTGCAACGACGTCTTCGCCCTGGGCGTTGATGAGGAATTCACCGTAGAATTCATTCGCGCCGTTCGCGGGGTTGCGGGTGAACGCAACGCCGGAGCCGGAATCTTCGCCCGTATTTCCGAAGACCATCGCCTGCACGTTAACAGCGGTTCCCCATTCGGTCGGGATGTTGTATTTGCGACGATAGACATTCGCGCGATCATTCATCCATGAACCGAACACGGCGCCTGCCGCGCCACGGAGCTGATCCCACGGATCGCTCGGGAAGGATTTACCGGTGCGATCTTTCACCAGCTTCTTGAAACGCTTCACCAGCTCTTGCTGGTCGGCAGCGGTCATGTCGCTGTCCACGATGTCGCGGTGATATTTCGAGTGCTTGAACTCTTCGATCACGACCTCGAACGGCTCGTGGTCTTCGCCTTCACGCTTTTGAACGCCGAGAACGACATCCCCATACATCTGCACAAAGCGACGGTAGCAATCCCATGCGAAACGCTCGTTCTTCGTGGCTTTGCCGAGCGAGATAACCGTCTCGTCGTTGAGGCCGAGGTTCAAAATGGTGTCCATCATGCCGGGCATGGAATCACGCGCGCCGGAGCGCACCGCGACGAGGAGCGGGAAGCCTTTCGCATCGCCGAACTTGTAGCCCATGATCTTTTCCATGTTCTTCACACCGGCTTCCATCTGCGATTGCAGCGAGGCGGGGTAGGTGCGCTTGTTGGCGTAGAAATAGGTGCAGACTTCCGTGGTAACGGTGAAACCGGGAGGCACTGGGAGACCGATACGGGTCATTTCCGCGAGATTCGCGCCTTTGCCGCCGAGGAGCGCCTTCATGCTGCCGTCGCCGTCAGCCTTTGCGTTGCCCCATGTGTAAACGTATTTAGTGGATTTGCCCGACGACTTTGCGGCGGGTTTTGTGGATTTTGCCATTTTGGAGTGGATGTGTGTTTAGAGGTGAAAGAGACACCCGACGGTAAACCGCAACGCTTGAAGGAAATCGAAGACGCAGGGAGACGACGGGAAAAGAGCCGAGTGGTATGCCACAGGCAGCCGCAGGAGAAAAGGGGAGATTTCTAATTTTTGAGCTTCTCAACAAAATCTGTCCACGGAAAACACAGAAGAACACGGAAACAGAACGGATGTGAAGCATCCGAACCATAAGCAGCGGCAGACGATGGATGCGCGCGGTTTTTCTTAAAACTTAACACTTAAAACTCGGTCACTGAGAAGGAGTAAGATCAAGAGCAAGACAGCCGAGCGTAGCGAGACAGATGCGGGTGCAGGTGTGGTCAAAGTGTAAGATTTTGCCTCAGCGAAATTCGTCGCTGAGTTTCAACAACCTCATAAAACCGAAATTCCCAAGCGACTAACATTTTCTGTGTCCTTCTGTGTCTTCCGTGGACAATGCTGCGGATAAGAAAGCAAACTGTCCTAACCACGCCCTTTCTCCTTTCAACTTCTTCCCTCATCCTTTCCCCCATGCCCGCACACACCGCAACTTTCACCATCCGCACCAAAGGCAAGGGCACTTACGAAATCACCGATGACGTCGCGCAGATTGTCCGGTCTAGCGGGATCAAAACCGGGACTGCGACCGTCTTCATCCAGCACACGAGTGCGTCGTTGATAATATATGAGAATGCCGACCGCTCAGCGCGGACGGATTTGCATGAGTTTTTCGAGCGATTGGTTCCAGAAAATGAGGATTACTTTATCCACACCGCCGAGGGACCAGATGACATGCAGTCGCATCTTCGGATGGTGCTCACCCGCACCAGCGAAGTGATTCCCATCGCTGGCGGACGCATGGCTCTCGGCACCTGGCAGGGGATATTTGTCTTCGAGCACCGAACTGCATCCCACCAGCGCTCCATTGTCGTGTCGGTTCTGGGTGAATAATTCGTACATTAAAAAGTTCAACTTATAAGAAACCACAGGTTGAAATTTTATTTCCGGGGGCTATGGGTAATGGATAAGGGTAGTTTCCCCTCCAAACCATAATCCCCAAGCTTATGAGAACTTCATCCCATTCCACTTTCCTAAGCCGCATTCTCGCGGCTTTTTTTGTTTTAATTAC
>Ga0105047_10006533_pt1 | contig 19760 bp, 14 predicted proteins | sample MAT04_FD_78384 | JGI IMG/M metagenome (GOLD analysis project Ga0105047, IMG submission 78384) | Freshwater microbial communities from Lake Fryxell liftoff mats and glacier meltwater in Antarctica - MAT-04 (megahit assembly) | ecosystem: Environmental > Aquatic > Freshwater > Ice > Liftoff...
ACGCGCATCGAAGTGCAGGCCCGCACCCCGGCGGGCGGCACGGACCTCCCATTGGCGCACACGCTGGAGAAGGAAATCGCGCTGCGGATGGTTCGCTGAGCGCGAAGTCGTTTCACCCCAAGAAGAAAGCCAGGCCGTGAGGCCTGGCTTTTTTGATGTCGGGAATGGTTTCCCCCCACGTTCCTACCGCCGCCGCCGGCGCGAAGGCCCGCAGTAGTAACCCCCGCCGCTCAGACGCGCTGCCCGCACCGAGACGGGAGCCTCCGTGCGGCCATCTTTTTCCTGCTCAAAGACGGCGCTGTACTTGTAGTTGAAGCCTTCGAGCTTGGTGCGCTCGATCTTTTGGGTGATAAACCGCTCGATCGCTGCCACATGCCGGGCGTCCGCGGCGACCATCAAGGTGAAAGCATCGCCCGAGGCTTCGGCCCGTCCCGTGCGCCCGATGCGGTGGACGTAATCTTCCGGGTGCTGCGGCACATCGTAATTGATGACGTGGCTGACGCTCAGGATGTCCAAGCCCCGTGCGGCGATGTCCGTGGCCACCAGCACCTCGTAGTGCCCATCGCGAAAGCCTTGCAACGCCCGCTCGCGCTCCTTCTGCGTGCGATTGGAGTGCAGCACGGCGACGGCGTGGTTGTCGCGCTTGAGCAGGCCAGTGACGCGGTCGGCGCCGTGTTTCGTGCGGCAGAAAATCAACACCGAGTCGTACTGCACCTTTTCCAGCAAGGCGCAGAGCAGTTCGCCCTTCTGGTCTTCGGCCACCGGATAGATCTGATGTCGCACCGTGGCCGCGGGCGCGCGCCGGGCACCAATCTCGATGGTCTCCGGCGAGCGCATGGCCCACTTCACCAGGCCGGCGATCTCCGGCGGGATGGTGGCCGAAAAAAGCGCCGTGTGGCGGCTGCGCGGGGTGCGCTCCACGATGCGCCGCACGTCGGGCAAGAAGCCCATGTCCAGCATCCGATCCGCCTCGTCGAGCACCAGGAACTCCACGGAATCCAGCTTGCAGGTCCCGCGCTCGAGGTGGTCCAGCAAGCGGCCGGGCGTCGCCACCAACACGTCCACGCCGTCGCGCAAGGCATCATTTTGCGCGCCGTAACCCACACCGCCAAACACCACCGCAACGCGCAAGTCGGTGAAGCGGGCGAAATCGCGGAAGGCCGTCTCCACCTGGGCCGCCAGTTCGCGGGTTGGCTCCAGCACGAGCACGCGGGGCTTGGCGGAATGTTTGCCGAGCTTGGTCAGAATGGGCAGCGCGAACGCCGCCGTCTTGCCCGTGCCGGTCTGGGCGCTGCCGATGATGTCTTTGCCTTCGAGGATCAGCGGGATGGCCCGCAACTGGATGGGGGTTGGCTCCACATAGCCCATCGCCTTGACGCCTTGCAGCATGGGCTCAGAAAGCCCGAGTTTGGTAAATGGCATGGCGAAGCGTAGCAGAAGGCCGCACCCCACTGAAAGCAAATGTCCGCGACGCCAGCACCGGCACAGCGCGTATGCATGAAGGCATGCAAGCCTTTCGGCCAAGCAATTCAGGAGGTTTCGGCGCCGACCGGCTGAAGCCGGGACTCCCAACCACCGAGTTCCAGCCCGGCATCAGGGCCTTCCTCGCCTTCACGCATACGCGCTGGCACCGGCAAGCGTGCCGCGGGAGCAATCCAGCCCGGTGAACTGGGCGGGAACGGGTGCTTCCTACCGCGGCCTCATTCGGCCCTGCGGCGGGCTTAATGTTCGCTTAAGGTCGGCGCTGTCAGCCTGCCGACGGATGCGCGTGCCGCCCCTCTTTGAGTTCGTTGCAAGATCTCGTCGTCGTCAACCTGAGCGTATGGCGCGGACTGACGTCCACGGCTACGAGGTTTTGCCAGTGCTGCCCTTGCCCGATTGGTCCTGCCCATGAGAATCCTGGTTGTCGAAGATGAACCGGACTTGCTCGCCGTCCTCGCCCGAGGACGCGCGAGGAGGAGTATGCGGTGGACACTGCCGCCGATGGCGAGGAGGGTTTGTACAAGGCGACCAACTGGGACTACGACGTCATCGTGCTGGATGTCATGTTGCCCAAGCTGGACGGCTGGGAATTGCTGGGCCAATTGCGCAAGCTGAAGAAGACCCCCGTGCTGATGCTGACGGCGCGGGACGCGCTGCGGGACCGGGTCCGCGGCCTCGACGCCGGGGCGGACGATTACCTGACCAAGCCGTTTGATTTCGAGGAACTGCTGGCGCGCCTGCGGGCGCTCATCCGCCGCGCCAGCGGGCAGGCGACGCCGGTGATCGAGTTCGGGGACCTGGCGCTCGACACGCTGGCCCGCCAGGTCCGGCGGCGCGGTGTGGAACTGCCGCTCACGGCGCGCGAATATGCGCTGGTAGAGTTGCTCGCGCTGCGGCGCGGCCAGGTGGTGACGCGCACCGAGCTTTACGAGCATCTGTTCGACGAGGAAGACGCCACGCTCTCGAACCTGCTCGATGTCCATGTTTCCAACATCCGCAAAAAGCTGGGCCACGAATTCATCGTGACCCGGCGCGGGCATGGCTATTGCATCGAATGACCGCCTTTCACCGCTCCATTCGCTGGCGGATGCAGGTCTGGCACGGCCTGGTGTTGCTGGCCGTGCTGGTGGGGTTTGGCACCACGGCCTACTGGCTGGTGCGCGACATCCATTTCCGGCGCGTGGACCAGGAATTGCAGCGCCGGCTGGCGGTCGTGGCCGCCGCAGTGCGGCCGGGGCTGCCGCTGCGCAACGTCAATGGGCGCCTGTTACCCGCCGTGCAATTCTTCGCGGAGCAGCAGGCGCTGTTCGGCGGCGCGGAGGGCGCGAAGTTTTACTACCTGCTGTGGCTGCCCGATGGCGGCATCCTCTCGGCGTCCACGAATGCGCCGGCCAACATTCCCCCGCCGGACCGGGAAGGGACGCTGGTGCAGGGGCAGTTGCGGACGCGCGGCACGCTGCGGGAGATTTCGATGAGCCGGCCCATCGGTGCGGGCCTCGGGCCGCGAGGCTTGGGCGGACCGCGGATGGTTTCGGCCTTGGTGGGTTGCTCGACGGTGCCGGAATGGGCGGAGCTGCGCCGCTTCGGCTGGCTGCTTGCGGCGGCGGGCGCGGGCGTGCTCGCGCTGGGGCTGGCGGTCGGCTGGTGGCTCTCGGCGCGGGCCATCCGGCCGCTGGCGCAAATCAGTGCCGCTGCCCGGAGCATCAGCGAGGGGAACCTCGCGGAGCGCATCAACCCGAGCGAAACCGACAGCGAACTGGGCCAGCTCGCGGTGGTCCTGAATCGCACGTTTGACCGCCTGCAAGCGGCGATGGCGCGGCAGATCCAATTCACCGAGGATGCCTCGCATGAGCTGCGCACGCCGCTGGCGGTGCTGTTGTCGCAGACCCAGACCGCGCTCAAACGCGAGCGCCCCGCCGAGGAATATCGCGAGGCGCTCGCCGCCTCGCAGCGCGCGGCCCAACGCATGGCCCGGCTCACGGAATCGCTCATGTTGCTCGCGCGGCTGGACGGCGGTGGCGAGCTGTCATTCCAGCCAGTCGCACTGGATCAAGTTGTCCGCGACGTGGCGCAACTCCTGACGCCGCTGGCCGCGGAGAAGGACATCCGCGTCCAGACCGACCTCGCGCCTGCGCAATGCCTGGGCGATGAGGAGCAACTGCACCAACTCGTCACCAACCTGCTTGGCAACGCCCTCCGCTACAATCGCCCCGGTGGCTCCGCCAGCTTGCGCCTCTCGGTGGAGAGCGAGACTTGCGTCCTCCGGGTCGCGGACACCGGGCCGGGCATCGCCGCCGAGCACCTGCCCCGGATTTTCGACCGGTTCTATCGGGCGGACGAAGCCCGCTCACGTGCCAGTGGCGGCACGGGCCTGGGACTGGCCATCGCGACCGCGGTGGCGCAGGCGCATGGTGGAACCATCCAAGTCGCCAGCGAAGTGAATGTGGGCACGACTTTCACCGTTCGGCTGCCGCAAGCTCCGCCCGCGGGCGCTTAGGCCCGGCAGTTGCATGGCCACGCGCAAACGACACCGCGCCAACCGCGGAGCGAGCGCGAAGGCGGTTGGGTAAGCTTGCGATCCTCCCGGCGGACCCGCTGAAATGTTCGTCGTCGGCTTGTCGGGCCCAAAAGCGATCGGCCCGGCATTTCACCGGGCCGATGTCCTGCGGCAACCGTTCCGGCTCAAAGTTCCAATTCTGTGACCGAAAACTTTGCCTGGTATTTGCCCAGGATTTTCAAGGTCAGATTCCCCGCATCCCCGTCCCGCTCCGCCACGAGGTCGAGGGGCAGGGATTGAACTGCGTCCAGCGGCTTGAGCGCCACGGTCAGCACCGGCTCTTTGCTCTTGCCGTAGATGAGTAATTCGAGCGCCCCACCGGCGTTGCGCCGGACCGCCAGCGCGCATTGCGGCGCCGTGACCTCTTCGCCTTCGGCCTGCACGGTGACGAGGCGGAGACTGTCCTTGGCCACCGCTTCACCGTTGCGCATCGGGGTCAGCTTCTGCAGCCACAACTGGCCGACGGGCACCGGGGTTTCGCCCGCCTGGGCAATGGCTTCCGCCTTCAGATTCTTCTGGGGCAGCACCATGCCGCCGTAGTCCCCGTCTTTCACAACGACGGGTTGTTGCGCGTCCACGTCGGTGGCGATGGGGGTGCCGCCAAGCTGTTTGGCGTCGGCGCTGACGGCCTTGGCGTACGGGAGGGCTTCCGTCAGCGAGAGTTTCTCCTGGGCGGAGACGAGTTGGATGGTGGTGAGTAACGTGAGGGTGAGGATTATTCGTTTCATAATATGTGGGTTGCGGCGTTGCTGCCTGCCCCCTGAGTAACGCCACGGGGAAGGCTTCGGTTACACGCCCGCCGCGATTTTTCGGGCGGAGGCCTGCCCGGTAGATGTTCATTCCAGGCGCAGCGCATCGTGCGTTGGGCCGTCGCCGTCACGGTTTGCTGCCTGGCTTGGGTGCGACATTGAGCAAATCCAGCGTCAGGTCCGCCGACTTTGGCTTCATGATCTCGAAGGCCTGGCGTTGCTCGGGAGTCAGCTCCTTTTCCACTTCGACAATCAGCCGCCCAATGACGTTGGTGCTGCTGGCAATGGTCCCCACGCGGATGGCTTGCAGTTCGCGCACCGCCTGGTCCAAGTGGGCCTGGATGCGGGCGCCCTGCTCGGGCGTGGGCCTGACCAGACGGTCGAACTGCCGGGCGACATGCTCGTTCCAGTTCTCCGGGTTATTCCGGGCGTCAAGCTGGCGGCGGGCGATGCGGTGGCCAATCAGGCCGCCGGACAGCGCGGTCGCCACGATGATGCCGAGGAGACACAAGCCGGCTTTCCAGGAGCGCCGTGGGTTCATAGCGACCAGACCAATTGCGCCACGGCATTTTCGATTCCGGGCTGTAGCGGCTGCGCATCCCGAAAATGCGGCATTTCCACTGCCGCGCACACCAGCAGGATAGCCGCGGCACCGGCCAGCCAACGCGCCAGGATGTGCTCCCAGGCGAATTCCATCGGGGTTGTGCCGGACGCAACGGCCCGTGCCGCCACCCGGGTGGCGAACCCAAACGGGGACTGCTCATCGCGGGGCGCGGCCTGCCGCGCCCGAGCCGCGCAGGCCTGCCATTTCGTGTCAAAATCTCTCATGGGGATTCGCTTGTTTGAATGCTTCTGCCAGCTTCCGCAGCTTCCGGCGCGCCCGGAACGCGCGCACCTTGATCAACGGAATGTTCCAGCCGGTGAGCTGGGCAATTTCCTTCACGGACTTCTCCTCCAAATCGAGCAGGTGGACCACCAACCGGTCCTCCGGCGGCAATTGGGACAGGAGTTTTTCCAACAGCTCGCGCGCGGACGCCGGCGTCGTGTCGGGCGGGGCGGATTCGTCCACGAGCATGAACTCCAGCCACGCCACCTGTTCCTCGGGCAGGTCGCTCCAGCGCAGCTCCGGGCGGCGCCGTTCCGCGCGCATTGCGTCCAGGCAGGTCCGTACGGCAAGGCGGGACACCCAATGCTCGAAGGGCACCCCACTGCGGGCCTGGTATTGATCGAGCCGGGCGAAAAGTTTCACGAAGATCTCCTGCGCCAGGTCTTCCTCCGCCGTCCGGACCGGAAGATGGCTGCGGACAATGCGAATCACCTGCGGATGCAGCGTTTCCACCAGCGACCGGGAGGCTGCCGGGTCGCCCTGGCGCGCGCGTTCCACCTGCCCCAGCAGGTCGCCGTCGGTGGCCATCATGCGCGAGTGAGTGTAGGTGACATTGCAACGTCCTAGTAACGCCGGGCCATCCCGGGCGGTTACGCCCTGGCATCATTAACGCGGTTGGGCGCCGAGGCAAGGTACTCCTCGGCGGCTCCTGGAGTGGGTTCACGGGTGGTAGCAAGGGGGCATCCATCGCAGGTGCGTGTCACTCGCACCCTGCCATCTCGTCAGCCAACAAGACTCTGCTGGAGACCCCGCTCGCTCGGGGTGCTTGGACTGGTGCTATTGGCGGCTTCCCGCAGTCGCGCTGTTTTGCTTCCCGGTTTCGGGGGGGGCTTCGACGCTTTTCCGCACGCCGCACTTTCCTGCGATTGGGCGGTGCGGTATAACGCGCGCCGCATGTTCAAATTGTTTCAAGCTGTCGGCGACTGGTACCTGGGTGCGTTGGATGCCTACGGGTATGTGCTGATCGCGTTGTTGATGGCGGTGGAAAGTTCCATCGTGCCGCTGCCGAGCGAACTGGTGATCCCGCCGGCGGCGCACTTGGCGCACACGTCAGGGCGCTTCAGCTACTGGGGCATCGTGGTGGCGGGCACGGTGGGTTCGTGGCTGGGCGCGACGGCCATGTATTGGGCGTCGCGCTGGGGCGGTCGGCCGCTGGTGATGAAGTACGGCAAATACGTGTTCATCTCGCCGGAGAAAGTGGCCGGGGCGGAGCGCTGGGCGGCACATTACGGCGCGCTGGGCATCTTTGTGGCGCGCCTGCTGCCGGTGGTGCGGCATCTCATCGGCATTCCCGCGGGCATCGTGCGGATGAACTTTCTTCGCTATTCACTTTACACCTTGCTGGGCTCGGCGATCTGGTCCGCGGTGCTCTGTTACCTTGGCGTGAAGGTCGGGCAGGATCAGGCGTTGATGAAAGGGGAGATGCACCGGGTCTCCCTCTGGCTGGGCGGCGCGGTGCTCGTGCTCGGCGGATTGTATTACGCCTTCGTCCACCGGCAGATGAAAGGCTCGGCGGTCGGCAGGGCAAGGGAGAGAAACTCCGAATGATGGGGGGAAATGCCGCAAGAGACCGGTGGCGCGCGGCTCAAGGTGAGGAAGTGCAGTTCGGGTTTCGTGCGCGCACAAATGGGCAAGGCCGACGAGTTCTACGGCAGCAAGGGCCGCCAGGGCAAGCGCTGCCGCATCCATCACAACACCATCCAGGTCAACTTTTCGATGGAGTTCCCTTTTGAAAATGACGCAGACATGGAAATTGATCACAACGTCTGCCACGGCACGATTTCGATCCCCAAACACGCCAGCGGACCGGTGCCCAAGAGTGGTCGCACCTTCCACATTCACCACAATTGGATGCTCGACAGCTATTCGATCGAGTTCGTTCGCAACGGCGTCGAAATCAGTCACAACCTCTTCAACTTCGATGTGCAGAAGGACCACGGCAACCTCATCTCCGGATTCGGCAACGCCCCGGCCAAGGGCCCTGCCAGCTTCCACAACAATCTCGTCAGCAATCCCGGCCGTGGAATCTTCTGGATTAATGAGATCTTCAATAACCTGGAGGTCCGCAACAATCACATCATCACCCGGACCACCGCCACGCCGCGCAAGGATGGGCTGTTCGGACTGACTCCCGCCTGCGATTTCAAGACCATCACCATCCGGGACAACCTTATTGAGTGTCAGGGGCAGGCGCGGCCGATCCTCCGATGCACGGAGAGTTTCGGCTCTGTCATCCAAAACAATACCATCGTCAACGTTTCCGACACCGACCGCTTCGCCAATCCACCGACCGGTAAACTGGTCAGCCTTGAAGCCCCTCTCAAGTTCGGGTGCGGCGTCCATGGTGAATTCACCGTGGACGGCCGGCAGGCCCGGCCTAATATTACTCTGTTAAGTGTTGGCGGGGTTATTTTCTCCACTACCATGGCTGCGTGCAATGGAATCAAAAGATTTGGCAGCGGAGTGTCGACGAGTTCCCTGAATTTCTTGAACCGCTCGTCGCGGAACTTGGGCGGAGCGAGCGCCGCGAAGGGGCCACCCTGTACGTGCAAGGCTTACTGCTGCCTGGGGAAAGGAAATCCATCGGACCGATGGCCGAGCGGCTGGGGGCCAACAGCCAAAAGCTGCAGCAATTCATCGCCGACAGCCCGCGGGACGAGCAGGCAGTCTGGCGGGCCATTCGGCGGGAGGTCGTGCCGGTCATGGAGCCGTTGGTCGCTTGGATTATCGATGAGACGGGCTGGCTTAAGCAGGGCAAGAAGTCGGTGGGAGTCGCCCATCAATACTGCGGGGCAGTGGGCAAACAAGCCAACTGCCAGGTCAGTGTGGAAGTGCTGGTCAGTAATGGCGAGCTGGCCGCGCCCGTGGCTGGACGCTTGTACTTGCCAGCGCAATGGGCCGGGGATGAACTGCGACGGCAGGCCGCAGGGGTGCCCCCGGAGGTGCCCTTTCAAACCAAGCCCGCCATCGCGTTGGATCTGATCAAAGCGGTGTTGGCCGAGGGCGTCAGTCCCGCGCCGGTGCTGGGCGACGAGGTTTATGGTGCGTCCAGTGAGTTGCGGCGGGAACTGTGGCGATTAGGACTGGAGTATTTTTTGAATACAGGCGGCGATTTACTGGCTTGGACCCAACCGGTGAAGCCGCGCTTGGCCAAGAAGTATTGGGGCGTGGCCGAAGGCGAGCCAGCGGCCAGTTCGCTGGCCGCGCTGAGCCAAGCAATCCCCCAAACGCAGTGGCACCCGGTCGCTTGGCACGCGGCGGATGGCACCAAGCGCAAAACCCGGATGGCTTGGTTGGCGGTGTATGTGTTAAGCGACTTGGATCGGGGTACCGGTGAATGGCCACAAACCTGGCTGGTGGTGGACTGGCCCGAGGGAGAGGCGGAGCCCTACCACCTCTATTTGGCGCGGCTCAAAACCCAGCCGACCCCAACGCGTTGTTTGCGCCTCAGCCGCGGGCGCTTCCCCATTGAGCAATTCTTCCAACGCGACAAAACCGATTTGGGGTTGGATCACTATGAAGGCCGATCCTGGCAAGGCTTTCACCATCATCTGGTGCTGGCGGCGGTGGCGTACCTGTTTGTGATGGTGATTTACCTGGGCTCTAAAAAAAACTTCTGGTGCTACGTGGGAAAAGGTTTTGCACGCGATGCAGCCGTGGTTGATCCGGTTGCTCGGATGCTGTCCCTGCTGCGGAACAAAATTCCCACCAAAATTAAATGATTCGACATGACAGAGTAATATTAGCCCCAAGGATTGAAGGTTTCCGCGTGCCGGAAATCCTCCTCGTTGCGCGTGGCGACGGTGGCCCCGTGGCGGACGGCCAGCGCATCAATCAGACTGTCCCACAAGGCTTGCGGCTGGCGGCGGACTTCGGGCGAATGCTTCAGCCGGCCCCACGTGCGCGCGGTCGCTTCATCCCACGAAAGGATCGCGCGCGATGGCGCCGCAAGAAGACATCCAGGCGGGTGTTAATTTCCTTCCGCCGGGCCGCGCTGGCAACCGCTTCCGCCCCTTCCTGGATTTCCGCAACCACCGGGACCGGCACGCGCCAGTCTGCCGCCGCCACCCACGCCAGCACGCGCGCTTCGGGCGCGGGTTTCCACAGTTCGGACACCACATTGATGTCCAGTAGGAAGATCATTTTCGCGGTGGCAGCTCCACCGGGCCAATGGCCCGCAAGTCCCGCAAGGCTTCCGCCAGGTCAAGCGCCGGCAGCGGGATGATCTCCGCGCACGGCTCGCCGCGCTCGGTCACCACGAGCCGCTCGCCCTCGTCGATCACCGGGCGCAACAGCCGGGTGGTATCCCGTCTTAGTTCGGTCAAGGTGGCTTGAAAGCTCAGGTTACGCGTTGTGCATGCTGTCACAAGCCCCCGTGGAGCTTGGCCGGGCCGGGGCGGGATGAGGAGCGCGTGGGGGCGGACGATAAACGCAGAGACGCAGAGGGACGCAGAGGAACGCGAAGAGAACAGCCAGGGATTGGCCGGCTTTGCGATCCTCCGCGTCCCTCTGCAGCTCTGCGTTTACTCGGTCGCGGTCGGCTTTCGGATTTCCGCGCCCTGCCGCGGTCGCTACGTTGCGCGGCCTCGCATGTCCGACGCCCGCATCACTGAACTCCAGACGCTCCTGCCGCGCTGCCTGCTGCCCGACTGGGTCCGGCTGGGCTCGCGGCTGGTGCGGTTGTTGCGGGACCGGCATCACCCGGAGAAGCACGACGCCCTGCTGAACCGTCTGCTCGCCGAGGTCCACGCCTCGATCGCTTTGCGGGACCAGCGGCGGCGGAACGTCCCGCTGGTCAGCTATCCGCCGGAACTGCCAATCACGGCGCGCAAGGGCGACATCCTGGCGGCCATTCGCGGGCATCAGGTGGTGGTGGTGGCCGGCGAGACAGGTTCCGGCAAGACGACGCAACTGCCGAAGCTTTGCCTGGAGGCGGGACTGGGCATCGAGGCAAAGATCGGTTGCACCCAGCCGCGTCGCGTGGCGGCGTTGTCCATCTCGCAGCGCATCGCCGAGGAGTTGAACGTCACCTGGGGGCGCGAGGTCGGCTGCAAAATCCGCTTCGACGACCGCTCGAACGCGCAGACTTACATCAAGCTGATGACCGACGGCATCTTGCTGGCCGAGACGCAGGGCGACCCGGACCTTTCGGAATACAACGCGCTGATCCTCGACGAAGCCCACGAGCGCAGCCTGAACATTGATTTCCTCATCGGCTACCTGAAGGGCCTGCTCGCGCGGCGCAAGGATCTCAAGCTCATCGTCACGTCGGCGACGATTGATACCGCGGCGTTCTCGCGGCACTTCGGGGACGCGCCGGTCATCGAGGTGTCGGGGCGGATGTTCCCGGTGGAGGTGGTGTATGCGCCGGTGGCGGGGGAGGAGGAAGAAGTGGAGCGCACCGACCGTCGTAGCGGCGTCTCGGCAGAGCGCCGCACTTCTGGCGGAGCAGAGATGGCCGCGCTCTCACGAGACGCGGCTACGGGGAAAACCTCCGAGGGCGAAACCCTCGCCCGCGGTCTGCGCGCCGAGTTGGCCTCGCTCGCGACCGAGCGCGACCTGACTTACGTGGACGCCGCCGTGCAGGCCGCCGAGCGCATCCTTTACGAGACCGGCTTCGGCGATGTGCTGATTTTCATGCCGAGCGAACGCGACATCCGCGAGACGAGCGATCAACTCGAAGGCCGCTTCCTCGGCGAGGTGGAAATCATCCCGCTCTTTGGCCGGCTCAGCGCGGGCGATCAGCAGCGGGTGTTCTCGACTTCCGCGCGGCGCAAGGTGGTCGTCGCCACGAACATCGCCGAGACCTCGTTGACCATCCCCGGCATCCGCTACGTCGTGGACACCGGCCTCGCGCGCATCAGCCGCTACAATCCGCGCACCCGCACCAAGCGCCTGCCCATCGAGCCCGTCTCGCAGAGCAGCGCCAATCAGCGCAAGGGCCGCGCCGGCCGCGTGCAGGACGGCATCTGCATCCGGCTTTACGCGGAAGAAGATTTCGCCGAGCGCCCCGCGTTCACGCAGCCGGAAATCCAACGGGCCAACCTCGCGGAAGTCATCTTGCGGATGAAGGCGTTTCACCTCGGCGACATCGAGACGTTTCCCTTTCTCCAGCCGCCGACGCCCGCGGCCATTGCCAGCGGCTACGGCTTGCTCCAGGAACTCGGCGCGCTGGACGAGCAGCGCGAGTTGACGCCGCTGGGCCGCGACCTCGCGCGGCTGCCGATTGATCCCACGCTCGGGCGGATGCTGCTCCAGTCGCAGCACGAGCACGCGACGCGCGAGTTGCTCATCATCGCCGCCGGACTGAGCATCCAGGATCCGCGCGAGCGCCCGCTCGACCAGCAGGACGCCGCCCGCGCCGCGCATCAGAAGTTCAACGATCCGCAATCCGACTTCCTCGCGTTGCTCAATGTTTGGAACGCCTTCCACGAGCAGTGGGAGAAGCTCCGCACGCAAGGCCAGCGGCGGAAGTTTTGCCGGCAGCATTTCCTCTCCTACCTGCGGATGCGCGAGTGGCAGGATTTGCACGAACAACTGGAAGGCTCGCTGGCCGACGTGGCCGAGTTTCGGCGGGCGCGCCTCGAGGACCGTGGGACAGGCGTCGCGCCTGTCTCTGATCTTTCCGGACCGCTCCAGCGGGACATGGAGAACAGAGATAGGCGCGCCGCCCGTCCCACGGGCTACGACGCCATCCACCGCTCGATCCTCGCGGGCCTCATCGGGCACGTCGCGCATCGCGAGGAGCGCAACGCCTACAAGGCCGCCGGCAACCGCCAAGTCGTCGTCTTCCCCGGCTCCGCACTGCACGCCAAGGGCGAGCCGATGAAGCGGCCCGCCGCCCGCAACGCCAAGCCGCCGCCCAAGCCCAAGTCCACGCAACCCGAGTGGATCGTCGCCGGCGAAATCGTGGAGACGTCGCAACTCTTCGCGCGCACCATCGCGGCCATCGAGCCGGAGTGGATTTACCAACTCGCGCCGCACTGCTGCAAAGTCGCGCACCAGAATCCGCATTGGAGTGGGCGCGATGGTCAGGTGATGATCGAAAAGGTCGTGACGTTGCACGGCCTGGAGGTGCAGCGGGGCAAGGTGGCTTACGGCAATCTCAACGCGCCGGACGCCACCGCCATCTTCATCCGCGCCGCGCTGGTGGAGGAAAAACTCCTGCGCTCGGAAGCCGAGGAAGAGGACGAAACCGCCATCGTCGAGCACGGCGGCAAGGTGCGCGTGCTCAGCCCGGTCGTGGCCGCGAAGGCCGCCGCCGTGCCGCCGCAATACCGCTTCCTCGCCCACAACCGCGCCCTGCGCCACAAGCTGGAGCACTGGCAGACGCGCCTGCGCCGGCACGATTTCGGCGATCTGGACCAAGCCATGTGCGCCGCCTACGCGCTGCGCTTGGAGGCCATTTCCTCGCGCGACGAACTGCATCGCTGGCTGCGCGAGCCGGGCCGGCAGGAGTCGCTTTGCCTCACCGAAGCCGAGTTGACCGGCGGCCAGGCGGTGGGTTTCGATGCCGAGGCTTTTCCCGATGCGGTGCCGGTCGGCGGTCAGCCCGTGGCGCTGTCGTACGCCTACGCGCCGGGGGAGGAGCACGACGGCGTGACCATCCGGCTGCCGTTCACGCTCGCGCAAAGCGCCTCCGCCGCGGTGCTCGAATGGGCCGTGCCGGGGCTGCGCGAGGAGAAGATCAACGAACTCCTGCGCGCGCTGCCGAAGGCGATCCGCCGCGAGTTGATGCCGCTCGCGCCGAAAGTCGCCGAGATCGTCCGCGACTTCGCGCCCACCGGCGTGTCCTTCCTGCACGACTTGAGCCGCTTCCTCCGCGCCCGCTACAGCCTCGAAGTGCCGGTCAGCGCCTGGCCGCCGGACGCCTTGCCCGCGCATCTCCGCGCGCGCATCGAGGTCGTGGGCAACGATGAGAAAACGCTCGGTGCGAGCCGCGACCTGGAGCAACTGCGGCAGCACTTCCAAGAGCGCGCGGTGAAATCCGAGCCTACGCACGAGCCGGTCCATTGGCAGCGCGCGGCCCAGCGATGGGAGCAATTTGGCCTGCGCGGCTGGACCTTCGGCGACCTGCCGGAACGCGTCACCGTGGTGGAGGGACCGGGCCTGCCGCTCTACGGATGGCCAGGCTTGCAGTGCGAGGAAGGCGGCGTGAGCGTGCGCCTGTTTCGCAGTCGGGATGCCGCGCGCGCCACCAGTCTTTTCGGCGTGCAGCGCCTCGTGGAATTGGCCATCCAGAAAGACCTCGGCTGGATTGAAAAGGACCTCCGCGCACTCGCGGAGTTCGAGTCCCTCTACGCATCGCTGGGCACGCTGGCCGAACTGCGCGAGTCCGCTTTGGAGAATGCCAAGCGCCACCTGCTGCCCGCTGAACCGCTGCCCGCGCTGACGGGAGTCGCCTTTGATGCCGCGGTCGCGGAGGCGCGTCGCCGCGTGCCCGGCCTCGCCACGCAACTCATGGATCGCGTCGGCACCGTGCTCCGTTTGTATCAGCAGGCGCGGGTCAAGGTCGGCCCGGCTCCCGCCGCCAAGCCCCCGCCGCCGCCCCGGAGTGGCGGCGGCTTCCAGCCGGTTTGGTCCGAGCCGGCGGGAAGTCTGTCCCGCTCGCAGAACCCGACGGCGCAGGCGCGCGCCGGCCATCCGGTGACGGGCGAATTGGCCGCGCTGGTGCCGCCGCGGTTCCTGGAGCGAGTGCCCTATGAGCGCTTGCCGCACTTGCCGCGCTACTTGAAGGCGCTGCTCGTCCGCGCGGAGCGGGCGGCCCTGAATCCGGTAAAGGACCGCGAACGCACCACGCAACTCGCGCCCTGGCTGGAGGCTTTGCTGAAGCTGGAAGCCCAGGCGGCGCTGTCGGTCGAGACCCGGCGGCTGGTGGCGGAGTTCCGCTGGATGGTCGAGGAATTCAAGGTGTCCCTCTTCGCGCAGGAACTCGGCACCGCGATGCCGGTTTCACCCAAGCGCCTGGAGCAACAGCTCGAGCGCATCCGGCAGGCGGGCGGGTGAGCAGGCAGGTGAGCGACCTTCAATCCGTTGCTCCGCAGTTGGGGAGCACGCCCGCCCTCGGGCGTGGCTGGACGCGCCCTCGCGGCCAGCCTCCGGCACGCGAACGAGGTGAGCAGTCGCGGGAAAATTCCCGGCGTCCGGAGTTTTCCGCGAGGGCGCGGAAAACAGCGCCCGGGGCGGGCGCGCTCCCCAATCCGCTTCGGAGCAACGGGTTCAAATCTGCGTTGCAGCGGAGGCGAGTCGGCGTTCGTCCACGGGAATGGCGCGGACTTACGTCCGCGGCTACGGGGTCTTGGCCGCGCCGCGGCCTTCGTGATTTCTCGTCCTCACGGCGCGGCCTTGCGCAGCAGCTTCTGCACGCGGTGATTCAGCGCGTCGGCAACATAGAGGTTCCCGCGCGAATCCAAGGCGATGCCCCAAGGATTGTTAAAGCGCCCCGGCTCCGCGCCCGGCCCGCCGATAATTTCCAGCGAGCGCCCCGCGGCGTCGAACACCTGCAAGCGACTGTTGCCGAACTCGCAGACATACACCCGGCCCGCCGCATCCACGCAGACATCGTAGGGATAACTCAGTTCGCCCGGGCCTTTGCCGGGCTTGCCGAATTCACGGAGGAACTTTCCCTCGCGAGCAAACACCTGAATGCGGTGGTTGCACGAGTCCGCCACATAGACGCGGTCCTGCGCGTCCACGGCGATGCCTTCGGCGCGGTTGAATTCGCCCGGCCCGGTGCCCGCGTGGCCGAAGCCGTTGAGGAAAGTTCCGTTCGTCCCGGCGAACCGCTGGACGCGCTCGACCACGCCGTACTCCGGCAGGAAAAATTCTCCGTGCGAATTCATTGCCACCCCGCGCGGCATACGAAGCTGGCCGGCGTTGGTGCCGCTCACGCCCCACTTGGCCACCAACTGGCCGTCCGGGCGGAAGTGACTCACCTGCTGATAATGCGGCTCCACCACCACGATGTTGCCGGCGCGGTCGCGGCACAGGCCCTTGGGCTTGCCGAGGTCGGTGATGGGCATCTGCCATTGGAGGAGAAAGCGTCCATCCGGTGCGAGCTTTTGCACGCGGCCTGTCATGTCGGCGATGTAGAAATTATCGTTCGTGTCCACCGTCACCGAGCGCGGCTTGTTGAATTGTCCCGGGGCCGTGCCGCGCGTGCCGAGCACCACGGCGCGCTCGAACAAGGTGCTTTCCAGCCGCCGCTCGGAATCCGAATTGCCCCCGCCGCAACCCGCCAGCAAAGCGATCCCCGCCCCGCCCGCCAGGACGGCCTTCGCCCCCCAGACCCCAGGCCACGAACCACGGACCACGGAATACGCAATACGCCCCACGCCCCACGCCAGCAGCGGCGCGAGGGCAAGGGCGAGGAGGATGAGACAAAGCGCATTCACCTGAGCGTTGTGCCCGTAATGAAGCAGGTTGAAGACGCGTAGCGCCAGCGTTTCTCCGCCCGGCGGCACGATGAGCACCAGCGACTCGACGTCCCAGAGGCACAGCAGATAGACCACATACCAAGCTGCTGCGACCTGCGGCGCGATCTGCGGCCAGAGCACCCAGCGCAGTGCCTGCCAGCGGGACGCGCCTGCCATCTGCGCGGCGTCGTTGAGGTCGGGATCGGTGGCGGCCAGCGCGTGGCGCACACCGGTCCAGCCGAGCGCGAAGTAGCGCACGACCAGCGCCACCAAGACGATGCCCGAACCGCGATACAGCCAGAACCAGGCGGGGCGGTTGAACACGACGATCAGCGCCACGCCGAGCAGCACGCCGGGAACGAGCAGGGGGAGCCAGGCGGAAATCCGAAGTCCGAAATCCGAAATCCGAAGGAAACCCGAAGCCCGAAATCCGAAAGGCTCGCGCGTGCCGGTGAGCTCCTGGAGTGCGGCGACTTGCCGCCGCTCTTTGTCCAGGCGACTTGTCGCCCAGCGCACCCCCAGAAGCAGTGCGAGGCCGACCACGACGGTGGCGGTGGCAGCGGCGGACCAAAACGAATTCCACAGCGCAGATTGGCCGGCGGTTAAGGCGAGCGGGAAGTCCACCCAAGTGCGGGCGGCGAAAAAGATTTGTGCCACCGGCAAGACCACGGCCAGCAGCAGCACCGCCGCCCCGACCGCGCCGCAACCGCGGAACCATCCGGCCCCGAGTTGCCGCCGGAACACCCGCGATTCCAATCCACCGCTGAGGCTCGGCCAGGCCCAGACGCGCCGCGCCAGCCACGCCAGTGCCAGCAGCGGCACGACGATCAGCGGCCAGCCCAGCTTGAGCGCGCCGACGGGATCGAGTTCCGTGCTGAAGCGCACCCAGAGCACCGCCGGAAAGACTTTCACCTGCAAGATAGCGGGCACGGTGAAGTTGTTCAGCGCGAGCACCAAGGTCAGCAGCGCCGACTGCGCCAGCGCCGGACGCGCCAGCGGCAGCAGAATCCAGCGCACCAGCGCACCGCCGCGGGCCGCCGGTTCGACCTCAAGCAACGCTGGCTCCAGGCGCTGCCACGCGGCGCTGACCAGCAGTGTCGTGATCGGCCAGTAGAGCAGCGCCAGCAACCACGCCGCGCCCGGCAGCGACATCATATCCACCGGCAGCCAACCGCGCCACGCGCCCGCGCCGCCGAGGTAATGCAGCCAGCAATTCGTCACCAGAAACGGCGGCAGCGCCAGCGCCACTACCGCGAGCGCCAGCACGGTGTTTCTCCCGCGCGCCGACAGAGCTGTGGCCCAGAGAGTGACCACCAGGCCGAGCGCCAGCGCCAGCAGCGTCGCGCCCGCGCTGACGAGGAGGCTGTTCTGGAGCAAGGGCCAGTTCATGCGCAGTCGCAGCCTAATGACGCGCCGAAGACCCAAGCCCACCGAGACGCTTCTGGGGTGCGGTGACTTGTCACCGCTTTTTGTCCGGGCGACTTGTCGCTCGCGAACCGGCGGCAACACGACGATAAGTCGCCGCACTCCAAGGCGCTCCGGTCCTGCCCTTGCCGAGTGTCACTGCTGCGGTGTGGCTTCCGCGCCCGCATCACCTGTGCTACGCTCCGCGCATGAAAGCTCCCGAGTTTGAAGCTGTTTGGCGCCAATCGCCTTTTCGTCCGTTCGCCGTACACGCGGACAACCGCACGATCATCGTGGAACATCCAGAGCAGGTTTATGTCACCCCGGATCGCGACACGGTCGTGGTGGTACCGCGCGAGGGCGGCATGCAAATTCTTGCGATGGACCACATCAGCGCTCTGAGCATGAAGCCGCGTGTCCGCCGCTCGCGCCCCATCGAGCCGGCCTGAGCCGGCGCTCCAGCCATAGGATTCGCCCGGTTTGGCAGCCTTCATTGCAGGAAGACCTCCTTCATCTGCGCCGTCGCGCGGCTGAGGTCGCGGAGCATGGCTTCCCAATCCGGTTGCAGGGCAGGCTTCGTGGTCTCTGTTGCTGAAACCCCTTCCAACGCTCCGGCTGCAACCAGTTTCCGAATCGTCTCCGGTCGCCGCAGCCAGTCGAAGAGCCGCTGTGCGGTGGCGGGATGCGGCGTGTGGCGCGTGATGGCGACGGTGTTCGGGATGAGCAGCATCTCAGCGGTCAGCGGCAGCGCGGCCACCGGCAAGCCCTCGCGCTGGCCAGCAAGGATGTCGTCCGAGTCCGTCAGACCGATCAGCGCCGCGCCGCGACCCACGCGCTTGACCACGCCGGAGTTGCCTTCTTCGAGGAAGGGCTGGTTAGCTGCCAACGCGCGGCACCAGGCCAGCCAGTTCGTTTCGCCCCATGCCTGGCGCAGCGCGAGGAAGTGCGTCGCCGTGGTGCCGAACATCGGGTAGGCGAGCGACACCTTGCCGCGCCAGCGGGCATTGGTGAGATCGGCCAGTGAGACGGGCACGTCGGCGAGCGACAGGAGGTTCGTGTTCACAACGATCCGTCGGCTGCGGTAGCCGAAAGCGGCCCAGCCATTCGTCTCGCGGAAGACGTCGCGCGCGGCGAGTTGCCGGGTGCGCAATTCCTCGTTGCCCCAGAAGACGTCGGCTTGCGGATGGTCGCGCTCGGCCAAGAGGCGGTTCGCCAGTCCCACGGTCTTCATGGCTTCGCTATCAAACAACGGTCGCACGGCCAGCCCCGTCTGCTGCTCGAACTCGCGGAAGAGCGGCTCGGCATAGACCTGGTCCTGGGCGCAATAGACGACGACTTCCTTCTGTGGCTTGCTCTTGGACTCCGTGGAGCGAGAGAGGCTTACCCAAGCAATGACGCCAATGATCACCGCGAAGCAGAGCGCGTAGTAAGCGTTCGAGAATCCATAGTTCATCTTGGCCTGGAACCAAGGATCCTTCTTCAACGGTGCTTTGTGCTCGTTCATGGAAATAGGGCTAGTTCGACAGCGTGGGCAGGTGAAGCCTCACGGGCTGGATTGCGGGAGTCAGGTGCTACAGGCCGACAGTCACCCCGCAGATTCGGAGACGACCGCAGATGGGTGGAACAAGCAAGCAGTCCATCTGCGGTCGTCTCCGAATCTGCGGGGTAGCGCATAGGGAAAGAAGCGAGAGACCGGCGCGACGCCGGTCCTACGCGCCACGAGACACTCGCGGCAGCAATCGTCCGGTGCGGGCGAGATAGTCGCGATAGGGCTGCCCTTGGACGCCAAGCAGATAGGCTTCCTCGTCAGCCGCTTTGAGCCACACACAGACGAGGTGCAGCAGCAGCATGGCCAACCCGAGCAGCGTCGGCAGCAGGAGCACCACGCCGGCCAGGATGACAATTTGAAAGAGATAGATGGGATGGCGCACCACCGCATACGGGCCGCGCGTGATGAGTGTGGTTTTCTCGCGTTGATCCACGCCCATGCGCCAGGTGTCGCCCATGAGGGCATAGCACCAAAGGGTCGCGGCATAGCCGGCGGCGATAGCGCCGAGGCCGGCGGCGAGCGCCCACGGATGCAGCCACGCGGGCCAGAGCGTGAGCAAGTCATTCCCGCCCTCGCGGCGGATGAGGAAGGGCAGCGCCATCCAGGTCACGACCACGAGCACCCAGCCGACCCAGAGCAGGCGCTCCTTGGGGCCGCGAGGACGCACGTTCGGCGCGCGACCGATCTGCCGGCGGACGCGCCGCACCTGCACCCACAC